>OHCD01000366.1_pt1 | contig 27703 bp, 21 predicted proteins | sample 1577561 | NCBI WGS metagenome assembly OHCD01 (sample SAMEA3879510, study PRJEB24766) | human gut metagenome | biome: human-associated habitat; feature: feces | place: USA | collected 1985/1987 | reverse complement strand
CCGCACCCACGGACAGATGCGTATGCTCGACCTGAGCGACGCCCAGATTGTGGCCGGCGACGACTACTATCTCATCGACAAGGGACAGAAGCTCACCATCACTCAGGACAATAGCCTGCCCGACAAGCTGTTCTACGGTTGCTCCATGGAGGAGATCCACTTCCCCGCCACGGGCATCCGCCACTTCGGCAAGGGCGTCTGGGCCTATTGCAACAAGCTTTCCACTGTCCACCTCACCCCTACCGCCGATGCCGACTTCACTGTCGAGGGCAGCATGGTCTATGACAAGGACAAGACCACACTTTTGGCCGTTATCCCGCTGACGCGCGAAGACCTCCAGGTCTCCGACGGCGTGACCACCATCGCCGACTACGCCTTTGCTGGCTGCAGCATGGTGCGCAAGATCGCCCTCGGCCACGACGTGAAGCAGATCGGCAAGGAAGCCTTCGGCTATTGCTGGTCGATGGAGGAACTCAAGGTGCGCCCCAAGGAGATTCCGCAGTTGGGCATAGATGTCTTCGCTGGCGCCAACACCGAGACCTGTCGCCTCGCCGTGCGAGCAGGCAGCAAGACGCGCTATAGCTCCTTGGCACAGTGGAAGGACTTCTCCAGCATCGTGGAGTCTGGCACCACCATCAAAGCCCGCAACCTTTCCCGCCTCTATGGTGAGGAGAATCCCGAATTGACTTTCACCATCAACGGCACGAAGGTGGATGGTACACCTCAGCTGACCTGCGAGGCCGACCACACCTCCGGCGTGGGCCGCTACAAGATCAAGATCAGCCGCGGCACCATCACCGACGAGGACACGGAGTTTGAGGATGGCTACCTCATCATCAAGCCTGCTCCCCTGGAGGTCATTGCCGAGGACGCCACGCGCTGTGAGGGTGAGGCCAACCCCGTCTTTACCATCCGCTACGAGGGTTTCAGAAACGACGACAACGAGAGCGCGATCAGCGAGAAGCCGCAGGCCACCTGCTCCGCGGACCTCTCCTCACCCGAGGGTATCTATGAGATCGTGGTGGAAGGTGGCGACGCCGACAACTACGAGTTCTCCTACACCAACGGAAAACTGACCATCACGCCCTCCACGGCCATCGAGGGCGTCTCCGCCGAGACCCTCTTCACTGGAAAGCCCTCCGATATTTTCTCCGTCACAGGTCAACTGGTGCGCAAGAATGCCCATACCCTCAAGGGACTTCCCGCCGGCATCTATGTCGTCGGTGGCAAGAAGGTCGTGGTGAGATAAGATCACCAATGGCTTAGACCCGTTTGAGCTTCACACCAAGACTTCCACATCCAAGATCCGCCAGTCGGTTTCCAATCGAGGAGGCCCACTGGCGGACCTTCGTTTTCCATTGAGCAGCATACTCCACCCTTCATCTTGCCCTCACCCTTAGGAACGTACCATCCTTTCTTCGACAGCAAGTCAGCTCCAGGTAGAAACAGCGGCTTCTATCTTGGGCATCCTTCCTCCACGCTTCCACCAAATATCGTCCTCGCTTCTTCCTCCCTTCCTCCAAGGATCGGTTACATATCGTTTCCGTATAGTTTCCGTATTGTTTCCGCTTCTGGAAGCGAGAACGATAGGAGAACGATAGGAGGATGATACGGGATTGATACGGGATCGATACGAGACCGATACGAGACCGATACGAGACCGACATTATCCGACCGCCAATTGGGGAGGTTGATAAAAAGTTTAAGTTTTTCATCGACAATTACTAGAATTATATTTTACATTTTAACATTTTACTCCGCTCCGCTTCTCATCCAAAGATGACTGAGACCTCAATAGTCATGGCGAAGCTACTATACAAAGATAACCTTCCGCTCAGCCGAAACCAAGTCGATTAGCATGAATTAACGGACTATTAACTAATTCTCCGTATCCATTTAACAAAGTCAGTAGCAGTACCAAAAGCCCTTATCACTACACTTCCCCATACTCTTACCGGTATTTTAACCCCATTCAACTCGCTACTACCCACCGCAGTTTGCAGCCATAATCCGTATTTTCGGATGATTTACAACGGTAAATATACACAACAAACAAGGCTGACCTCCCTTTACGAGAAATCCAGCCCTTTCTATCGTCTTTACTTATCCCAAGTTTGACACCCAATACATTTTTTCATCAATTTTTAGGGTGTCCTCCGTTGCTAACAAGTTGATTTTCAACAACCGTATCCTTTGTTTTTGATTTGCAGTACACAGGGGAGTCGTGAAAAAGTAGTATTTTTACAACCGCAATGAACTTTATGGGCGCTGGGGCAATCCACGGAGAATCCCCCCCTGCGCCCAGTTTCATGATGATTTCGAGACTTTCAAGAAAGGCATATATAAGGTAAAGGACTACTAGTTTGCATTTCTTTCCGATTTCTCTGTCCCTTACGACAACAATGCGAGTTATCCCAACTTTAGTTTTATCCCAACTTTTTCCCTCAAAAATGCTAATAGCTTAGTCGCTTGATGGATATTTTCTGAGAATATCATAAAAGTTGTGATAAAAGTCTGTATATTGCAGGCGTTTTTAATATTAATATAATATGGACGTTAGCAATTTATTACAGAATCATCAGAAACTCCTTGAATATTTGAAGGAGAATGGGTATAGCAAATCGCATATCCAATGGATTAAGAAATGTATCAAGGCCGTTCTCACTGACGGTGTCAAGCCAGAAATACATTCTTATGAGCAGTTGTATTGGTTTGAGGTAAAGAATTGGGGTTGGAAAGAAGGTGCTCCGTGTAGAAAAGCTTTCAAATCCACTCTTTGTTGTGTTAAGCAGTTTGACCAAGAAGGTAAGTTGCCTAATTGGAAACGCCAGTCATACCTCTTCGAATCACCAGAGAAATATGAGCTTCTTAGTGATTCATTCAAAAACATGGTTGACCATTATGTAGAATGGGCGTTAACCACATCTAAACGCCCTCATACAATTCATACGGAGAAGCGTGCTGCAATATGTTTCTTTACCCATTTTCAGTCACGTGAGAAATTGTCTATTTCCGAAGTAAACAGATGGGATGTTCTCAGTTTCTTTTACGATGGCGAAAGACTCATTCGTGGACGTGCTTATGCCAGTAAGATTATGCCGATTCTCAAATATTCGGCTGCAAATGGCAATGGCGATACAGTCAAAGTTATCGAATACATTCCAAGAATTCCGCAATCATACCCTAATTATCAGTACTTGAAGAAGGAGGAAGCTTCTAAGATCGTAGATGTCTTGCATGATGACAATGCTAAGACCAATCTACTTGACAAGGCCATCACTTCAATCGCCTATTATACAGGAATGAGAGGAACGGATATTACTTCTCTTACTGTAGACAGCATTGATTGGGAGAAAGAAACCATCAACATAGTTCAGTCCAAGACAGGTGTAGATCTATCCCTTCCCCTAACAGCTAATGTTGGCAATGCTATATGGAAATACGTTACATCTTTCCGTCCTAAAGGACAGGGCAAGGAAATACTTCTCAGTAACCGACGACCTTTTGAGAAAATCAATGGATTGTGGGGGCACATCAAAAATGTATTCAACGAAGCGCAGGTAAGAACAGATGGAACAAGAACAGGTGTTAGAATATTCAGACATCATTTGGCTACAACATTGTTGGCCAACGAGGTTGCATCTCCTGTAATTAGTTCCATTCTTGGACATAGTTCACCAGAATCACTCAACCCGTATATAGATGCGGATATTGAGCACTTGCGTGATTGCTCGTTGAGTATATCCGACTATCCGGTAAGAAAGGAGGTGTTTGAGTTATGAAACATCCCTTTCGTTCTGCCATGGCAAGTCAATTTGAAACTTATGTACTGAGTCGTAAGGCGGCTTGCAGATGGTGTAAGGTATATGATGATAATCTGCATTTTTTCGATAATTATTGCGCAGAGCATTACCCTGGTCAGGCTACCCTTTGCGAAGGTATGCTTGAATGGTGTAAGGAACGCCCAACGGAGAAAGGTAATTCTTGCAAGTATCGAATAAGTGTCGTCATTGGTTTTGTGAAGTTTGCAAACAGTGAAGGTTGGACTGATATAGCTCCACCTCAAACACCAACACAAAAACCTTGTTTGTATATACCTCATGCATTTACACCGTTGGAAATTTCCCAATTGTTCACAGAGTGTGACAAATATGTAATAAACTCTCGAATTAAGGGAAAGACCATGTGCAGACAGCTCAACCTACTGGAATTGCCTGTCTATTTCCGACTTTTGTATAGCACTGGGATGCGTACAAATGAAGCGAGACTACTCAAATGTTCTGATGTCGACTTGTCCTGTGGAGTAATCAATATAAACCAAACCAAGGGATTTGACCAACATCGAGTGGTTTTGCATGAAAGTATGAGAGTGTTGCTTGAGCAATATGACAAGCGAATAGCTCATATTATGCCCCGACGCATTATGTTTTTCCCTGACAAGAACGATGCTCCACATACACCTCATTGGGCAGAATATTATTTTCGTCAAATATGGTCCAAAATTAGCAATGAACCAGCCCGGCCCTATGACTTAAGAAGTCATTATGCAGTATCTAACATCACACAGTGGAAAGGTTTGGAATATGGCATCCATGATAAGCTTCTATACCTAAGTCGTTCGATAGGGCATCGCTCCATAGCAAGTACATACTGGTATTTTAATCTCTCTCCAGGACTAGCAGACAAACTGAGGCAATTAACAGAGACTTCCTTCAACAGTCTCCTACCAAAAATAGAAGATTATGAAGAAGACTAACAATGCCATCAGAGAAATATCCAGATATACATATGACTGGATAACATCGTATGTCCCAACATTACGAACCAATAGTGATCATACAACTCGCAACTACAAGATTGCAGTCAATCTGTATATCGCCTATATAGAGGAACTTGGGTATGACGAGACAAACTTCAACACAAGCTGCTTTGCTGCCAATATAGTGACACAGTGGCTGACCTGGTTAAAGGAAAGCCGTAAGTGTTCCAACAAGACGTGCAATTGCCGTTTGGCTTCTATCAAGAGCCTTCTCAAGTACTTTGGTATCAGAAATCCGACTTACAGGTATCTGTATCAAGATGTTGCAAACAGTGTAAAGCATCTGAAAGAAGCAAAAAGTAAAGTTTCAGGCATGACTAGAAAAGCTGTAAAAGCAATCTTTTCCATTCCTGATACGAAAACTAGAAAAGGCCTGAGAGACTTAACTCTTATGGAACTTGAATACGGAACGGCAACTCGTATTGACGAAGTCCTTTCACTTAAAATCAAACAGATAAATTTGAAGGCAGATAAGCCATATATCACAGTTATTGGCAAGGGTAGCAAAATCAGAAGTGCCTATTTGATGTCGGGCTTAGTTACCACTCTGAAAAAGTACATCGGTATATTTCATGGGGAGGAACCAAATCCAGATGACTATCTCTTTTACTCATCCTGGCATGGTGAAAAAGCCAAATTATCGCAAGAAGCAGTAAGAAAGAGACTGAAGGTATATGCTGCCAAGGCTCATGAGATATGTCCAGACGTTCCATTGAATCTGCATAGCCACATGTGGAGACATGCCAAAGCCACTCATTGGTTGGAAGATGGAATCAACATTGTGGAAATCAGCAAACTGTTGGGGCATGAGAGTTTAGAGACAACTATGAAGTATCAAGATATTACAACCAAGCAACAATTGGCGGCATTAGCGACGATTGAAGAAGAGAAAAGTTCTTCCACCGTAAAGCTATGGAAACTACCAGGTGCAGGAAATATCCGTGACTATTTCAATTTCATCTAATATTTATCCCAACTTTTTGACTATATCTAAGCATAAGCCAAGGTCTTAAGTTGGAAAGTTGGGATAAAACTAAAGTTGGGATAACTCGCATTATCCAAAAGTTGTGATAATGCGAGCGAGAGAGGCATTCGAAAAATAAAGGTCAAGCAAAAAGTAAGCGGTTGCTTCAGAACAGATGATGGAGCAGACATCTTTGCAAAGATTCATTCCATAGCCGAAACTGCCAAGAAAAACGGAATTTCAAAATTCGAAGCCATACTTGCCATTATGTAATGGCAAGCAAAGCCTCGTACCCTAAAATCACTTTTTAGAGGGGTACTGGGTAGTTACGAATTCACGCAGTGATGTTAAAATACCTAAATTTAGGGATTGTGCATTCTTTGGAAAAGAGATAACTTTGCACCCAAAAAAGACAACCTTATGAAATTCGATTTTATAAATTATAAAAAAAGAAGAACAGACTGTGTTCTTTTACTAATCTTTCTTTATTCCTTGTTCAGTCTATCTGCTATGGCTCAACGGGTTTTGTCTGGGAGTATCAGAAGCATTCAGGATAAATCTCCCTTAATAGGTGTAACTATACAAATAGAGCATACTTCAATCGGGACAACTACAGATGAACAGGGAAATTATGTATTAAAGAATATTCCTATAGGTAAGTCAACTATAGTATTTTCGTGCGTTGGTTTGAAAAGAACAACCAAGACTGTATTCTTTTCAGAATCAGAGAGCAAAACTTTAGATGTCCTTATGGAAGATGCAAATATGCAACTGGACGGTGTGGAGGTTGTAGGCATCGGCGAAAGGTATGAGATACGAGAAGTTAAGCAACAGGGTGTTCCTGTTACGGTAATAGATGGCAAAACGTTGGCAGGGCGGGGTACCTCTATAAGTGAGGTGCTCAACCATCAAACCGGCGTAAAACTCAGACAAACCGGCGGAGTTGGAAGTCAGACTAAAATAAATGTTCGCGGCTTGGAAGGCAATAGAGTTCAAATATATATGGATGGTTATCCATTAAATACACCAGATGGAAACTTTTCCATAAATGATATTCCACTTCAGTTCATAGACCGCATAGAAATATACAAAGGTATTGTCCCACCGGAGTTTGGGGGAGATGGATTGGGAAGTGCTGTCAATGTAGTGACAATTGATACCGATAAAAATTTTTACGATTTGGCATATAAAATGCAAAGTTACGGAACGCATGAGGGCAGTGCGACTGTTCGCCATTTTTTCAATAAAATAAACACGGCCATGACTCTATATGCAGGAGGAACTTTAGCGGCAAATGATTATACCATAGAATCACCCTATGTAGAAGGATTAAAAATAAAACGAGACCATGATCATTTGAAAATGATAGACTACGCTGTAAGTTTCAATTTTATGAATGGCTATTTCGATGAAGCTAAATTAGAAATTTTAGGATATGCTAATAGAAAAGAGATGCAAGGTATCGAAACCAACATCCGTCATACCTTCAACAAAGCTTTCACTACTGGTGGAACTTTACATTTAGAAAGAAAATCTTTCCTTACTAAAAAAATGGATATGAAATTTAATGGAGGCTATCTGTACACTAATTCATGCCTGAACGATACATCTTCATATGTATATGACTTCTATGGCAACAAACGTCTCAATAGCTACAAAGGAGAAAAGGGAAGTGTACCAAACCTTTCAGATGACCATACTCATGACATTCGTTTCAATCTGAATTTAAAATACCATTTGATTCCTAATAAAATGTCAGTCAATTTGAACAATGATTTTCGATATGTTACTCAGGAGGCTAATGATCCGGAAGCGGAAAAATTCTTAAAAAAAAGACTTTGTGGACTCCAATCAGATGTGACAGGTCTTATTTCTTCTCTGTCTTTCGAGAACAGGTGGTTCAATGACAAACTTACTTCCGTTATTACCGGGCGATATTATCATTTTGGAGTGAACGGTGAGACGGTAGATTTGACATATGGGTCGGAAAGTGAACCGGTCAAGACCGACCGCACAGGAGACAATTTGGGCTATAGCATTGCCTTGAAATATGATTTACCCCGACATTGGTATCTGAAAGCAGCATTGGAACATAATTATCGTTTGCCGCGATATGAGGAAATCCTTGGGGATCGTATCACAACCCAGGTCAATACGGCATTGGACCCTGAAATGGCGAACAATTATAATTTAGGGGTAATATATGACCACTACTACAATAATGAATCACGGTTGCAATTTGAAGCAAATGTTTACACAACAAAAGTAAAGAACATGATGTATATGCTTGCGCAAGCGGGATATTATAAATATCAGAATTTAGGCGAAGCTTTGCTATATGGTGCAGATGCCGAAGTAAAATGGGATATAAACCGGAATTGGTTCGTGTCGCTGAATGGTACTTGGCAAAAATCGCTTGACTATTCCAAATATCTGTTTGGTACAAATACACCAAGCCAAACCTATAAAATGCAGTTACCACATATACCTATTCTATATTTCAATTGGATGGTAGATTACCGAAAGGACAACCTCTTTGGTGGTCGGAATCAATATACCCGTATTTATTATGAAGGAGGATATACCGACAAGTATTATTATGGTTACGAACTGAGTAAAAATCAAAACTATAAAATACCTGGGACATGTATTCATACCCTCGGCCTTGAATATGGTATATGCAGACGGAAGATAATATTCGGAGCGGAATGTCACAATATTCTCAATACCGATGAGATGACCAACTTTAATTATCCGTTGGCAGGTCGACTTTTCTCGCTTAAAATCCGTTTTACATCACTTGAATGGTAAATAATTAATATAATAAAATGAAAATGAAAAATTTAATTCTATTAGCAGTAAGTCTGTTAGGAGGCTTTGCATTGACCTCCTGTGACAGCAGTAATGACGATCCGCTACCACCCATGACAGAGGGGAAGGCTAACATGATTCTCGCAATCGACATGGCTCCTCAAGCTTCTATGGGATACATCGTCCCTGTTCAGAATACTTCCAATGGAAATGTCAGCTTTACCAACGCCCATGAGGTGAAGAGCACCCCTTATCTTGCCACATATAAGGATTGGGTGTTCAGTATCGGTGGTGCGGCTGATGCGAATGTATATAAATTCATCCGCAATGATGACGGTACATTAACCAAGGCTGGACAAATCCAAGTGGACCGTATGGCGCCTATGGCTGGAAACATGTTAGTGGTTAATGATACAAAAGCCTATGCGACGGCACCGATTGAAAACAAAATCGTAATCTTCAACCCGACCACTATGGAAAGGACAGGTGAAATAGACCTTGCAGACTCGCGATGGGGTGCAGAGGGCAGCAATACCCCTAACCCTATAGGTCTGTTCTTGCGTGACAACATTCTATATGTAGGACTAGGACAGTTTGACAACATGCCTATTTGCAAAAAAGGTGCACATGTTCTGTTAGTGGATGCCACAACCGATAAACCTATAAAGAAAATCGTTGATTATCGGTTGTCTGCCGCTACCGTTATCGGTGTAGGTGCAATGTTTGTTGATGAGAAGAACGATTTATATATTCCCTGCTGGGGATCTTATGGCTACGTACCCGATCAATACTGTGGACTGCTACGTATAAAGAACGGCGAGACTGATTTTGACAAGGATTATTGCTTCAATCTTACAGACAGAACGTGGACGGGTGTAGAAGGAGGAAAATTACAATATGTACTTTCCTATCACTATGCAGGAAACGGAGAGTTGTATTTCTTTGGTTATTGTCCCGCATTCATTGGGGCGTCAGGGCCAGACTATATCAACGACAAAACAAATTATGCTTTCAAAGCAAATCTGTATAACTGTACAGGAGAAGTTCTTGATTTTCCCCGAACCAATGGTTACAGTTGTGCGATTAATCATAAAGACAGCAAAGTATTTTTTGGATTAGTAACGGAAAACAACGGTGCTGGACTGTTCGTGTATGACAGGAATACAAAAACATGTAGTCAGTCACCTGTGATAAAGACTCAGGGGACAATCATGGATATGGCGATTTATTGAAAAATATAAAAAACGCCCTTTAAACGATAGAACAAAATCCTCTGCTAAATATTTTGGTAGGGGATTTTGCTTTTTGCGTTTATTTTAACCTTAATTCCGCAACTCTTTAGTTTAACGTTATTTATAACATCCTGAGCAACAATAAGTTGCCCAGGATGTTGCCATGTCAGAAATTTCACCTATCTTAGTGCTGCAAAACCAAAGACGGTAAAAAGTCAACAAGACATGGAAAAAATACAAATAAAATCCGAGAAACTCACTCACCAAGACCTCGGACAGATGCAGATGTATGTCAACTACTTTGACCGATATGTAAAGCAGGACTTCGAGAAACCTACCATCGGTATCTTGCTCTGCAAGGAGAAAAACGATGCGTTGGTAGAACTCACTCTTCCTAAAGACGCAAACGTCTATGCAGCGGCTTACCAGCTCTATCTGCCCGACAAAGCCTTGCTGCAAGCCAAGGTGAAGGAATGGATTGAGGAGTTTGAGGAGAATGAAGAAATAAAGAAATTAGAGGAAGATTAAACAAAACTCAGAATGAATACAAAAGCGTTACGCCAAAAGATACTCGACCTTGCGATACATGGAAAACTTGTACCGCAAGACCCTAATGATGAACCTGCATCGGTGCTGCTTGAACGCATCCGTGCAGAGATAGTACGAAGGCTGTCAACGCAGAAGGCTGTCACCACGGAGGCAACAAATGCCCTTGGCGAGAAGGTACAAATGAGACTTTGCAGCGAACCGAACAAGTCTGCCGATGAGATTTACGAGCGGCTGAAGTACAAGAAAATGCCATTCAGGAAAATCAAAATCCCAAAAAGTTTGTAGTGCACAGCGGCGCAAATGAGAATCGTAAAACGTTGGATAGCAAGAAAAACCTTTAGTGAGGGATCAAACTTGGGGTAAATATACACAACAAAACTCTCGATAACAGGTGAGGAAGTATTGAAGACATACCGTACTCGTTTCCAGATAGAATTCTGCTAACGCGACAGCAAGCAGTTTACGGGACTTATGGATTGTCAGGCAAGATTCGTCAACGTAAAAGCTCTTCGAGATCTACCAGGCCAAAGCAAAACTCATTTGTCAAACCCTAAAACGAACAAGAAAAAATCATGGATGAAAAGAAAGCCAGGTGTGGCGATAACACCGCCATAACCATCAAAAAAAACGAGTTATGGCTGAGTTATCACCTATAAGTCAGCCATAACTACGAAAAAAAAGGAGTTATGGCGGCGCTATCCTTGCATAATTCAGATATTTTTGGTATCTTTGCACCTGTAAGATGGAGATATAAACCGAATAAAATCAGAAAGTTATGGGTGTAAACGGGATTATAGGGCGTGAGTACGAGCAAAAACTCATCCAGGAGCGCTGTGAAAGTAGCAAGGCCGAGCTGATAGCGATCTATGGTCGCAGGCGTGTGGGAAAGACTTTCTTGGTCCAAAAAATGAAGGGGATGACACGCAAGGAATTGATGGATGAGCTGAAACTGAAAAGTGGCGGACAGTTGTCAGAAATCCTGGAGAATCTGCAGAAATGTGATTTTATAAGGAAATACGCTACCATAGGGAAAAGTGAACGGGACGCACTTTATCAGTTGACCGATTTATACTCACTGTTTTACACCCGTTTTGTGGCTAACAACAGTGGGCAGGACAAAAGCTATTGGAGCAACATGCGCAATTCGGGAAGCCGAACAGCCTGGAGTGGTTATGCTTTTGAGCAGGTTTGCTTCCACCATATCCCACAGATCAAGAAGGCATTGGGGATTTCAGGCGTGTTGGCAAATGTCTATTCCTGGTCTTGCAGACCGTTTGCGGATGCTACCGGTGCGGAGTGGCGAGGAGGTCAGATAGACATGCTGATAGATCGTGCTGACGGAGCGATCAATATTTGTGAGATGAAATATGCCAAGGACGAGTTTGTCATAGATGCCAACTATGAGCAGCGGCTGCGAGAAAGAATGTCGTCATTTGCCGTGGCGACCAAGACGAAGAAGGCCTTGCTACATACTTTTATCACGACGTATGGGGTGAAGCGGAACACGCATAGCGGATGGGTGAATAGTGAGGTGAAAATGAATGATCTTTTTGGATAGAGAGCAAAAGCATAATAATACTCAAAGAATTGGAGGAAAAGCATGGGGATTGGGAAAATAATCGTATATTTGCAAACAAAAACCAGGGAGCTATGGCAGAGACAAGAATCAGAAGGTTGCCCGTAGGCATTCAGTCATTTGAGAAAATCAGAAAGGATGGATACCTTTATGTTGACAAGACGGATATTATCTGGCGTCTTGCCAACACTGACAACACGTATAATTATCTGAGTCGTCCGCGCCGTTTTGGTAAGTCGCTGCTCGTCGATACGCTCGAAGCCTACTTTCTGGGCAAGAAGGAGCTCTTCGAGGGACTGAGGATCATGGAGCTGGAGAAAGAGTGGGTGAAGCGCCCTGTCGTCCGGCTCGACATGAGCCAGGCCGGAGCAGAACCAGAAAGTGTGCGAAGCTATCTGGACGATGTTTTCCATACCCTGGAGGCGGAGTACAAGATAGTCGTGCGCCAAGATTGTTCGCTTGCCGTAAGATTCAAGAATATCATCGAGGGTGCTTACAACAAGACAGGGCAGCAGGTGGCCATTCTCATCGACGAGTACGACGCTCCGTTGCAGCACTCCTGGAAGACGCCGCACCACGAAGCCTGCACCAGCATCTACAGAGAGGTCTTTGCCATCCTAAAGGCGAACGACAAATACGAGCGGTTTGTCTTCATCACGGGCATCACCAAGTTTACGCAGATCTCGCTCTTCTCCGTACTCAACAACCTGAGCAACATCAGTTTTGAACCTGAATACGCTGCCATCTGCGGTATTACGAAGGAAGAAATGCTCCGCAATTTCAAACCCGAAATCGACAAGCTGGCTGCGTATGAGAACCACACCTACGACGAAGCCGTGGCGCAACTGACGGCCTATTACGACGGCTATCATTTCAGCCATGACAACATGGCGGACATCTTCAACCCCTTCAGTCTGGTCAACGCCCTGTCTGACTCAAAATTGAGGAACTACTGGGCCGCCTCGGGCGCCACTTCCTTGCTTCCGAAGTTTGTAGATAATATAGAAATAAGACTGAAAAACTTCGAGAATTGTCCGATAGACAGCGACACCTTGGAGACTTCCGACGTGACAGGAGGCGGAGCGGAACTGTTCCTCTATCAGTCGGGCTATCTTACCATCAAAGGTTATACGGACGGCATCTATATACTTGGCATTCCCAACTATGAGGTTCGCAAGGCACTATACAAGATTGTGCTGCCTGCACTGACGCTGAAAACGAACGACCAAGTCATATCTACCCAGAGCATGTTGTTGTACAACCTCCAGCTGGGCAACCTGCCCGAGGCCATGAAATGTCTGAAGGCGCTTGTGGCCGACGTGCCCTACAGCAACAAGAAACTAGCCAGCATGGACATGGAGGAGCGCTACTGACTGATATTGAGCACGATATTCAACGCCATCGGCTGCCGGGTAGAAGTAGAAAAAATGATCGCAACGGGCAGGATAGACATGGTCGTGGAGACCATCCATATCATCTATGTCTTGGAACTGAAACTGAGCAACAACGGCGGCATTCACGCCGCGACGCAACAGATCCGGGACAAGCAATACGCCGAACCCTTCAAGGCCGACAAGCGACGGGTCGTGGCGCTGGCCATAGAACTGGACGATCAGGGAAAGGGACTGGTCGATTGGAAGGAAGCCTGAAAAACATTACACAAAAGGCGGGCAACAAATTATTCGTTTTAAAAAAATATTTGTACTTTTGCAGCGGATTCACACCCCACGGACATAAAGAGTGGAAGGCGGGTCTTGATAGATGCCAAATATAAAAAAACAAAGAAATGGATAGTTTGTTTCTTCTACAGTTTACCTGCTTTCTCTTCGTGTCGATCAATGCCATCATCTTGGGGATCACACGATTACAGATCAAGTGGATGAACTGCCGATACGAAAAGTCGCGATGGCTGATATTCGCAGCCATGGTGGGACTGGCCCTGCAGTTTCTGGCACAAATGGGGGGGGAAATTTCGGGCGAAAGGCGACGATGAGGGAGCCATATTCAACATGCTGGTCTATCCTCCCTGCTTCACGCTCATCGCCATGGGCATCTACAATATCGAGGCCATGCACGCCAATCTCCGAAAGATGAACGTCGTTTGTGCCACTATTTATGCCGCCATACTCGCTATCTTCGGTGTAGGCTATAGCCAGAGCGGAAGTTTCCATATTGGCAACTGGCTCTATGTGATGGTCTTCCTGTTTGGCGTCAATTTGGCCTACTGTCACGTGATGATAATAGTGGAAATCAGAAAGCGCAGGAAGATGCTGGAGGAAATGGCGGGCAACGATATCCTGCCCTACGTGAGATTCGCACGCGCCAGCGTGATCATCCTTCTCCTGCTCATTATAGCCATGCCTGTCGCCGTGCTTTCCAGCGATTTTCTATATGTCATCGGACCCTTGGAACTGCTTGCCTTGCTTTTCTTCATAATCAGTTTTGTGTCGCTGGGATATAACTACAACCCTGCCGAGGAACTTTTGGATAAGGATGTGGAAGAAAACTATGCCGTCATGGAAAACGGGCAAATAGAAACCACGCAAATAGAAACCACAGAGACGGAAAGCACGCAGACGGAGATCGAGCAGACGGAAAGCGCGCAAACAGAAAATGGTGGAGAGGCTGCACTCTGCGCTGAAGAGCAGAATGTGGAACAGGACAAGAAGGAAGAAACTTTACAGCAACAGTTTGCTGCAGCACGACAGAAGATCATCCGCGAGAAGCTGGACGCCTGGTGCGCCAGCAGGGGATATAAAGACACATCGGTCAACATGATCTCGCTGGCTCGCTCGCTAAGCATCACCAAAACGGAGTTGTCACGATACCTCTCCTCCTGCTACAACACCACCTTCCGTATCTGGCTGGCCGAGGTGCGCTTTGAGGCTGCCAAGCAGATGATATTGGAGCATCCCGACTACAGCAACGACGTCATCTCTGCGGAATGTGGCTTCTCATCCCGCTCCTATCTCTACCGGATGTTCAAGGAGAAGGAGGGCTGCTCGCCCACGGCCTGGAAAGAAAAAAATAGTTAAAAAAACACGTTCAAGGTGTCTCCTTCCCCCCGAAAGAGACACCTTTTTTGGTAGGAAATGGACACCTATGTAGGGGAAGTGGACACTTTGATTGATGGCAAAACACTAATTTTGTGTCGCACAATAAAAGATCCAATGGATTGTCAAGTCAAATTAATTAAAGCATATTCATAATGTTACATTTCACACATCAATCAAAGGAACTGCAAACAGGCACAGTCCTAAAGGCGACGAGAGTAAAAACTATTGCTCTGTTGTTCATGTTGCTACTCTTGCTACCAACTCTATTGCTGGCAAAAGGTGGCGTCAACAAGTCTTCCTTATCCTATAAGGCTGCTTCCACAGAACCAATAGCTCGCGCAGAATACAATAAAACCACAAAAGTTCTTACATTTTTATATAATATTCCTTCAGCAACGGAAGATGAGAATCTAACGGTGGTGAAGTTTTACAATCCGTTAGACAACCCAAAAAAATGGTTCAATGGTGAGTTTCCTTCATTTCATTATTGGACAGAAGAAATAAAGAGTGCCACTTCGGTAATCATAGAAGAGAGTTTCAAAAACTATGCGGTACCAACATGCGAAAACATGTTTAATGAATTCTATAATCTGAAATCCATTACAGGCCTGGAATATCTGAACACTACCAATGTAAAGAGTATGAGGCAGATGTTCTGCTCCTGCAGGGCGCTGACATCTCTCGATATAACTCATTTAAAAACGAATACCGTAACGGATATGTTTGCCATGTTCTATAACTGCGGAGTAAGTTCTCTTGACTTGTCGAACTTCAATACTGAAAACGTAACGAACATGGCTTATATGTTCATGATGTGCAACCAGCTTACTTGGATCGATTTATCAAGCTTCAATACAGCCAAAGTAGAAAAAATGTATGGCATGTTCAAATTTACGGCACAGTTGGAACATATCTATGCGAAAGAATTATTCACAACGGAACAAGTAACCAATTCAAATAATATGTTTAAAGATTGTCGGAAACTTCCAAACTTTGATTCTGAGGTCGTGGACAAAACACATGCTAACAGATTCAAAGATGGTTACTTCGAGGAACTGGTGGCCAAATCGGGTGAGGAGAGGATAGGAGCCGTAGTAGATAATGGACTTACAGCAAATCATCTCAACCTTAACGACGACAAAGATTTATATCTATTCAATAACTTCGTAGCTAAAAAGGCCGCATACAGTCGCACGATGAAGGAAGGTACAAAATGGGCTACGCTTTGTCTACCGTTTGATGTCTCACTCGATGGTCAGAACTTCCGCGCCTTCCATCTGCTTTCGACTACAGAAGATGGCGTAGAACTCAAGGAAATGGAGAAAGTAATCCAGGCTGGTACACCTGCTGTCATCATGATGAAAGAGGCGGAGACCAAGCTCCAGTTCTCTATAGACAATTCGTCAATAATAAGTAATATTTCACCCGCGACTACTGAGGACGACAACTACAAGTTTGTGGGTATCTATCAACAAAAGGAGTTCAACAAGGATACGGATGGCAACTGCTTCATCGTGAAGGGCAACATGCTGATGAATCCTGCTAAACTGCTGGAGAACGAAAAGACCACAAAAGTGGCCTGCAAGCCTTTCCGTGCTTACTTTGTTTACAATTCTGAAACTGTAGGCGCCAAAACGCTGAACATCAGTATCAGCGACAAGACGACAGCCATCGATCATCTCGATGCTATAGGCGATGGGAAGGCGGAATACTACGACCTGCAGGGCCGTCTCCTCAATGAGCCTCAGAAGGGCATTAACATTGTGAAACGTGGTGGAAAAACCATGAAAATAGTCATCAAATAAAGAATGAGAATTATGAAAAAGAAAAATTATATCAAGCCGGAAACAAATAGCGTGGCTATCCAAGCACAGACGTTTTTTGCAACATCTCTCACAAAATTTGAGCTCAAGCAAGCAGCTGAACTATATTACGAAGAGAATATAGAGGAATATCGCGAAAAGGACGGAAGTATATGGGCCGACTAAGATGATGGAATAGTGATCGACTCAACGTCAAGGGTCTATGTGCCACAATGATAAGTGGCGTATAGACCCTTGTTTTTTGCCGTTTCACTTAAGGGAATCACCCAGGGAAATATATTGGCCTACGAAGGCACGGACGTGGGCGGCGTAGGCGACGGGATGGTCGTGGAAACTACGCGCATGGATACTGCCCGGACTGACCCATTGCGCCTTGGGCTGGGGCTTGGCAGCGTAGAGGCGCGCCAGCATGGAGAAGGGCACGAAGGTGTCGCGGTCGCCATGAATGAAGAGCATTGGCTTGTGGCAACGGGCCACCTGACGCAGAGGCGAGGCCTCGTCGAAACTCCAGCCGTAGCGGACACGACAAAGGGCGCTGCAGGCATGGAGCAGGGGGAAAGCGGGAAGGCCGAAACGGTCGTGGAGTTCACCCTCAAACTCGTCCCAGGCGCTGGTGTAGCCACAGTCTTCGACAAAGCACTTTACATAAGAGGGGAGCCGTTCGCCCGAGACGCTCATCACGGTGGCGGCTCCCATCGACACGCCGTGGAGCACCATCCGCGTATTGCCACCACGACCGAAACGGCTGTTGGCCACCTCCATCCAGCGCATCACGTCGAGGCGGTCGAGCCAACCCATCTGCACGGCCTCACCCTCGCTGCGGCCGTGGGCGTGGAGGTCGGGGAGCAGGAGATTGAAACCCATGTGGTGGTAGATGGAGGCGATGTGCATCATACCCATCCCGTTGTCCTCATAGCCGTGGACGAGGAGGGCCACGCGGTCGGTGGGGCGGGGAGCGAGGATATAGGTGGCGTGGTGGCGCTCGCCTGTGACCATGGTGACAAAAGTGTCGCGCAGGGCGTGGTGGCGCTGCAGACTGTCGGCCCAGGGGCGCAACTGCGGGTTTTCGTCGATGATGTTGTGGAAGCGCCAAGAGAGGTCATGACTGTGTTCCATTGACGGACGGAGGGCATAACGCAACATATAGTCGCTGCCCAGGCCGAGGACCGCGAGGAGCACCACGCAGACCACGGCGAAGCCTACAAGAGCCCGCTTGCGGGAGGAGAAAGGACGTTTATTCATATCTTTATTCATAATGAGTATTCATTTATAATGGATCTTCAGCAACCGCAAAGATAATACTTTTTTTTGTGTTTACTCCAACCAGTAGAGGTAAAATACCAAAAATAGTATTACCTTTGCAGAGCCTTCACCCCCTCTTGAAGAGGACGGATCATAGAGATTTACGGAGAAGAATACGCGTAGTGTTACACCCTTCAAGTAGAAAAAGGACGGCGATAGGCGAATCGGTTTGATAGAAGCATACGTGCCTCATTGTGAATAAACCTGTGGAAAACCCCGTGGAAAAGTAGGGGAACAATCTTCTCATAACCTTGTGGATTTCCACCGACCCACGGCCGAAACCTACCCAAAGTGGATATCCACAGGGTTATCCAAGCCGATTTAGACAAGTTTTCAACGGATTTAGGCGCTCAAAAGATATAAACTTATTATCTTTGCAACAGAATGTGGAAATGTGGAAAAGTGAGTTTACTAACTGACTATCAGAAAATACAAAAAATGATAAAGCAGGGAAAAGGCTAGGAAAGTGTGGATAATGGAAAACGGGCAATAAGACCCAGAAGTTATTCACGTTATCCACGGCCTATCATAACTCATCATATTTTCTTTTAAAGAGAAAAAAAGAAATAATAATATAAAGAAGTTGAGAATATGAACGTGAAAGAAGAATGGAAGTCGAAAGGTTTCATTGATGAGCCCGTTGATGAGTCTCTGGATCTGAAGCAGGAGATACGCCGTCTCTGCCGCGAGAAGGACGCTATCATCCTGGCCCACTACTACACGATGCCGGAGATACAGGACATAGCAGACTTTGTCGGCGACTCGCTGGCCCTGGCGCGCGAAGCGGCCAAGACGGAGGCCAAGGTGATGGTTATGTGTGGCGTCCACTTCATGGCCGAGACCTGCAAGTTGCTTTCGCCAGAGAAGACGGTGCTCTCGCCCGACCTTACGGCGGGCTGCTCGCTGGCCGACAGTTGCAAGGCTGAGGACCTACGGAAGTTTAAGGAAGAACACCCGGGCTACGAGGTGGTCTCCTACGTCAATACGACGGCGGCGGTGAAGGCGCTGACCGACGTGGTGGTGACCTCGGGCAATGCCAAGAAGGTGATCGACTCCATCCCCAAGGACACGAAGCTCATCTTCGGACCAGACTACAACCTCGGAAGCTATATCAACTCCGTGACGGGCAGAAACATGTTGCTGTGGAATGGTGGCTGTCACGTCCATGAGCGCTTTAGTGTGGCGGAGATCGTCAAACTCAAGGAGCAGCATCCCGAGGCCGTCGTCATGGCCCACCTGGAGTGTAAGGCGCCCGTGCTGGCCGCTGCCGACGTGAAGGGATCGACGGCCACGATGCTCCATTACGCACAGGATCATCCTGAGGTCAAAGAGTTTATCGTTGCTACAGAGGCTGGTATCCTCCATGAGATGCAGCGCACCTGTCCCAACCAGACTTTCCTCCCCGTGCCTCCTGAGGTGACGGAGGGTGGCAGAGGCTGCGCTTGCACGGAGTGTGAGTATATGAAGAAGAACACGCTCAAGAAGGTGTATAACGCACTGAAGTATGGCTGGCCTGCCGTGGAGGTGGATCCTGCCATTGCACGCGACGCCGTGAAGCCCATCGAGCGCATGCTCTCCCTCAGTTGATTCGCATGAAGGGTAGGGTGACTTATCAGTTATAAAAATACAGCAGGATGATGGAAAGGTCCGTCTCCTGCTGTATTTTACTTTTTATCTGAATGGGAACAAGCGGATTGGTTCTAAAAAACAACAAACAAGTCTTATATACAATAATCAAACTTATCTTATGAGGAGAATCGTATGTTCAGTATTTGCATTGTGCTGCTGCTTGCTGGTGCTTGCGCAGGAGAAGACGCGCAGTCTGTCGGTAGAACTGCTTGGTGCGCAAAATATGGTGGGCGTCAACTATGATAGCCGGTTCAAGGGCAACTCGGGCTGGGGCTATCGAGTGGGCATAGGCTATGGTTATGGAGACAATTCCAGTTGGATCGATCAGAAAATCAGTGGTGTGGGTGTGCCGTTGGAGTTGAATTACCTGCTTGGAGAGAAGAAGAGTAAACTGGAGGTAGGCTTTGGCGCCAGTCTGGGTGTGTATCATATCAAGGAAACGTCATGGGTCTATTCTCAGCCCGTGCCGCCCGAGACGGAAGGAATTGCAGAGCCCTACGAATCGAAGGAGAACCGTTTCGGCTATTTCTTGTTTGGCAACATCGGCTATCGCCACCAGCGCACCAACGGTTTTATGTTTCGTGTAGGCTTATCGCCGTCGTTCAACTTCGGCGATAAGCATGGCATCATTAAGTCCGCCTTCTACCCGTACATCGGACTTGGCTGGTCGTTCTGACGCTATCAAGACGGCTATATATATAAGGTATGTTTTTCTATATATAAATAATGTATAGGAAAACCTACTGAGCGTTCTCCTCCTCTTTCTTGGTGAGCACGTGGTCCACACCTTCCATACGGTCTATTAGATAGACGGGGCGTCGCTTGGTCTCGATGAAGACCTTGCCGAGGTATTCGCCGATAATGCCCAGGGAGATGAGCTGCACGCCTCCGAGGAAGAGGATGAGGATGACGATGGTGGGGAAGCCTTGGACAGCTTCGCCGACCACGAGTGTCTTGATGAAGACATAGACCATGTAGAGGATGGCCAGTAGGGCACTGAGCAGGCCGATGAGGGTGGAAAGGCGGAGCGGGGCGGTGGTGTAGGAGGTCAGACCGTCGATGGCCAAGTCAGCCAGGCGGCGGAAGTTGAAGGACGACTGGCCTGCCGTGCGCTTCTGCTCGTGGTAACTGATTTCTTGTTTCTTGAAGCCTATCCACACGTACATGCCCTTGGTGTAGCGTTGCGACTCGCGAAGCTGCCGCAGGGCAAGGATGCAGCGGCGGTCGAGGAGGCGGAAGTCGCCTACGTTTTCGAGTACGTCGAAGCGGGTGGAACGGTTGAGGAGGCTGTAGTAGAGGCGGCTCAGACGGCGGCGCAGCCAACTCTCGCGGGCGATGTCTCGCCGCGCATAGACGTCCTGTGCTCCCTCCTCCCAAAGGTGCAGCATGTCGGGTATGAGGGCAGGCGGATGCTGGAGGTCGGCGTCGAGGATGATGACGCAGTCGCCCGAGGCGTGGTCGAAGCCCGCCAGCATGGCATTCTCCTTGCCAAAATTGCGTGAGAGGCTGATGAAGGCCACCCGCGGGTCCTTGCGACGCAGTTGCCGCATAACGCTGAGCGACTGGTCGCGGCTACCGTCGTCGATGAGCAATACCTCCCATTGGTATTGCACCTGGCTGTCCATGACCTCGCACAGGGCTGCATGGAGGGCGGGGAGCGACGACTCCTCGTTGTAGCAGGGAATGAGCAGGGTGACTTTCTTCATGTTTTTATTTTTTTCTTTGAGATTTCCGGCCCTTTCGAACAGATTCTTATGGTTGTGGTGGAATCTGAAAAGGAGAAAATCAGTTGATGACGGCAATCTTGCAGACCACACCCTTGCTGCCATCCTCCGTGGCTGCCTCGACCATATAGACGCCACTTGCCACCCGTTTGCCGTCGAGGTCGTTGCCGTCCCATGTAAAGGTGCCGCCTTGGCTTCTACCCTCGGCCACGAGTGTTCCTGCGGTAGTGACGATCTTCACGTCGGCGTTGTAGCTCAGTCCCGTTACGGTGATAGTCCCACGGTAGTCTGGGCGAACGGGATTGGGATAGGCGTATGTTGTCTCCTTGTCCATCGTCTGCGAGGGCTCCGAGGCGTCGCTCAGATAGGAGCAAAGCCCCTTGTCGGTGCCGATGAAGACCTCTCCCGTCTTGGGGTCGATGGCCAGCGACTCGATGTTGTCGCTCACGAGGCCACTGTTGGAGGAAAGGAAATGGTGAACCTGCGTGTTGAGGTCGGCACTAATGAGATAGACGCCGTTGCCGCCCGTGCCAAACCACTTGCGGTTGCCACCATCGACGGCCATGCAGGTGATGTCGATGTTGGTGAGCAGGTAGTCGGCGAGGTTGCTGCCGTCGTTGCGTGGCACCTTGTACTGCTGGAAGACCACGCTTCCGGGATCGGTTGCCAGGTCGGAGGGCTGCAGATAGACAGGGCCACCGTTGAGTCCCGCCCAGATATTTCTGTCGCGGTCCTCTGCCATGCAGCGCACGCCACCGCCGCCATTGACCTCGGCATTGTCCTCGTTGACGAAGCGCGTATAGCGGTTGATACCCTTTGTGGAGGGCTGATAGACTACCAGGGCTGGCGTCTTGTAGTGGTTGTTGGCCAACCAGAGATTACCCGAGGTATCGAAGGTCAGGCAGCCGCCGTTGTTGAGTGATGTGTTATCGCTGCCCATGAACGACTTGTTGTGGTGGCTCACCCATTGTCCATCCTTAGTGAGCTGGCTCAGGGAGGAACCATCGCTGATGCCATTGAAGACCCACAGGTCGCCCGTGGTGTCAAACTTCAGTCCGCTGACGATGACATAGTCCTTGTTGCCAGCCGCCACGCCATGGGCCACCTGCAGGCAGCCGCCACTATTATCGTAGTTATACTCGCGGACGAAGGTGCCGTTGCTAAACTCGTAGAGGCCGGTTCTGCCTCCCGCCAGGACGCGGGCAGGATTGGTGGGATCGACGTCTATACACATCAAGTCGAGATACTGGTGGCCCGTCTTCGCCGCCACGTCGTCCTCATAGATTTGCCACTCTCCGCCGTCGAGCACCTGGATGGTGGCGGGACGGCGCAGCTCGGTCAGTCCGTAGCCGCCACCGACGGTATAGAGTTTGCCGCCGCTATAGCGCATAAAACCGAAGTAATTGTATTGGGGTCCGCCCGGTGAAAGCGTCTTCGCCGTAGCCATCAGTTCGGGGTCGGGACTCACGCTGCGCGCCACATAGTCGCCCGTGCGCCGCCAGTTGCCCTTGTCGAGCAGGTTGTCCGTCATGAGGGCCCGATACTGTCCCTTCTGCTTCGACTCGGCGTAGATGTAGCCGCCCTCGATGTGGCAGTAGTCCACGGCAAAGCCGAGGTTGTAGGTGTTGGCTATCTCCGCCTGCGCCACGTTGAGGCAGACGATGCCGAAGCCTGTGGCGATGTAGCAGAGCTTCCCGTAGTTATAGATGCTATGGATGGTTTTGTCGGCGGTCATGGAGTGGTTGTAGTAGTCGCTGATGCATACTACATTGTCCTTGCCATCGACCAAGTCGATATAGCCCGACTCATAGATGACGACGAGGCGCGCAGCCCCCTTGTTCCACCCGATGAGCGTCACACCCGTATCGGTCAGTCCGTTGGTCTTGTCGAAGGTGTGGATACTCTGGTCCTTCTCGTTGTAGGCATAGAGGTCGTTGGAGGCGAGGACGTAGAGCCGGTCGCCTCCTTTCTCCACCCATGTGGGGTTGTGGTAGGACATATACGCCTTCCACGTTCCGATTTCCTGTGCCTGCAGGCCCGTGGCCGAACTCAGGAGTCCGGACAAGAGCAGGGCTGATACGAAATGTTTCATCATCTATGAGATATAATAGGTATAAATGGGGACGGACAAGCCTGGACGGGCAAGGATATCCGTTCCGCCTTGTGCTTACGCCTTCTCTCCGTGGAGAAACGCCACCAGTTTTCTGACGGCTCTTCCTCGGTGGGAAATTTGGTTTTTGACGGTCTCGCCCAGTTCGGCAAACGACTGGTCGTAGCCTTCGGGGATAAAGATGGGGTCGTAGCCGAAGCCTTCCGTGCCATGCTTCTCCAGGGCGATTTTTCCCTCCACCTCGCCGCAGAAGCAGTCCGTGCGGGGCGAGGCCGACGGAGCGTCCTGTCTCCTTATTAACGTGATGATGGTGCGGAATCGTGCCTTGCGGTTGTTATTATTTCCTAATTTGACCAGTAGTTTGTGCATATTGGCCTCGCTGTCGTGGTCCGTGCCATCGGCGTAGCGCGCGCTGTGGACTCCCGGCTCGCCACCCAAGGCATCGACCTCCAGTCCCGTGTCGTCGGCAAAGCAGTCGTAGCCATAGTGGTCGAAGACGTACTGTGCCTTGGCGAGGCTATTTTCCTCCAGCGTAGCCCCGTCTTCGGGAATATCCTCGTGGCAACCGATGTCGGCCAAGGATAGGAGCTCGTAGCCCGTTCCCAGTATCTCGCGCAGTTCGCGCAACTTGTGCGCGTTGTTGGTTGCAAAAACCAGTTTTATCTTGTCGTTGTTCATGTTCTATTCGTCGTTTATATTCTTCTAGTCCATCATCTTCTTGGTGATCATGCTTTTTCCTCTGCGGCAGGAATTTCTCCCTTTATAGTGGGTTTCTGTTCCTTTGCGTCAGGGACTTCTGTATGGTTCTTTTGGGCTGCTTTCTCGGTTTCCTCGCCCAGTGCCATTTCCTTGCGCATCTTCTCCGAGATATTGCCCTTGATCTCGTCAAAGCCATTGCCAAAGACGCCAATGACGGCCGACTGTGATACGAAGGCGTGGGGGTCCACATACTTGATGAGGCGGAAGATATACTGGCTCTCGCGCTTGCGGGCCAGGACGAAGAGTACCTTGGTCGGTGTGTTGGTGAACCAGCCGTAGCCGTCGAGTATCGTCACGCCGTGGTGGGTGGTGCTGCCAATGGCGCTGGCTATCTTCTCATAGTTTTTGGAGAAGATCAAGAACTGCACACTCTGTCGTCGCGAGTTGAATACGTAGTCGAGCATGACGTTCTCCGTCAGCAGCGTGAAGAGGCCGAAGACCACCGTGTGGAGACGCTCCTGCATCGTTGCGCCAAAGGCTGAGAAGAAGAGACAGGAACCGATGATGCAGAAGTTGACGCAGATGAGGACGTTGCCCAGCGAGATGTCCTTGTACTTGTTGATGCAGGCCGCGATGATATCCGTGCCACCGGTCGATCCATTGCTCAGGAAGACGATGGCAAGGCCCGATCCGGTGAACATCGTGCCAATTATCAAGGCCATGAACGTGTTGCCTGCTCCGAGGATTTGGATCATCTGGCCGTCGGCCCCCGTCATCCAACTCTGTGCCAGCGTGAGCATGGTGGAGAGCAGGACGATGGCGTAGATGGTCTTGAGCAGGAAGCGCAGGCCCAGGATCTTCAGCGCCGCGATGAGCATGACGACGTTGAGCGTCAGGTAGGTTTGGTAGATGGGAATCCCCGTGACGTAGAATATGATGGCGGAGAGACCCGTCAGCGCACCTGTCACAATCTTGTAAGGCAAGAGAAAGCAGGTCCATCCTATGGTGTAGAACATCAGGCCCAGGGCGATGCAGAGGTAGTCCAGCATCTGGTTTTTCATGTGCTCCCTACTGTTGAGAAAGTTTTTTACCGTTTTTGACATAATTGCTATTGAGATATACTGTTACTATTGATACTATCGAGATATACTATACTATCGAGATATACTATTGCTGAGACAAAATCTATTGAGATAATCTTGTGTCTGTGAAGAGGGGTCGGAAGATGTTTTCAGCTCCCGACCCCAGTCTATGCTAATCGTCTTTGGTCGGTCTATTTTACCACGATATTGATGATGCGTCCCGGTACGACGATGGTCTTGACGACCTGCTTGCCCTCCAGGTATTTCTGGCTTCGCTCGTCGCTCATGGCCGCCTCGATGATGGCCTCCTTGCTGGCCGTGGCGGGCAGGTTGATCTGGAAGCGCGCCTTGCCGTTGAAGGAGACGGGCATCTGCACTTCGTCCTCGACGAGGTAGTCTTCGTTCCAGGTCGGCCACTCGGTGTCGCAGACGCTTCCCTCGCCGCCTGTCTGCTCCCAGAGCTCCTCGGCAATGTGGGGAACGAAGGGTGCGAGGACCGTCACCAGGGTACGGAGGATGCGGAGGTTGCGACACTTCTGCTGCGTCAGCTCGTTGGTGCAGACCATGAAGGCGCTTACGCTCGTGTTGTAGGAGAAGACCTCGATGTCCGTGCTCACCTTCTTGATGAGCTTGTGGAGGCTCTTGAGTTCTTCCTTCGTCGGATCTTCGTCGACGAGCTCCTGCTGGAAGAGTTTCCAGAACTTCTTCAGGAAGCGGTGGCAACCGTCAATGCCGTTGGTGTCCCAAGGCTTGCTGGCCTCCACCGGGCCGAGGAACATCTCGTAGAGGCGGAGCGTGTCGGCGCCATACTGGCTTACGATGTCGTCGGGGTTGACCACGTTGAACATCGACTTCGACATCTTCTCAATGGCCCAGCCACAGACATACTTGCCGTCCTCGAGGACAAACTCGGCGTTCTTCAGTTCGGGACGCCAGGCGCGGAAGGCGTCGAGGTCGAGGATGTCGGCGTGGACGATGTTCACGTCGACGTGGATCGGTGTGGTGTCGTACTGGTCCTTCAGTCCCTTGGAGACGAAGACGGGGTGTTCGGCAGCGTCGGCTGCATTGATACGATAGACGAAGTTGCTGCGGCCCTGGATCATGCCCTGGTTGACCAGTCGCTGGAAGGGCTCCTCCTTGCAGCTCACGCCGAGGTCGAAGAGGAACTTGTTCCAGAAGCGTGAGTAGATGAGGTGGCCCGTGGCGTGCTCCGTTCCGCCGACGTAGAGATCCACGTTCTGCCAATACTCGTCGGCCTTCTTGCCCACGAGTGCCTGGTCGTTGTGCGGATCCATATAGCGGAGGTAGTAGGCGCTGGATCCGGCGAAGCCCGGCATGGTGCAGAGCTCGATGGGGAAGACGGTCTTATGGTCGATGAGTCGCTTTTCGACCACGCAGCGCTTCTCCGTGTCCCAGGCCCACTTCTCGGCGCGTCCCAATGGAGGCTCGCCACTCTCGGTGGGCTTGTAGGCGTCGATCTCGGGCAGCTGCAGCGGCAGGCAGTCTTCGGGAATCATATAGGGCATGTCGTCCTTGTAATAGACGGGGAAGGGCTCGCCCCAGTAGCGCTGGCGAGAGAAAATGGCGTCGCGCAGGCGGTAGTTGACCTTGACCTGGCCGATGCCCTGTTCGGCGATAAACGCCTTGGTCTTGGCGATGGCCTCCTGGACGGTCAGTCCGTTGAGCGTGAGTGTGGAGTTCACACCCTCGCGCGGCGAGTTCATGACCGTGCCCTCCTTGGCGTCGAAACTCTCCTGGCTGACGTCGGCTCCCTCGATGAGCGGGACGATGGGCAGCTGGAAGTGGCGAGCGAAGGCGTAGTCGCGTGAGTCGTGGGCCGGAACGGCCATGATGGCTCCCGTGCCGTAGCCGGCGAGCACATATTCAGAGATCCAGATGGGGATGCGTTCGCCCGTGAACGGGTTGACGCCATAGGATCCGGAGAAGACACCCGTCACTTTGTGGTCGGCCATGCGGTCGCGCTCCGTGCGCTTGGCGACATAGGCGAGATAGGCCTCCACCTCCTCGCGCTGCTCGCTGGTAGTCAGCTGGGCTACCAGCTCCGACTCCGGATTTGACATAATGTCTACATTAAACAACTCGGATATTGAAAATATTACAGTAATAAAAGATGCTGCAGCAGCCTCCCTTTATGGTTCACGTGCTGCAAATGGTGTAATTCTTATTACAACAAAAAAAGGAAAGGCCGGAAAGGCAAAAGTAAATGTTACAGCAAACTTTACGATAGCTAATGCACGTAACTTGCACGATATGTTAAATTTGGAAGAGTATGCCGATTACACTAATTCTAAATTAGACCAACCGCG
>OHCD01000347.1_pt1 | contig 28636 bp, 20 predicted proteins | sample 1577561 | NCBI WGS metagenome assembly OHCD01 (sample SAMEA3879510, study PRJEB24766) | human gut metagenome | biome: human-associated habitat; feature: feces | place: USA | collected 1985/1987 | reverse complement strand
GTCGGCATCGGGACATGTCGAAAATTAATTTCGTATAGTTCGCATTGAACATCAACGACTTAACTTTTGCCATGGAATTGTCCATGCCATTGTCTTTTATGAAGACCTTGGCGGCATTCAGGGAGGCGAACGATGCGTTGAACGCAAAGTCCAGCTGTCTCTTGTGTCTTGCCTGACAATCCATAAGTCTCGTAAACTGCTTACTGTTGCGATATAATTTATGTAAAGCTTCTCATAACTGCTATCGCGATGCGAAGCAATTCACAGGGCTAACGGATTGCCAATCTCGAAATAAGAACGCACTGCAAAATGCCTTCAACTTTTCACTGACAGCCATCAATGTAGCCAAACTACAAATGCATCGCAATGGTTGGACTTGTTCCATACCAAGATATAAACTCCTGATGGCCAGCCTCTTTCTTGTCCAAAGATTTTCTTCAAGGGCGCTCCAGAGCACTACCCGAAGATAATTCAGGACGTTTACAATGAATTCAAGTGGATTGCGGCATAGCGCTGCGACCACATAACTACATACTTACCAAAGTTTTGTTTTAAACTAACAAATATGATTTCAAAACAAATTCAACAGTGGCGAACACGTCGCTCAACATTGGGAACAAGATTTGTCTCAATGCTAGTGTTGGGCTTACTTCTGTTTGGGCTTAATGGATATGCTCAAACAAAGCCCAAGTTACCGCAAAAGCCCCTACCTCATTCCAAAATGACAAGGGCAGCTAGTTATGATTATGTTCCTTCTGGCTATGAACAAGTAGGAACAACAGACTTATGTTATCAACAGAAAGGCTCTTCTATAGATGTAAAGGGCTATTTCAATGGCAGCTGGTATAGCTCAACATATTCCGATGGAGGGTATAAAGCTGCAATTAGCGTCACAAAGAAAGCAGAGGATCATGGTGAAGAAACCATTTCCGGCTCTTACACAGTAAACTCATGGCGCGGAAATCAGAAGTACTGGTATAATGGCGAGTATCTCGACGAATATTATACAGGTGATGACTATTATAATGCTACGTTAATAGAGACAGAAGGAAATATTGTAACCCTTACTAATTTCGCGACTTTTGGGGGAAGTATTACAGGTGTAATTGACAAAGAAAATCATACTATTACGTTCCCCGTACAAACATTACACATGGACAACTGGGGACGTGATGCATTATTCTGTAAACAGACCGATGAATTTATAGCAAATCCATCTATAGAAACAGCGTCAGGGGAAGTTGTTGCAACCTATGATGATAGTTTTAATATAACCATGAATGGTTGGTGTACTTTAATTTCATTTGACTATGAACGATATGTGTTTTCAGACAACACGGTTTCAATGTCAAAGAACACTGCATCTTCTGATGGTACATATACGACATCTTGCAACAATGGTGAAATCTATAATGGAGTTTTATTTTCATCATATGTTGAGCAACAAGGCGAATTGGCAAGAATGTGTTATTCTCTGACAAACACAAACAGTGTTGATGTTACAATATCATTGGGAGCTTATGCTGATGTTATGATAGGCAGTAATGATCGCGCACCTATCTCACGCAGGAAAGACCAATTGGAGAATACATATGGATTGACCATGAAAGATGGTTATGGTGCACAACTATGTGTCCTTTTTGGTGCAGGATTAGCAGGTGTGTCTAAAGTTGATGATTTCTGGTTCGGAAATTATGGATATAACAACAATGCATATAATATAGTCGGGAACTATGAAAGAAGTGACAACTTTGTGATAGAGAACGGTTCTTATGACAGTGCTATGGGCTGGTGTTGGAAAAACAGGACAATTCCTGCTGGTGCAACTGTTGTTTTCTCTTACCTTATCGGTGTTGGTGATGTAAGGCTTGAACCTAATTCTTCATTTGAGGTTACTCCTGACGACCCTGATGGTTGGAATGACCTCTCCCGTCCTCATAAGCTCACGCTTAACGGTGAGTACGAAAGTCCTGCTGGAATTGACGGCATGATTGAATATGCTGTGGAAGATAGCGAAGAATGGAAAGCCTTGACCGACACTTTGGCTTCTGGAGAAGAATTTACAGCAGAACTTATTGCGATGTTCAATCCTGAAAAGGATACTCACACAATCCGTTTCCGTACGGTGGACGCAGTCGGAAATACAACCATGCTTACACCTATCATATATAAAGATGTGTGTTTCCATGAAGTTGCAGGCATTGAGAATAAAGTCTATAACTATGGCGATTCAATCTATCAGACAAACCTCACTTGTGATTTAGCTGAAGGACAATATGTCGTAAATGAATACCACAACAATGTGAATGCAGGAACAGCGACATTCATGGTTCAAGGTGTGTTCCCGTTGACTATCGGAAGACGCACCTACTCATTCGAGATTAGTCCGCTTGCTCTTGAAGGTGGCATTGTTCTGCCTGAGGACAACTTTGTTTACAATGGCTATTCAAAACGTCCAGAATGGCAATTTACATCAGATAGGAACAACAATCTTGTAGAAGATGCTGACTACACCGTTGCTTACAAGAATAACCTTTATCCTGGAGAAGGAACAATTGAAGTTACTGGTATTCGTAATTACAAAGGAACATTGTCAGCTTCGTTCAATATCGACAAGGCACAGCTTTCAAGTAATCTCTACGAGTTCACACTTCCAAACAATGACATAAGCTATGACGGCGAAACTCATGCAGCAACAGTGGTCAAAGTTGAAGGCGTTGGCGATGTTGTCATTACATACGTGAACACAGAAGACAACGCTGTAAGCACAGATGCCCCGTCAAGCGTTGGCTCGTACGACATCTATGCAGAATTTGCTGATGGTACGCTCTATTATGGAAAGACTAACGAAAAGATAGGTTCGTTCTCTATCTATCAATTTGACGATAACGAATGGCTTGCTTTGAATGTTCTCAGTACTCAGCTGCAAGAAAACGGCTGGTCGCCTTCTTGGAATCTGGCTGCTGGTCCAGTGGCAGTAAGTAAGTTTGACGGTCTCGTTATCGAGCAAGGGCATGTTGTTGGAGTCAATTTCAAGAGCAAGAACCTCACTGGAATACCGACAGGCCTTCTTGCCTTTTCTCAACTGAAGTCAGTTGATTTGTCACATAACAATCTGACAGGCAATGCTGGATTGTTGGCCGCTCAGCTTCCGAACCTGACATCGTTGAATTTCTCTTACAATCAGTTCTCAGACCTTTATCCGATGATTTCACCAAATGTCACTTCTTTAGACATCAGTCATCAGACGATAGACAAGACTATTGACTTCGATATTGCTCATCTGAATATAGAGCAGTTGGCCGCACAGATTCCGACCATTGTACTTTACGACCATGCAAATCAAAGGTACAATACGGACTTGAACTTCATTTGCACCACATCCGAAGCAGAGTCGTTTAACTACAACAATACTGACCAATGGGCTTTGCAACTGTCATACAAGAACGGCCTACTGACTATGCCGTATGTTTCCTCTCAGAACACGTTCTACGGTCATAGCGGTGACACATTGAAGGTGTTTGCCCTTGACAAGAACAGTAATTTGACAGGCAGCAACTTCCATCTGCGCTTCTTCTTTGAACAGGGTGATGCAAACTTTAATGGGTCTATCGACATCCTTGATGTCCAGAGTGTCATCAACTATATGTTTGAGGAATACCAGAACCGTCCGTTCAACTTCACCGCAGCAAATCTATGGGAAGACGAAACAATCAACATTCAGGATGCTATTTGCGGTGTAAACCTATTGTTGGAACAAAGTCCTGCTTCTGCTCCTGCAAGGACAAGGGTAAATATGCCATTGGTTGAAACTGACCCCGACGCAATACTCCAAATCATTGATGGCAAGTTAGTTCTCAACTCAACAACTCCAGTTGCAGCATTCGACATTGTGCTCAATGGTGTCTCTGCTTTCGAGTTGAATAACGAACTTAATGCACTTGGCATTATGGTTAGCCAGAAGCAGAACGGCAATAGCGTTCACTTCATTGGCTATTCATTCAACGGTGGCACGATTCCAACTGGCGAGTTTGCACTTGCAACTGTCGGCGATGTTTATGGAATCACAGCCAAACTCGCAGACTGCAATGCTGACGAAATTAAGTGCTTGCAATCACAGACAACAGCAATCTGTGCCATTTCAGCTGACATGCTCAACGGATGCGAAATCTATACTCTCGATGGTCAGAAGTTGAATCGACAGAATATACGACAAGGCAATGTCTATATCGTACGATCAAAAGGCCGTTCTACCAAAGTAATGATAACAAAATAAAATTCAGAATATGAAAGCTAAGAAAACTTTTCTCTTGCTATTGGCTCTCTTGTGTTCGGTACTAACCGTATCGGCACAAGAAGTCAACAGACTGTCCGTTTCTGAAAAGCGAATGCAGCGAGGCACAGAAACTCAGCTGACGATAGATATGGACAATCTTAGCGAAATTGTAGCGGTGCAGTTCACGCTGACATTGCCTTCTGGCTTTACCATCACTCCGTCTTCTGCCATCATTACCGGCAGAGGTGCAGGCCACATGGTAACGGCGCGCAACATGGGCAACAATCGCTATAAGTTCGCAATCCTGTCTTCAACCAACTCACCGTTGAAGGGCATCAAGGGCTCACTCGTTTCTGTGAACTTGAAAGCTAACTCGACGTTGGACGAAGACAAAGATTATGAAATCATCATATCCGATGCCGTTATGGGTGTTAAGTCTGGTGCTAATGTAATTAACGAGGCAAACAATGGTATTGTACACATCGTTAGTCTGCCAAATCTGCATGTAACAGCGCTTGAATGCTCGGAAGCGATTGCTGGTTCTGACATGACTGTCAGCTGGACTGTTTGCAATGATGGTCGCGGCAATACTGGAGACATTCAGTGGAATGATTATGTGTGGCTCGTACCAGACATCCAAGGAGGAACATCCATGACAGGAGCAAGGCTGCTCAAAACAGTCAGCAACGTTTCGGCCTTGGCAAGTGGTGAATCGTACAACAACACTGTAAACATCCCACTTGAAGAACGAATATATGGCAACTATGATGTGGTGGTCACCTCCGATATGCGTAGCGTTACCAATATAGACCTTTCTTCTGTCGGTAATGTTTTGCCTCGTCCATACAATCCAACTGATTCTTATTTGTATGCCAGCACAGATGCGCAATATAACAAAGTGGATGAAGAAAATGAGACTCCAACTCGCAGCGACAACTTCCGTTACAAGGCTATTGAAATTCAGATTCCACCTTTGGCCGACCTTCAAGTGCCGAATGTAACAGTTGTTGTTGACAACAGTGAATCATACGCTGGCGAAAACACTGTACCTTCCCCACTCACAACATCTGGATTGGCCTCATCAACTGCGTTCTATTCAGGCAAGAAGGTCAAGGTGACAGCAACGCTTCAAAACAAAGGCGGTGCTGCAACCACGCCAAAGAACATTGCTTGTGCATTGTATCTCTCGCATAATGTCAACCGCGAAGATGGTCTTGATTACCGACTTGATTCCAAGAATGTAGAAATATCATTGAATCCAGACGAAACGGTTGAAGTGACATTCACAGGTCATATTCCTTACGAGTGGTCTGGTGAGACTTATTTCCATGTGCAAGTTGACCTGAACGATGTGGTTTATGAGTCAGCCAACACTGCCAACAATTGGGGCTGCACTCCACAAGTCAATGTGTTGATGACTCCTGGAGCGGACTTCAAGCCTACATCTATCAAGGCTCCTGCCCAAGTATCACTCAACTCACAGTTTGATGTTACGTATTCTGTTGCAAATATTGGTCCGGGCGTACCTTTCTCTTCACGCTGGACAGATAAACTGTATATTTCATCTTCTGCCAATGGCCTTGATGGTAATGCTGTGTGCATAGGCTCATGCTCTCGTTCTGGAAGCTATCAGATAGACAAACCTGTTGCTGTTGTTGCTCCTGCACATGTGAAGCAGAAAGCCGCAGGTGTTACAGGTGGATATACTCCAAAATATAAATATGTGGGCGATGATTATAATGCCACTTGTTCTGTCAAGTTACCCTCACTCACGCCGGGCACATATTATATATATGTAAAGGTAGATGCCGACAACAACGTATTTGAGTATGACGGTGAGGATAATAATATCCTTTATTCTGGCAAGGTTGAGCTACAAAGTACCGACCTTGCTACATCGCTTATCTCAATATCCGAGGAGAATTTGATTACAGGCGACAATGTTGCTGTCGCTTGGTCAGTTCGCAATGTGGGACAGTCTAACATAAGTAATAGAACGATTACTGACGCTTTCTATGCAAGCAGCAATGCCGATGGTTCAAATGCTGTGCAGTTGGCTACAGTCACCAACACAATATCGCTCGCAAAGAATGTGTCAAAGACTTTCCGCACCAATATCACCATACCGAAAAATTCAAGTCTGACTGGTTTGAAGTATGTGTTTGTAAAGACAAATATAAACAACGATATTATAGAATCAAGCACAGCCAACAATAAGTCTGACAATCTTCAGCGCACATTCGAGTATGTGGACGCACAGAGTGCCGAACAAGCAAAAGTGAACGGAACGAATATCGCAATATTTGGGCTTACTGCACCTGCAACCGTTGATATGGGCGCAACTATTAATGTGTCATTCTCTGTTCGTAACGCAGGTACCGAAACCATTGGCAAAGACGTTAAGAAAGAACTGTTCTTGTCAAAGAGTAAGACTTACGATGTTTCGTCTGCCATTGCTTTGAATATGGAGAACGGCACTTTGCCATCAACAGCAGATATGCAGTCTGGTGCAAAGGTCAATTGCTCGTCACATATAACACTGCCCTCAAATATCATGGGTGGTAACTACTACCTGATAGCATACGCCAATCGTGATAAGTCCGTATCAGAAAAGACTTACAACGACAACTATTCTTCGCTGCCAATATATCTGAATGGCAACTTGCCCGACTTAACCGTTTCTCAGCTTAATGTACCAAACGAGATAATGACGGCAGAGCCTGTGGAGATTTCATGGACAGTAAGCAACAATGGCACATGGAGTGCGAATGCCACAATCGCATCCGTTTATCTGTCGGATGATGCGACACTTAACACCCGTACAGACAAGTTGATTGAAAACTTTTCTGTGAAGCAAATGGCGAAAGGTGCATCTATCGAGCAGAAAGCTACAATAACCATCGCAGACGGAGAAGCTGGCAACAAGTACATTATTGTGTCCGTTGACAGAAATGATGCCATCGAGGAAAGCGACAACACGAATAATACCGCTACTGCGCAGTTCACAGCTGTGCAATCCCCTCTGCCAGACTTGGCAATCAGCAATTTCTCTATTGAAGGCGATTTGAAAGCAGGACAAACAGCTACAGTTAAAGCAACTGTCAAAAATGTGGGTGTCGCACCTACCCGCAAGGACAAGTGGGCAGATGCTTTCTACCTCTGTAGCGATTACAACTTTGACCAGAACAAGGCTACACAGTTAGGCAGTAAGTCGCATGTCGGAGTATTGCAACCTGGCGAATCATACGACTTGACGGCAACTATAAAAGTGCCGACTGATGCACAAGGCTATTATGTTGTGTATGCTATGACAGATGCCAACGATGTCATCTACGAGTCAAACACAAGCAATAACACCACCCGCACAACTGCTGCCATTGTCAATTCGTCAGCAACTCCTGCAGAACTGGCGATAACAAGATTGTCTGCTCCTTCGTCTATTACTGCAGGCGAATCCGTCACTATTACCTACACAGTGCAAAACAATAGTGATAATGATGCCGAGGGTCTGCTTCGCGATGTCATCTATATGTCAAAAGACAATAAACTGGATGCAAGCGATGAAATGATTGGTGTCGTGACTGGCGATGTTTGCATCGAGGCCGGCAATAGCATTGAGCGCGAGGTTACAGGCCGCATCACAAACATGGTTGAGGGGTCTTATTACATTATAGTAAAGACCAACTCGACACATTCCATTGCAGAATCAGACTATGATAATAACAGCCGTGTGTGCGATGCAGCAACTTCGCTCAACTACGCGCGTCTGTCGCTTGGCGAAAGCGCATCAGCCACAACATCAGGCTTGTTCAAACTGCCTGTTCATGATGGCATTTCAGCCAAGACCCTCGGCCTGTATCTGAATCACCCGGAGGCAAATCCCTCAACAATGTATGTGGCATATGAAAGCGTACCGACAACTGCCAAGTATGACCGCAAGTCAAGTGCATTGGAGGATGGAAAGCAAGAGCTGCTTGTGCCTAATGTGCAATCTGGCAACTATTATGTACTGACGCAAGCTAACAGCGCGACCAACAAGAGTCTGAATGAGTTCCTGTTGAGTGACCAGACCGCAGACGATGATGTGTATATGACAATCTCTGCCAATGAGGTGCAGTTCGGTGCAACATCACTCAGCATCAAGGAGGGCGGCAATGGCGGTTGGCTCACAACTGATATTCACGGTGCATTGTTCGACTCAATCATGGACTTCCGCCTGTTGCGTGACAAGCAGTATATTCCTGCCGAGTCTATCACATTCCACGATCAAACATCCACGCGCACCATCTTCAACTTGCAAGATGCAGCAGTCGGTTCGTATGATGTGGTTTCTGAGCTTCCCGATGGCACACAGGCAACATTGCCTAATGGTTTCAATGTACTGCCAGGTACATCAGTTGGCTTGGGCGTGAAACTGGAAGGTCCAAAGGATACACGTTTTAATGGTGCTTCACCAATATCTGTTACATACGCGAATGGTGGCAACACAGATGTTAGTATCTGCGAGTTGCTGATTGTTGTTGAAGGTGGCAATATCGCAACATCAATAGAAGGACTAAAGGAGGAAAAGCATGAGTTGCATCTCATACCTGATACAGGTGTGGATAATCGTGGCTATGCAACCATTTCTCCTGGAACTCAGCGAACAGTCAACCTATTCTTGCAACAAACATCTGGATACACGCATGTTTATCTCTATGTAGTAAAATAAAAATCAATAATATATGAAACGTATAATATTCACATTCTGTTGTTCTATGCTGCTGCTCACTGCCGCAGCACAGAACATCATACGACCAAAGATTGCTGGCCCCAATGGGTTGTGGGTGAACAGCTATAACGGCGTTCTATTCTTTGGTCAGACGGACTTTGAAACACAGAACTCGGCAATGCCGTTGGAACTGCGCTTCTACTACAACAGTTCATCGCATAACACCAATTATGGCTATGGTCTCGGCTTCTCTCTTGGCTATGAAATGCGCTATGAGATAGCCGACAATGGCGATGTAACTATCTATCAAGGCGATGGACGCTCTGACACCTTCAAACGTTACGGCAATGACTTCGAAGCACCCGCAGGTGTATTCAGTAAGCTAACATTGGAAGGCGAAACATACACCGTAACGGAAAAGACTGGTGAGAAACACATCTTTGGCAATTCAACTTACAAGAAATTGACTGCAGAGGTTGACCGCTTCGGCAACCGAACAGACTTGACCTATCAAGACAGTCTGCTTGTGCAAATCAAAGACGCTGTGGGTCACACCATCAATCTGGAATATACCAACGGCATGATGACTCGTGCCACGGCTTCGTTTCTCAACGGCGCATTTACTTATCAATATGATGCCAAGAATCGTCTGCGTAAGCGCACAGATGCAATGGGATTCTCCACGCTCTATGACTACGACAAGGACAACCACATCGACGAGATTACCGATGCCAATGGTAATAAGACAATAATTGCCTACAACAGTGCTGGCATGGTCGGTCGCATGAAAACGGATGTTACGGATAAAAGCATCCGCTACGATGGCGACAAGACAGTCTTCATCGACTATACCGAGCCAAAGAATCAGTATTCTTACTATCGTTGGGATGATAAAGGACGTGTTGTAGAAAAGGTCGGACTTTGCTGTGGCACGCAGGCTACATTGGAATACGACGAGGACGATAATGTCATTAAGCGTACCGATGCGAATGGTGGCATTACGACCTACACCTACGATGACAATGGTAATATGCTTTCAGCAACTGATGCTATGGGTAACACCGAACGTTACACATACGAATCAGACTTCAATCAAGTAACAAGTTATCAAGACAAGAACGGCAATAGTTACCGTTTCTCATACGACACAAAAGGCAACTTGACCAGCATTAGCGGACCGGAAGGTTTCTCCAACTCGTTCACTTATAACGAGCGCGGATGGCAGTTGACCGCTACCGATGCCAACAGCAACGTGACGAAGACAACATATAACGACAATGGTACAACGGCTTCTATCATGGATGCTGCTGGTTATACACAACGTTTCGGTTACGACGGTTATGGCAACATCACATCTGCCACAGATGGCCGTGGTAATACCACAAGCTATCAGTACGATGCCAACAATCGTATTACGCAACAGACAGATGCTTTGGGCAACAGCACCAAGTTGAGTTATGACAAGGTTGGCAATATTGTGCGTGTCACTGATGCCGCCAATCACATCACGGCCTATACTTACAATGCCGCAAACGATGTGCTTTCTCGCACCGATGCCGCTGGTCATACAACAAAACTGACATACGACGGAAAGGGCAACGTGCTTTCAGTAACTGATGCGTTAGGTCAGACTACAACAATGACCTACAACGAGCGCAACAAATTGCTGTCGCAGACCAATCCCGCAGGCGAGAAGACTTCGTATGACTACGATGGTAAAGGCAACCTCATAGCTGTGTTCCAACCTAATGGCAACACCATTAACTATGATTATGACCTCTCTGACCGTGTTATTCAAATTTGGGATAACATGGGCGTAATTGCCAAATACACTTACGATGGTAACGGAAACCGCATTACCATCACAGACGGTATGGAACGCACCGTGAACTACGCCTACGATGGATTGAATCGTCGCACAATCGAAACACTGCCGAGTGGTGCTGTAACCCGATATACCTACGATGCCAACTCCAACTTGCTAACCGTTACGGATGCGCTGAACAATGTGACGAGCTACACTTACTCATCGCTCAATCAGCAACTCTCACACATTGATGCGCTGAATGCTAAGACAACATTTGAGTATGACGGTAACGGCAATCTCGTAAAGGCTACTGATGCCCGCAACAATGCCACCACCTGGACTTACGATGCTCTGAACCGCAACACGCAGATTTCGTTTGCCAACGGCACTTCGCTGCAATACAGCTACGACTTGCTTGGCAATGTGATTGAGAGCAAAGACCGTGCAGGCAATGCAACCAAATACACCTACGACGTGGTTGGTCATTTGCTTAGCAAGACGTATGCCGACAATACACGCGATGAATTTGGTTACGATGCTGTAGGCCAAATGCAAAAGGCCGTAAACAAGAACGCCACCGTGCAATTTGTCTATGACAAAGCCGGTCGTCTATTGTCGGAAACTCTTAATGGTAAAACTACAGCCTATAAATATGATATTGCCAACGGTCTGCGCTCATACATTTATCCGAGTGGTATGAAGGTGGAAGAACACCTTAATGTTCGCGACTTGATAAGCAATATTATGCGGAACGGCAGCGAGGCTGTGGCAATGACCTACAATGTGGCGGGTCAAAAGACATCGCAGACTTACGCAAACGGTATCACCACCAACTACGAGTACAACGAGAATGGTTGGCTGTCACACATTGCAGACAATTCGAAGATTCTTGACCTCGCCGTGACGTATGATGCACAGGGTAATATTACACAGCGTAAGGATGCTATTGACGAGACACAGACCGAGAACTATGGCTACGATGCTATCTCTCAGCTTATCTCATTCAAACGTGGCACAGCTGTTGACAAAACTTATCAGTTCGATTTGCTTGGCAACCGCATAAAGACCGTAGAGAATGGTATAACTACCAACTACACCGCCAACAATGTGAATGCCTATACCTACATAACTGGAGGATTGTCGTTCACACCGCAGTATGACGGAAACGGCAACTTGCTCAACGACGATAAGCACACATACGTTTATGACCTCAACAACCGTATGGTATCTGCCGATAACGATGCAGTAACGTTCAAATACGATGCCCTCGGTCGTCGCATTGCCAAGAACGGCGTTACCTATTATTATATAGGCGACCAAATGGTGGAGGAATACAACGACAACACACTTGCGGCTTCTTACCTCTTCGGCAACAACATCGACGAGGCTCTACAAATGACTCGTGGCGATAAAACGTATTATTACCATACCAATCACCTCGGTTCAACTATGAGCCTAACTGATGCAGAAGGCAAGTTAGTTGAACGTGTTGCTTACGATGTGTATGGTGTGCCGACATTCTCTGATGCCAAAGGTGCAGAACTTGCAACCTCATCCGTTGGTAATAACATTCTTTTCACTGGGCGCGAGTATGATGCAGAACTTGGTATATTTTACTTCCGCGCTCGTAGCCAACATCCGTATATTGGTAGGTTTATGCAACATGATCCATTGATGTATGTAGATGGAATGAATGATTATTTATATGTAAATAATATGGTAACGTATTACAATGATCCAAGTGGTGAATTTATTCCGATTGTTGTTGCAATTATAGCTGTTGCAGGAGCGTTATATTCAGGTTGGCAATTAGGTTCTGCAATTCGAAACTTTTGGGCAGATGATTGTATGCCAATGGCTGATAAATGGAAAGATTTAGGTTGGGCAGCAGCTGGAGCAGCATTAACTTTTATGCCCGTTAGCGCAGGGAAATTGGCTTTCGGTGCAGCAGGAGGACGTGCTTTTTGGTCTGGATTCGGTGCAAATGGAGCAAAAGTTGCGGAGAATATCGCAGCCCAAAATGGTTTACGAACATTAGAGACAACAAGATTAGGCAAATGGCTAACCAAAAATGTTCCTTGGAAGAAGGGATTGAACGAGTATATATGGAACGAGGCAAGTGAATTTTATGCTTTAACTGCGGGCGAAAATACAGCTGCGATCTTGGGAAACTCCGTACGTCCCAACAGTGTATGGAATAAGATAGAATCGCCTGTATTGAAATTCATGGGTAATTATCCAACAAAAATTTTTAAGTGAGATGAAAAAAATACTGTTAATTATATTGGGACTTGTATTTACTTTTTATGCAAATGCTCAGGTCAGTTGTAATCAAGGTGACCAAGACCCAAACAATCCAGTTCCAAAGCCATATCCGGGAGACAATTATGAACCGGATGGCAAGTTGTCGTATGACCCTAACGAGATAATTGGCCCTGCGGGTTATGATTCTGTCCGTTGGGTAAGCATAAAAGACATTCTCAACTATACCATTCTGTTTGAGAATTCCGAAGAGTTTGCCACGGCTGCGGCACAGAGAGTGGATGTGCGCTTCGATTTTCAAAGTAAGGCATTGCAAAAAGGCTTTGGAATCGGCACTTACTGCTTCTCGAATATGTCGTACAACGTGGAGAACGCACCAAATGCCTATCAGAACCGTATAGACCTACGCGACTCGCTCGGCATCTATGTAGATGTGATTGGAGGATTGGACGTGACCAAGAACCAAGCGTTCTGGACATTCAGCACCATCGACCCCGAAACGGGTTATGCTCCGTGGGAACATGATAAGGGTGTGCTGCAAGTGAACGACTCTACCCATGTGGGTGAAGGTTTCGTGACCTTCAGTCTGCGCCCTTTGGCAACCATGCAGACGGGCGACACCATCAGCATTCAAGCCAATATCGTGTTCGACGAAAACGACACCATCCCCACCAACCGCTGGTGCAACAAGATAGATGCGGGCAATCCACAAAGTAAGGTCACAGGCGAACCAAATCCATCCCCTACGGGGGAGGGCCAGGGTGGGACTTCCTATCGCCTGTCTTTTACCGCAAAGGATGATGAAAACGGCTCAGGCGTGAAGTCCGTGACCCTCTTCCTTGCCAACAGCGCAGGAATATATGAGGAATACGGAACATACGCACCGGACTCCATCGTTACATTCCCGACCGAAGCAGGCAAGCAGTACAAACTGTTCTCGCTTGCAACCGACAACACTGGCAATATGGAACCGCTGAAGGAAGAGCCAGACCTCATCGTCAACTTCAACCAAGCACCGACTGACATTGCCCTATCCGACACCATCTTCAACGATGACATAGAAGCAAAAGGCTTTATCGGTGAACTGTCCACCACCGACTCTGAAGACGAAGTGAAGTTCACCTATGCTTTGGCAGAGGGTGAAGGAGCTATCCACAATGATATGTTCCAGATTGACGGTGCACAGTTGAAGGCAAAGGAGTGTTTCAAGTGTGCCGAGGATTCTGTGTTCTCTGTACGCATCAGCACTACCGATGAAGGCGGTCTGTCTTTCTCAAAGGCATTCACCCTGAACATGAACAGAGTGCTGGAACGTCCGCAGCCCGACACGCTGAATGTGGCTATCTGTGAGGGTGATGTGTATGACTTCCATGGAAAGGAAATAACTGAGGCAGGTCAGTACTTCTACACAAAGAGCAACGACTATATGTGTGACAGCGTGTATGTGCTTAATCTGCAAATCAATGCCTTGCCACAAGCACCTACAATTACAGTGCATAACGACCAAGTGCTTGTGTCTTCGATAGAGCGCGGCAACCAGTGGTACAAGGACGGCGAGAAAATAGAGGGTGCAACCGACATCACTTTCACACCGACCGAGACAGGTACATACTATGTATGCCAGTCAAACGGCTCATGCTACTCGCAACCATCAGAGAAGTTCTACGCCAATTTCAACAACATGGTTGATTTCACATTGCCATTGGCAGAAGGATGGACTTGGATGTCGTCAAACCTTGCTACAAAGCAAGACCCAAAGCAGTTGCTCGCTTCTATAGCAGACGACGTAGAGCGTTTCGTTGGCATAAACAACGAACTTGTTAACGACCCATTGTACGGACTTACAGGTACGCTGACAAAAGTAGAACCCACAGAGGCATACAAAATCAAGGTAAATGCCGCTACAGAACTTGATTTGTCAGGCCAAATCTATCTGCCGACAGAGATATCCCAGCCAATACAGAAAGGATGGACATGGATAGGATATGTTCCTACTATTGATATAGCAATAGAAGACGCTTTGGCAAATCTTAATCCTGTTGAAAATGATGTGATTAAAGGACAAAGCGATTTTGCAACGTTTGTTGGAGGCAAGTGGACAGGAACATTGACTACATTGAAACATGGCGAAGGATATATGTACTATTCTGCGGCAAAGAAAGAATTCAACTATCCTTTCTCCCGCATTACAAAGGTTGTTGATACGGATAACGCAACCCGCATCAAGGCTTATTCAGTTTCTCCTTGGACTGTTGATGGGCACAAATATCCCGACAACATGACAATGATTGCGCAAGTGGTGGCTAACGGCAATGTAGCCCCTGTAGGTGCATACACTATAGGTGCTTTTGTTGGCGATGAGTGTCGTGGTATCAGCCAATATGTTGATGACCGTCTATTCATCACTATTCACGGACAGGCTTCTGATGGCAAAGTGTCATTCAAGGCATACGAGAATGTTACTGGAAATGAACTTGCAGTACAGGAAGCGGTTTCGTATAGAGAGGATAATGTGGGCACATACACAAAGCCAAAACTGCTGAATGTGGCAGATGCCACTGGCATCGATGCTGTTGAGACAGACGATTTCAATATTTATCCTAATCCTGTGCGTAACACGTTGTATATAAACGGTAATGTAAAAGACATTAAGAGTGTACGCATCATTGCCCTGTCGGGAGCAATCATTAACGCAGACACGCAATATAATGCAGAAAAGGGGCTGAATGTGTCCTATCTTGTTGACGGTAACTATATCTTGGGTATTGTCACTGATAAGGGCGTGGTTTACAAACGATTCATTAAAGTATATTGACACACAGTATGAAAACAACATTCAACAAATATATTATCATGGCTTTTGCCGCTTTGCTGTCGTTGACTGCAAATGCGGCGGAGCCGGATTGGAGCTGCGATGCCAACGATTACGAATACGATATGACGGTGTTCGCGGCATTGAGTATCAATGGACAAACTGTTGCGCCAAGCGAGTACACCTTGGCTGCATTCTGTGGCGAGGAGTGCCGTGGTGTGGCGACGGTGGTAAGCAGCAATGGCAACGATTACTACTACCTGCGTGTACGTAGCAATGTAAAAAGTGGCGAAACCATTACATTCCGAGCGTACAACAAAACAGCGGATGAAGAAGTAAAACAGCATTGGCTTCTGACCTCGCTTCCTTTCACAGCCAACGAAAGGACAGGCTTTCCAAGTACACCTTTTGTCGTGACATTCCAAGTGCCGACTTACACAGTCAGTGTGGCAACATCACCATACGGAACGATTGAAGGTGCTGGCGAATATGAGGAAGGAGCAGAAGCGACATTTACAGCAGTGCCAAATAATGGATACAAATTCGTTAGTTGGTACAATGGTTCAACAGAAAATCCGCTTATTATTCAAGTCCTCGACAATATGGAGGTCTCTGCAACATTCGCGCCTAAGACCTACACCGTGACATATATGATAGATCAAGAGGTTATCCGCATTGATGAAGTAGAGTATGCTTCTGCTTTGCCAACCGAACCGACCGCTCCAGAGAAAGAAGGTCACACCTTCGCAGGCTGGGAGGAACATCCGGCAATCATGCCTGCAAATAATCTGACCATCAACGGAAGCTACACGGTCAACAGCTACAAACTGACATACATGATAGGCGAAACCGTAATTTCAGAAAGCGATGTTGAATATGGCGCACCACTTACCGCCATTGAAGCTCCGACAAAAGAGGGATACACTTTCGATGGATGGACCGGCTTGCCTGAGATGATGCCAGCACATGATGTGACTGTAACAGGTTCTTACACGGTGAACTCCTACACGCTGACATTCAAGATTGGTGAAGATGTGATAAGCGAGACATCCGTTGCCTATGGCTCTGAGATTGTCGAACCGACCGCTCCAGAAAAGGATGGTCACACTTTCGCTGGTTGGGATGAACACCCTGCAACAATGCCTGCAAGCGACCTGACCATAAACGGTAACTATAGCGTAAATATCTACACGGTAACATACAAAATTGACGAAGATACTATCCGTGTCGATTATGTTGAATTTGGAGCTGTCTTACCAGAAGCACCAAATGCCCCGGAAAAACCAGGATATGACTTTGAAGGATGGTTTGATATTCCAGAAACAATGCCTGCAAAAGACATTGTTATAGTTGGCAAATACGCTACTTCAACAGGTATATTTAGCATCTCGTCCGATTCTGTTGTTGATGTGTTCGATATACAAGGACATTTAGTTAAGAAAGATGTTGTTTTTAACAGAATAACTGAATATCTTCCGAAAGGAATATATATCATAAACAAGAGGAAAGTCCTTATAAAATAGCAGGTGTCAAGGGGAAGTCAAAACAAAAGGCTTCCCCTTGTATATTACACAAGTTAACCTGTTGGCGGAATTAATTTAGTGCATACTATATAAAACCATCCTATAAAAAATATCATTCTATTCCCAGTCTTTCGACCTTTGGAATGGAATGATACTCATCTCAAATGATGCGAAAGTTAGCTTCCGTGCGCTTTCACGAAATGGAAAGCGCGCGGAATGCACTTTGATTACTTACGCAAGCCAAGAGCCTTGATGATAGCGCGGTAACGCTCGATGTCGCGCTCGTAGAGATAGTCGAGCAAAGCGCGACGCTTACCGACCAGCTGGGTCAGAGAGCGCGTGGTGACGAAGTCCTTGTGGTGCTTCTTCACATGCTCCGTGAGGTGCTTGATGCGGTAGGTGAAGAGGGCAATCTGGCTCTCAGCGGAACCCGTGTCCTCTGCTTTCTGGTCGTGACCGAACTGGGTAAAGATCTCTTGCTTCTTAGTTTTGTCTAAGTACATTTTGTTTTGATGATTAAATGAATGCACCATTACATCCTTCCCCCGCCTCGTAAGTCATCAATCTGTACGCAGCGGTGTCGAATGCATCGGACTTTCCGAAAGTGCGGGTGCAAAGTTACTACTTTTTTCCCATACAAGCACCTTTCTGGACGGAAAAATGCTCTAAGTCAGTTATATTTCGGATTATCTTCGTACCTTTGCACAGGATTTTCCATAACGACGATAGTTTTAAGGTAAAATGCAAGATATTCGTAACATTGCAGTCATTGCACATGTCGATCACGGCAAGACAACGCTGGTCGATAAGATGATGCTCGCGGGCAAACTCTTCCGCGATGGACAGGATAACAGCGGTGAAGTGCTCGACGCCAACGATCTGGAGCGAGAGCGCGGTATAACCATTCTGAGTAAGAACGTCAGTATCAACTGGAAAGGTGTGAAAATCAATATCCTCGACACGCCGGGTCACTCTGATTTCGGTGGAGAGGTGGAGCGCGTGCTCAATATGGCCGATGGTTGTCTGCTCCTCGTTGATGCCTTTGAGGGCCCGATGCCGCAGACCCGTTTCGTGCTTCAAAAGGCCCTGCAGATAGGTCTGAAGCCCATCGTGGTGGTCAACAAGGTGGACAAGCCCAACTGCCGCCCGGAGGAAGTCTATGAGATGGTCTTCGACCTGATGTGCGACCTCAATGCGACAGAGGACCAGTTGGACTTCCCCGTCGTCTATGGTTCGGCCAAGAATGGCTGGATGGGTCCAGATTTCAAAACTCCGACGGACAATATCGACTATTTGCTCGACAAGATTTTGGAAGTTATTCCGGCTCCGCGCGTCCTTGAGGGTACGCCGCAGATGCTCATCACGTCGCTGGATTACTCTAGCTACACAGGACGTATTGCTGTGGGACGTGTCCACAGGGGTACGATTCGCAATGGCATGAACATCACCATCTGCCACCGCGATGGCACGCAGGAGAAGACAAAAATCAAGGAGTTGCACACCTTCGAGGGTATGGGTCACAAGAAGACCGATGCCGTCAGCTCGGGTGATATCTGTGCCGTCATTGGCTTGGAGCGTTTTGAGATTGGCGATACGATTTCTGATTTCGAACACCCTGAGCCGCTTCCTCCCATTGCCGTCGATGAGCCGACCATGTCGATGCTCTTCACTATCAACGACTCACCCTTCTTTGGTCGCGAGGGCAAGTTCTGCACTTCCCGCCATATCAACGATCGCTTGCAAAAGGAGCTTGAGAAGAATCTTGCCCTGCGTGTCAAGCCTCTTGAGGGTTCTACAGACAAGTGGATTGTTAGTGGTCGTGGTGTTCTCCATCTCAGCGTGCTTGTTGAGACCATGCGTCGTGAGGGCTACGAGTTGCAGGTAGGCCAGCCGCAAGTGATTTATAAGGAGATCGATGGCCAGAAGTGCGAGCCTATTGAGGAATTGACCATCAATGTGCCCAACGACTTCTCGTCAAAGATGATTGATATGGTGACGCGCAGAAAGGGCGACCTCTTGGGAATGGATACTGAGGGCGACCGTGTCAATATCACCTTCGAAATACCATCGCGTGGCATTATTGGCCTGCGTACCAATGTGCTCACGGCCAGCCAGGGAGAGGCCATCATGGCCCATCGCTTCAAGGATTACCAGCCGTACAAGGGAGAGATAGTCAGAAGAACTAACGGTTCGATGCTCGCCTTGGAGACTGGAACAGCCTACGCCTATGCTATCGACAAACTGCAAGACCGTGGTAGTTTCTTCATTGACCCGGGTGACGAAGTCTATGGCGGCGAGGTGGTTGGCGAGCATATCCACGAGAACGACCTTGTCATCAATGTGACAAAGGCCAAGCAGCTTACCAATGTGCGCGCAAGCGGTAGCGACGACAAGGCCCGCGTCATTCCGAAGGTGGAGATGAGCCTCGAGGAGTGTCTTGAGTATATCAAGGCGGATGAGTATGTCGAAGTGACTCCGAAGAGCATCCGTATGCGTAAGAAGGTTCTGGATCGTCTGGAGCGCGGTAAGATGCGTGGCCGTATGAAGAATGTTCAGGCATAATTTTTGACAATCTGTTAAAAATCTGCTACAATTAATATTACTAAGCAGGACTTTTGCCTATAGGCAGCGAATAATAGTCTAAATAACTGTTTTGGTTTGGAGGCTGATGGCCATGGGTTTAAAAAATACAGCAATGAAATTCTTTTGGTCTGATGAAATGGAAGAGCAGCAGGAGGAATATACCCGTCCGCGTCTGTTGAAATCCGGACATCTGAATATTATGGTGCGTACACCGAAATCCTTTGCGGACGTGCGTGAATATGCTGATTCGCTGATGAACGGCAGTGCCATTATGGTATGCTTTGATGCAGTTGACGAAGCACTCAGATATCGTATTTTCGATTATCTGAATGGTGTAAGCTACATCATTAATGCCGATGTGAAAAAAATTAACGATGATTTGCTGCTTTATGCGCCTGAACAGGTGCAGGTCAACAAAGAGGAAGCAAGAACTTCTTCTAATGTACGTTCCTGGCTTAGCAAATAAATAACAAAAAATATAATAGGATATAGGATGAACAGAAGACGAATGAAAGACGAAAAGAAAACATAGAAACAAATATAATTGAACAAAACAAATAAATATGATATAATCACATAGAAAACAGAAAGGAGGCGAGCAAAGTGATTGATTTATCGAATTTTAAGACGTTTGATTTCAGCGAAGGTGTACCATACATTTCAATTACAAGCAATGGTATTACATTTAACAAATCAGTAATTATGAAGATGAAATATCCGGCATATGTAAAATTGTTAATTAATGAGACTGAAAAGCAAATTGCTGTTCAGGCATGTGGAGAACATGATGATAAATCAGTGCAATTTTACAAAGAAAAGTCAAATGGTGTTTTGTCTGTTCGATGGAACGCAAAAGATTTGATTAATACGATTGCAAGAATATGCGATTGGGATTTGAGTCAATTGTCATATCGGGTAAATGGTGTGTTAGTACCAGAAATGAACTTGATGTTGTTTGATTTGAATGAAGCAGTCACTATGGTATAAGGCTTGCAACTTTTCTGATTCCAAAAAAAGAGTTCATTTGAGATTAGGGCCTCAAACGAACTCTATCGGAAATAGCAGAGACAAAAGATCATCAACTAAAACCATATCTTTCAAATGTATTTTAGTATTTGTTTCTGCCGATTTCCATACTTTCTCGGATTCGTCTGAGAAAAATCTTTTGGAAAGGAGGCAGATTGCATGGAAAAATGTGACCAGGCTGAAATGGTTTTTACAGCATACATTACTCTGAAAAATGGAAATCGCTTGTATGCTAAGCAGGTTGGGAAAAAAGCATTTTGCTTTCCACGTAAAGAAACCAAGGAAAAAACAAGTAAATAATTTATAAGTAACAAGGTGTCAGAGAATGTTTGATGGTCACATTCTCTCTAAAAGAAAGAGAGAAAAAAATGAATAAAAAATCAAGTGGACAAAAATTATCAACACAAGCTTCAAAAATTATGAGATCAAATAACAGTTCTCAAATTCAGAAGTCATTAGCTGCCAGTGTGTTATCACAAAGAAACACAGGAAAGATTACCGGTAAAGCTATGGAGGCAAAAGCATCTATGGTAATGAATAGTAATAAGTATTCCGGAACAACAAAGAGTTTAGCTGCCAGTGCTCTTTCACAATCTGATAAAAACAGATAATGAATAATAATTAACCCCAAAGGCATTAACTGTAAGAAGTTAGTGCCTTTTTTGCGTATAAAAAAATAGATTGCATGATGCGGTCGAGAAAATAACGACTAATTACTGAATAAAAATTTCTTGATGAAACAGGGCGTCCATAGAAAGTTTTGAATTAATATAATTGAACGACAAGCACTGACTATAATGGTTAGTGCTTCTTTTTTGCCTTTTTTCAAAAGCATCTGACATTGTACACTCTGCCACATGTGATTAGTGGAAAAATAAATTTTCTTAGAAAAGCACCGTCCAAATGCCCTCTGAAACTTGCAATTAGTGAAGAAATATTTCGTTTACGCATAAAAAACTTGCAAAAAGGGGTTGGTAAATACCATTTCCAACGCTTTATAGGTAGAGGAATAATTATTTTTCAAAAATTCCTCAAATCATGTCCGCTTTTGCTTGTCCCAGTACAGAGTATGTGAAGGGACTAACAAAAGTAAAAGAAAAAATGATAAAAATGCAAAAAAATATCACGAATTTTTTGCATCATGCCAAGTCATTTGACTTTAGTAATTAGAGGACGTTTTGGAATGTTCCTTCGTTGAACCTTGACAACCGATAAGTGCACCCTGAAAGCCTACCAGGAGTTCTGCCATGACCTTTCTTTTTTGGAAGCGAGCGGAATCATAATGACACTCCCGATGATGGGCGGCTGACCAGAGCCTTATGGTCAGTGACCTGTTTATACAGGCAGAGGCAGTCTGAGACGACTGCAGGTGACAGGGAAAAGCACGACAGACCACTGCAAAAAAGTAACTGAAAAATGTTTACAGGGCAAAATGCCCGGAAAGGATGTAACGACTATGAATAAAGTGATTTTAATGGGAAGACTGACAAAGAATCCGGAGATTAAGTATGCCGGGAAAGATAATGATATGGCAGTAGCCAGATATACTCTGGCAGTGAACAGAAGATATAAACGTGACGGAGAACAGGAAGCAGATTTTATTTCCTGCGTAACATTTGGTAAGAGTGCAGAGTTTGCACAGAAATATCTTTACAAGGGAATGCGGATTGTGATCGGTGGACGCATCAGCACTGGCAGTTATAAGGATAAGGATGGAAAGACGATTTATACCACAGATGTGATTGTGGAAGAACATGAATTTGCTCAGAATAAGGACAGCGGTGCTGGAGCAGATTCATCAGAAACCCCGAAAACAGATAAAGACGGTTTTATGGAAGCGAAGGACGGAGAAATTCCGTTTGACTAATAAAAGCAGAAATCTGTCTAATAAAAATGTGGAGGTTATTTATGAGTGTAAGTTATAACAGATTATGGAAACAGCTCATTGATAAAAATATGAAGCGGATAGAAATGCAACACCTCACCGGGATTAGCGGAAATATTCTTGCCCGGATGGGAAAAAATCAATATGTATCAATGGAAACAATCGAGAAAATTTGTAAGAAAATGAATTGTACTATTGACGAGATGATGGAATTTACAGATTAAAGATAGCAAGCCGGATACGGCATAATTCTCTTAGCAAAGCTAAGAGCGCACTTCTATACAGGCAATTACATCTGCCTGTATCGTGCGACCTGCGGTGCCATTCTCGATTTTGAGAGATTTTAATTCGGGAATATAGCGAAATCATAGATTTCGGACAAGGGGATAATTTCCCCTTGCGGCACAAGGCCTATCTCATTGTAACAATTAAAGATTTTTAAGATTACAGAGGTCAGTATTTCCTTATTGTGGAACGATGATCTCAGTTTTTTATATTCGGGAATCGGCATTTGTGAGAAGACCGGTTCTTTTTATTTACAGAAAAAGTAGGAGGATGAGAAATGAGCAGAGCGAAAAATCCCAAGTATGAATCCATGTCACTGGAAGAACTGAAAGCCAACATGGAAAAAAGTAAAAAGGAACTGGAACATGCAATCCACAATAAAAATATTCTGGAGCAGAGAAAGAAGTTGGTGGAGCGAAAGGAACGTTCTCATAGATTGATTGTTAAAGGAGCAGAGTTTGAAAAAGCATTTCCATTATCCAGAGATTTGGAACAGGAAGAAGTTCAGGAGGTTATGGATCAGTTGCAGAACAGTAGTTACAACAAGAGTATTGTGCGGCAGGTTCACATAGCAGCCTTACATAAAGAACAACAGCAGATTGCAGAAGCAGTTGAAAAAGCAGAAAGAGGAGATGACAGCTAATGGCACTGTATCATTTTTCAGTAAAGCAGGTTTCCAGAGGAAAAGGTCAGACGGTGGTTAATTCCGCAGCTTATATTTCGGGGCAGAAGCTTTATAACGATTATTATGGACAGACACATGACTATACAAAAAAGTCTGGAGTAGTTTTCACAGAAATTCTGACGCCGGAATATGTGCCGGAACGTCTGACTGATCGGGAAACACTCTGGAATGAGGTAGAAAAGGTGGAGAAAAGTAAACGGGCACAGTTAGCTTATTCTTTTGATATTGCTTTGCAAAATGAACTGACACTGGATGAAAATATAGAACTGGCGAGAGCGTTTTGCCGGGAACAGTTTGTAGCACGTGGCATGATTGTAGATCTGGCAGTTCATGAGGGAAAATCAAAGAACGAAGATGAACCAGATAATCCACATTTTCATGTACTTGCTCCAATCCGTCCTTTTACAGAAAAAGGGAGCTGGGGCAACAAGCAGAAACGGGAATATGTTCTGGATGAAGATGGAAACCGGATTAAAGATGCCAGAGGAAAGGATATATTCAATGCTGTTTCCACTACCGGATGGAATGATCCGGAGCTTTTAAAGGAATGGAGAAGAGCGTGGACAGAGAAGGTGAACGAAAAATTCCGGGAATGTCACATGGCAGCAAGAATTGATCATCGCTCTTACAAAGAGCAGGGAATTGATCTGATTCCGACTATCCATGAAGGATACGAAGTGCGAGCAATGGAGAAAAAGGGAATTAAAACAGTGATTGGGGAACTGAACCGAGCTATCCGGCAGTTCAACCAGACGTTTATTTCTCTGAAAGAATCCATTCAGTGGATGAAGACAGCGTATGAGGAAATGAAAGCCGAACTGGATCGCAGGCAGAATCCGACACTTCTGGAAAGCTTGCAAGATTATTATGATAAGAAAACGCAGGGCAGACTACCGCTCCCAAATTTCTATGCGGAGATGAAACGGAGAGGGAAGAATCTCTCCAACTTACAGGAGTTTGCAAAATCTATCAATTATCTCCAGACCCATAAGATAGAAACAATGGAGGATCTGCTGGGAAGGATTGATGAACTGAATGGTGTTGTATCAGTCAGTAAAAAAGAGATTTCCGAAAAGCGAGATCAGTTAAAGAAACTGGAAAATCTACAAAAGATGGCAGAAGTAATAAAGACAAACCAGCCATTGATAGACGAGTACAACCATTTCTTTTTCTCGAAAAAACGGGAGAAATACTATCAGCAGCACAAGAAAGAAATCAATTATTATCGCAAATGTGAACGGGAACTGAAACAACATCTGGATAAAAATGGAAAAGTGCCAACTGCCAGATGGAAACGGGAAAAAGAAGAACTCCGGACAACGATCGAAGAGTTGAAAGCAGATAATCAGCCTTATCAGGACGAACTTGCATTTGTAAAAAAGGTACAGAGTTGTGCGGATATTGCCAGATGTGACCGGGAAATGGCAGAAGCAGATACTTCCGGGCAATCAGAAGAAAAAACTGAGAAGCAGACAAAGTTCCCGGCATTTCACGCAGTTCAGACGGAAGATATTTTTGAAGAAAATGATAAAACAGAGCAACAGCCGGTGAATCAACAGGAGCAGAAATCAGAAAAGAAGACTTCTCTTCTGAGAAAATTGGATGAAAAGAAGAAAGAGTGTGCAGAGCGTGATGCAAAACAACAGGCAGTGAAGAAAAAACGGAACCATGAGATGAGTTTATGACAGTCCGCCAGTAGGACAAACAGGAAAGGATGATGAAAATGCAGTATACAGAAGAACAGATTGCAAGAGCAAACCATACCGATCTTGTTTCTTTTCTGAACGCACAGGGGGAACAGTTGGTGAAAAGTGGCAGAGAATACCGTTGGAAAAAGCATGACAGTGTAACGATATCTGGAAACCGATGGTATCGGCATAGTCAGAGCAAGGGAGGTTATCCGGTAGATTTTGTGATGGAATTTTATTATGCAACATTCCCGGAAGCAGTGAAAATGCTAATCGGGGAAGAAGGCGAAGGCAGGCAGAAGTCCTGCCCCGCCCCGTCCCAAGACTTCCGATTACCGGAGAAAAATGAAGATAATGAAATGATCGTAAAGTATCTGACAGAAAGCAGAGAACTTGAGAAAAATCTGGTGATGGAATGGATTGCCAGAGGAGATATTTACGAAGAAAAGAAGCACCATAATGTTGTATTTGTGGGCAGAGATGCAGATGGTATTCCAAGATATGCACATTGCCGTGGAACTGGTGAAATGAAATATCGTGGAGATGTAGCCGGTTCTGATAAAGCTTTTGGATTTTGCCACAGAGGAACGGATAATCAGTTGTTTGTGTTTGAAGCAACCATTGACCTGCTTTCTTTCATCCAATTATTTCCAAAAGACTGGAAGAAACGCAGCTACCTGAGTCTGGGTGGAGTCTCCAGTGTGGCACTGATGACTTTTCTTTCTGAACGCCCTCAGATTACTTCTGTTTTCCTGTGCCTGGATAATGACCAAGCAGGGAATGAAGCCTGTGAGAAACTGGCAGGAGAAATCTCAGAAGGATATAGTGTAATTCGTCTGAAACCGTCACGAAAAGATTGGAATGAAATCCTCTGTGATAAAAACGCTGACAGAAAGAAAGTAATCACAGAAACAATTACAATTAAAGTACCAGAAGCAGAAGAACTGGTGCCGATGTTATGTTATGAAGATATTGAGCAGACCAGCGTGGATTGGTTGTGGTTTCCTTATATTCCATTTGGAAAACTGACAATCATTCAGGGCAATCCGGGAGAGGGAAAAACTTATTTTGCAATGATGCTGACGGCAGCCTGTACCAATCGAAAGCTGTTTCCGAATATGGAAGATATTGAACCGTTCAATGTAATTTATCAGACAGCAGAGGACGGTATGGGTGACACTATCAAGCCAAGACTGATAGAAGCAGGAGCAGATCTGAGCCGGGTTATGGTAATTGATGATACGGAAGAAGCATTAACCCTATCTGATGATCGAATTGAAAAAGCAGTCAGACAGAATCGAGTGCGGCTTGTAATCATTGATCCGGTACAGGCATTTATTGGAGCAGATGTGGATATGAACCGGGCAAATGAAGTGCGTCCGGTGTTCCGAAAACTGGGAATGATTGCAGAGAAGACCGGATGTGCCATTGTGCTGATCGGACATCTGAATAAATCTTCCGGAACACAGAGCACTTATCGAGGACTTGGTTCTATTGATATTATGGCAGCAGTGCGAAGCTTGATTTTCATCGGGAAAGTAAGAAAAGATCCAACCACAAGGGTGTTGATTCATGAAAAAAGCTCGCTAGCGCCACCGGGGGAGACAATGGCGTTTAAACTGGGAGACGAAGAAGGCTTTCGATGGGTAGGAGCCTATGAGATTTCCACAGATGAATTGTTAGATGGAAAAGAAGGAAAAGCAACAGAAACAAAGCTGGAGCGAGGGGCAAAGCTGATCAGGGAACTGCTTGCTGATAAAAAAGAAATTTCAATCAGAGAATTAGACGAAAAGGCAAAGGAGCAGGGAATATCCGGACGAACAATGCGTGATGTGAGAAGCCGAATGAAGAATGAGTTGGAGTACCAAGTAAATGAAAAGCAGGAGAATAGTATTCGATTAAAAGAATGATGGGTGGCAGAGTCATTGAAGAAAATATAAATTTTTATAGATACCCTATCTGCCACCTGCCGTCTGCCGGTGCATGAATACTTTCAAGTATCAGGAGTAAGTAAAAGTAGATTGACAGATAATATAGAAAAGCGTATTATAATAATAAGAGGTGGGATTTCCCACACAAATGCTTGCGTAGGAGGTGTTGATAATGGAAGCAATGAAAGATTATGTTGCCCATCTGGATAACAAAAAAAGAATTACTCTCAGAGGAGCTGCTTATCAGTATTATAATGTAAAAGAATACGGAAATGGCTGCATTATTCTGGAACCTCGGGAACTGGCAGTGCCAGAGAGCATTTCAGCCAGAACTCTGGCAGATATGGATCGTGCAGTAAGTAACTTTAAAAGAGGCGATGTTTCCCCGGCTATTGACCTGTCAGATTTTTAAAAGGAACAAAGAATGAACTTTAATATACGAATGGGAATTCCTGAAATGCAGGAACTTTGGTTAGATCTGCAGGAGAAATATCGTTCCGGTAATATAAAAAAGAAGGAAGAACAGTTGTATAAAAAATGGGGAAAGGCTTTAAAGCTGTTGTCGGCTGATCCAGGTTATCCGAGTCTTCAAACCCATGAAATAGAACCATTATCCAGACGTTACGGAATGAAAGTGTGGCAATCTTATCTGGAAAATAAAACCAGTGGCGCAATGAGAATGTACTGGGTTTATGGACCAGACCAGAAAGATATTACAATTATCGGATTGGAGCCACATCCGGAAGATAAGAAAAATGGCGCATATGACCGAATTTCACTGTCGGATTTGTCGAAAAAATCTTATTGCATAAGCAGTGGTAGTAAGATTATAATAAATGTAAAGGAAACAAAAGATAAGCTATGGAGCTATAGATTATAACAAGTGAATGAAACATTGGATAATTTGAAAGGAGGAATTGTCGATGGGAGCAACAGCAACAGTGAGAAAATCAGATTTTATAGATGCAATGGAAGAAAATCAGAAAGATGTTCGTAAGATGGTAATGGACAGTTACCACGATATTGAAAAAGGCAAAGGCAGAGATTATAAAGAGTTTTTTGCAGAATTAGAAAGCAGGTATAGGAATGCGAATGTATAAAGTTCTGATTCTTCCTCTGGCAGAGGAAGATATCATGAATAATACGGATTATATTGCGTTCG
>OHCD01000325.1_pt1 | contig 29997 bp, 24 predicted proteins | sample 1577561 | NCBI WGS metagenome assembly OHCD01 (sample SAMEA3879510, study PRJEB24766) | human gut metagenome | biome: human-associated habitat; feature: feces | place: USA | collected 1985/1987 | reverse complement strand
ACCGGATACTAATTTTGAATCACATTAGCAGAATAAGGAGAGAAGCAAAATGGAACAGGCATACTGCACCGCAGTTTTCTGGCGCGGCGGAGAAAAGATTGATCTGAATGGACTAAAACCAGATGCGGTACGGTGTCTGTCTGTGACGGGAGAGCGGAAGGTGAATCTGTCCTTCCTGCGAGATTATCCCAATCTGGAGGAACTAACCCTAATGGAAAAGTGTGAGGGTGTAGAAGTTCTCTCCGAGCTAAAGCAGCTTCATACACTGTCCCTATGGCTGTCGGCCCCTGTTTCCTGGGACAATGTTTCTCTCCCCGGCCTGCGTGTTCTCCACCTGCGTGGGGAAAAGAATGGCGACATCACCCCACTTCTCACCAGCATTACCTATCTCCATTTGGAGGAAATGCGGAAAACGGAAGATCTCACCCCTTTCCTGACTCCGGCGACCCGGCTTCAGAAACTCTATCTCCAGTCACTCCCAACTGTGCAGGAACTACCGGCTCTGGATGGGCTTCCTTCCCTTTATGCCCTGAAACTCTATGAGCTGCATAAACTAAACGATTTGTCCGCCCTCTCTCACAGCCATTTGCGCTACTTTGCCGCCTCTCTGATTGCGGATAAACTCTCCGCTCAGGCGCTGGCAGATGCTGTGCTGGCAATTCCCGGTCTGGAGGCAGCCGCGCTCCAACTGGTAGACCGCTCCGGGCGGCGCTATGGCAGTATCCAAAAAGCCTTTGCCGTCGCTGGGAAATCCGCATTGCTGCGGGAGGAAATTAGTGCTTTGACCACATGGCTGTCGCTGTAACCTGGGGATTGGGGCAAGAATGATATGGAACAGTTTTTTGAACATTCCGATTTGGGATTGGGAGCACTGACCTTTCAGAAAGGACCAGGGACCATCCACTGCTGGACTGGAAGAATCGCAGACACAGAGATCCTGTTTTCCATTATTTTGAACACATCTGAACTCCGGTCGGCAAACCTGGATTTTATCCGTTCTGTGCTTCAAAACTGGCGGGAGTATCTTTCAAAAGCGGAGCATGAGATTCAGGCGCAGATTGGTAAAAGCCCTGAGAAGTTTGGATTGCAGCGCGCTCCATTCCCTGAAACGGAGATTCCCGCCGAGCAGCCGCAATTTCTGTTTTATGATGAGACAGAATGGGGCCTGCACTTTGAGATTTGTACCCTTCCTGTGGGGGAGCCATTTGGACTTATGGTTGAGTTTTCAGGGGATACGCCAACGGATGTATATGGCTTGTCGGAAGCGGATGAAATAGAAGAATAAACGGAATAAGGGGGGCAGTTGGTGTTGAACTTTGCAGAACAAATCGCAGACGCATTGGACATTTTGAAATTTGACGGAGCCGTACAGGACACTCTGGCGGAACTGCGAGAAAAATGGGGCGCACAGGTCCCGGCGCTGCTGGATGAACGCTTTGATGCCGTTGGCGTTCAGTATATGAAGCTATCCCATGAAAAAGGGGTGGCAGCATTAGGACAAGAACTTTCTGCCTTCGGCTGGGCGTTGTATAACCTGGACAATGAGGACGAGTATCTGTTTGCCTTGATCCCAGAGGAAGAACGCAGCGAATGGGAACGCTACTGCAAAAAGCAGGGGCAATATTGCCACCTGATGAAACAGCAAGGGCGAAAATGGGGCGACCATGCCAAGGAGCAGGACCCTGGGAAGCTGATGCCCTGCGAGGAATACATACTTCAGGATGAGTACGATTATTTCTTCAATTCTCTGGCGGGTGATTTTGCGGCGGGAGAATGGAAAAACCCAAACGCAGAGGAGTGGAAAAACGGCTGTGTGGCCGATCTGCGCCAGCGTCCGCCCCAGGTGATCCGCTCCCACAGCTTGCCGCACCTTGGGTGCCTTACCTATTCCCCGGAACATGAACTATATGCTGCATCGAGGGCCGCTGGCAGCGGGACGATTGGCCGGGCATTACTGAGCAAGAATCCAGCCACGCTCAACTGGGCCGAACCATCCCCCATTGGATATGACGGTCCGCCCCGGACCCTGTGCTGGGCTGACCATTCCCTCTGGGTGGGCGATCCCACCAACGCTACACGGATTGAACTGACAGACCGGGGCACCTTCCAGGATGTGAAAAACTGGACTCTGCCGGAAGATGGATGGAGCACCAAATACCATTGCGGCATTACGACAGACGGTCTGGGCCGGGTCTACTTTTCCAACGAGTGGTACAAGGGGCAGATTTACCGCTGGGAAAACGGCAAGGTAACAAAGCACACCTTCTCTCTGGATGGATACGACCATCTCTCCGAAGCTGTTCCCGTTCCCGGCACAGGCCGCATTACCATGATCCACGCAGTCAGTGGCAGGGGGCGGATGGAAGAATGCCTGCTGGAACTGGACATGGACACCGGGCGGTGCCGCATCGCCCCCCTGCCCGGAATGGGCGAGGGGCTGAAACTACGCTGGTTTACCGGGGACTGGCTGCTGGTGCAGGGAAACAGCGAAATCCTCTCCGATGACTTTGCCCAGCTCATCAACATGAACACCCGTGAAGTGCTGCGTATCCGTCCGGGAATGTTCGGCGGGGAGAAAATGCAGCACATTGGAATACTCACCGATGGCACGGTAGTCATCGTCACCCGGCGGGACAAGGTCGGGCCGGTGTTTCGTTATCCCATCGACTTCTGGGGCTTCCTTCGGACGGCGAACAAGCCCAAAAAGCTGGAACCTTGGCGAGAGTACAAAGAAGTGTACCCGAATCTGCCCATCTTTCTTCCGTCCAAGGCCACGGAGCGAAAAATCATTCTCAAAAAAGATAGCCTGACCATTCTGGGGTCAGTGTTTACACCGCCGTTTACCCTTTCGCAGCTTGCGGAAAAGCTGGGGCCCGCCCGCATTGTCCTGCAAAATGGAACACGGAAAAGCCCCATGACTGGCCGAGAGAGTCCCTATACCCAGGCACTTGCTTTGTGGGACGAGCTTGGACTCCAGGGCTGGTTAGATGAAGATGAGCAGACCATCAAAACCCTTGGTATCCGGGTAGCGGCACAGGGAGAGTATGCGGTTCGGCAGACATTTGACGGAGCGGTTTGGATCGGGTCCAAGGACTACCGGGAGGCCAGCTGGAAGGATTTCGCCGGATTTGCCCATACCCTCAAATTAGGCGGCTTTACCGTTTATACCCGCTTGCCGGGTCCTGTTTCAGAGGAGCAGTCAGCGCAGAAAGCAAAGCTGGAGGCCCTCTCCGCCATGGTGCAGATCAGCTGGAAAGAGCCAGAGCAAAAGGCAGCGAAAGCGCAGAAATACAAGTTATCCAAGCCGACTGAACCAGTGCTCACCTTTACCAGCTTCAACTTCAAGCTGGCGGTCATGGAAGTCCTGATGTACGAGAAAGGCTTACTGGCTCCTAAACTGGATGCCCATGAGTTTGCCAGAGAGTATCGCCGACGCAAGATCGACATTGACGCGGAAGGGTATGAACCCATCCCAGAGATTCGGAAGTGGCTGGAGAAATACCCTGTCCCGGAGCGGTTGGCCCCGGAGGTCACAGAAATCGAGATGGATGGCGGCAGCGAGATTTATACCCAGCTCTGTCCGTTCTGGGATGGCGAGGATGGAGCCTTTGATCTTAATACCATTACGGAGGCGGAACTGCGCCAGTTCCCCAATCTCAAACATATTACCCTCATGTCCTCCAAGCCGGAACAGGTGTTGCCCGTTCTGGAACGGTGCGGTATCAAGGTAGACTTGTTGTGAGGTGAAAGCATGAAAGCGAAACTAAAAGTGATAAAGAACTGGGAGTTCGAGGAATTTGAACTGACGGGAACTTCCTTCAAATACAGCCCGACTGGATGCAAAGGTATGGTGGCCCGCAGCGAGGATGAAATTGTGTTTTGGACCTATCATCTCGCGCAAAAGTGCAGTGGCGTTTTGTGGGTCAAAGGCGAAGTTTCCAGGTGGATTCCCAGCCCGGAGCCGAAAGAGCAGCAAGATGTTTGGGAAGTTCCTGTCTTGCTCTCATGCGACAGAGGAATACTGTTGGTTTGCCCGGCCAGTAAATCCCTTTGGTGGATGCCGCAGATGGATGGAGAGTGGACTCCGATCCCCATGGATAACTGGTGCGCCCAGGGTATTCCTATGCCGGTGGCCGTCACCGGAAGCCAGGGCGTTTTCCCTATTGTGTGCCGAGTGGACAACTCCGCTGATGCGACCAACAGTTTTACCAGCCTGACGGTAGACTTTGAAACCATGACTGCACACTGGGCAGAAAGCGGCTCTTGTGTATACAGCAAAGCAGGAACCCGACAGACCCATTTGGCGGCAGTAGAGCGTGCTGGCGGAAATTTTGCCCAGGCAGACTTTCACTACAACTATCCTATGATTGGCTCTATACTGGAACAGAACGGACAGTTTTATGCCTTTTTGGAAAGCAACACCATCAATCCGGCAGCTCTTTCTCTCATGGGCTACTATTGGTATCTGGAACTGGAGGAAAACGGACTATTCAAAAAGAAACTGTGGGGCAAAGATAATTTAAGCCGCCTGCCCGGAAAACACGGGATGCGCGGAAAATTCTCCGGTGACAGGACTTGCCTGATCCTATCTCCCATTTTTAAGAATGATGACTGGAAGGGCAAACAAAAGGTGCTGCGCCTTTCGGATTTGGTGCTGATCGACCTTGCCATGCCCCGTGGATACGCTTCCTTCCATGTGCTGGATGTATGGGGAAACCGGGCATTTCTCAGCGATGAGAAAGACAAGCTGGTTCTTTGTGAAATGACCTTGGAGTAGTTATGATGGCTGAGTATGCTTTTCAAAAAAAGTAGGAAAAGAAGAATTTAATTGCTGTGAGACGAGGGAAAATGATATGGCATTACAGGAAAAGAAAATAATGCCTCCCCCTTGGCTGGCCCACCGGGAGATCGAGAGATACTCTATTGGCTGGCGCATGGGCTATGGGGAGGATTACATAGACCGATTTGGCGATTGGCTGGACACCCTCTCCCCGGAGGAGCGGACGGAATACCGCACCCTCTTTCCCGAGCCGGTGACCTGGAAGGGCTGGTGGGATGACGAGGACAGCAGCGAGGTACTGGAGCATGGTGACTTCTTGGTGGATGCATGGCAGCCAGAAGGAAGCCCTAAGTACACTCGCCAGTGGCTCCAGCAGGAGTTTGCCGCCGGGCGGAAGCGGAAGCTGTGCCTGTTCTGGGGCCATCAGCCTTCCGAGGACGGCCAGCTGACAAAAAGCTGCCTCAGCCAGTGGTGGATGGAGGATTTCTGGTCCATTGCCAATACCTATCTTTGTATGGAGCAGTATATGATGGCGGCCAAGGCGGAGCTCTTTGGCGATAGTGAAATCCAGGAGCAAATATTGAAGTGTAGTGACCCTAAACAGATCAAGGCCCTGGGCCGCAAGGTGCGGGGTTTTGAGCAGAAGGTATGGGATAAGTTCAAATACGCCATTATATTGAATGGCAACTGGTGCAAATTCAGCCAGAACCGCGACCTGCGCGAATTTCTTCTCTCCACCGGAGATAGTGTGCTGGTGGAGGCCAGCCCCTACGATGCCATCTGGGGTATTCGTCTCGCGGCCAGCTTCCCGGAAGCCCAGGCCCCCATGAAGTGGCGGGGACAAAACCTGCTGGGCTTTGCGCTGATGGAGGTGCGGGACGAGCTGCGCCGGGTGACACAGAATGAAATGCTTTGCGATTGGAGTATGGTATGGGAACAATGAAACTTTATGAACTGGTTAACCACTATCACATCGGTACGGAACTGACCTGCGCCGAGGCTATGTTCATGGCCTGTAATGAATATTACCATCTGAATTTGTCCGAGGAGACCCGGAAAATGTTCTCCGTCATGGGCCTTGGGATGCAGACCGAGCACTCCTGCTGCGGCGCTTTCACCGTGGCGGTGGGGATCATTGGGCTGATGACCGCAAAAGAAGGTCAGACGGATGTGAGCAACATGGAAGGCTATCAGATGATTGCTGAATTGACGGAGTTTATGCTGGGCTTCTATGGAACGCTCCACTGTGTCGAACTGCAAAGGCTGGAGATCGTAGGCTACGAAAACCCCTGCCACGCCATTGTGGAGGCGCTGGCCAAAAAGCTGGAGGAACTGTTGGCGAACCGCAGGATCTTTTGCCCGGCAAACGGAGGACAACTGAGCTGCTGATGTGCCGGAAAGCGAGGGATTACATGAAAGACTTTTCCCAATACGGAAACCGACCGGAGGACGAATGGGAAATCTTGCCCTGGATACCAGACCCGCGCCCGCCCTTCAAAATTTGGGCGAAGCCGGAGCAGATCGCGCCATTCTTTCTCATTCCCCACCACCCCTATGCGATCTCCCTTCTGCTGAAAATCAGTGACGGATTCCGGACAGAAGAATTCCGCCGGCTGGGACTGACCGGCAGCAGCGAGGATTGGGAGCGGCTTGTCCGGGGCGTGATCCAGGAGTTCGAGGAAAACAACAGCGGTGTGGGTCTGTTTCACTTCGACTCTGACGAGGATGTGTTCTGCGTGTATTCCCAATACATCGACGATTTGATGATGCTGGCCAAAATGATCCGAGTAGCCTGTGACAATGAAAAAACGATGTGGATGTATCTGAACATGAGCGAGGCAGTGAAAGCATGAAAGAGTTGACCGCTCAAACGGGGATTATAGTAAAATGCAGTAAAACGGCCATTGAATTTTTCCAAAATGCTCAATCAGTGGATTTCTTCTCTGCACTGGAAATTCCGAAGGAATTCCAAGACATAGCGGTTGAGTTTTATGATTTGATTATGGAAAACGATCATCTCGCGGCCTTGCTGGGCTGTCGCGGCAATTATGATATTGCAATACAGATAGATGAGGTAACCGGCACCATGACGGGGTGGCATTGGTTCAAATGAGGGAAACGGAATGATCGAGTACATCAAGCTCTTTTGGGAGGGCGCACCGGAGGGTGAACCAGCGGTCATCCTCTATGAAGTGGATACCGAAAATGAGCGGCTGGCCCATCGCTCCATTGACATCTTTATGGACGGTCACACCCGCAACATACCTGACCTTTACGACGGCGCCATCGAGATCACGCCGATCCCCACCGTGGAGAAATTGAACGCCCATGTCTGGGGCAAGGAATTCCACGCCTGCATCATAGAGAAAGCGGAATTCGAGGCCATCTGGGAAAGCTGATTTTATAGCGGAGCGTTTTGAAAAGGGAGGAATGACAATGGTTAAAATTCATCGTATTTGGTTCAATACGGAGAGAATGGACAGAGAGGATCACTACAAAATCACATTATTCAGTCGCCCTCGTGTATCTATTCATGTGGATGAGTACATTTGGAGTTTCATCGAAGAAAACATTGTGAAGCCACACAAGCTTATGCGCAGTGAGAAGCATGGGTATCTGTTGGACATTTCGTTTGACCAGTTTGACCCAGCAAAACACCGATATTATCCGCTTTCCCCGTACAACGGGCCGCTTCGGGAAGGTGTCGAGATGGACAGCGCAAACAGAAGCTATTTCCGTGAGGATTTTGTAGGCGGCAAGGATCGGACTACCTGGTTCTCTCCCAATAAAATCTGGACAAACTGCGGCGACAAGGTCCTGAATGTGGACATCAACGCCGCCAATGTGAGCGAAAGCATCACCCCCAGAGAATACGCAGACTTGCTGTTTGATGGGATTGGGGCAGCATTGGTGTTCAACTTCAAGAGGCTCAAGCGCGAGGAGTTTGATGGGCTGAAGCCCAAGATCGACTGGAGCGTGGTAGAAAGTTTCCCCTTCCCTGCATCCTTTGAGGAGCAGCAGTACATTGGGGATGAAGGCGAAATTCATGTGTATTCCTGGAATGGCCGAAAGGAAACGACCCTTGTAGGCCCGTATTCTGTGCGGGGATTGTATCTGGAACATTTCGGAAAATAGTTGGGAGGAATCTGATGAAACAGACAGATATTTATACCGAGGCTCTGTCCTGCCTTCGCCTGATTTTATGGGCGGATCACCCCGAATTTGAAAACTGGATCGACTGGTTGGAGCGGGACATTCAGGACTGGACCCAGCGTCGTGAGGTTGCCCACCATCTTCGGGCATACGGCGGCATGGGCTCGTTCAATGACCTGCCCAGTATGCGCGGAAATCACGACTATATTTTTGGCTTTCTCAAGTCCGTGTGCTATGCCTTCGGCCACCTTTATGGCAAACGGGAAGGCATTTCTCCGGAGGCACTGATGGAGGAGTGCCTGCACGATGTAGAGCAGGCAGCCTATCACCCCAACAAGACCCTGAACCGAGCCATTGCCCAGCACTTGATGCAGGGCGATTTGCAGGGAAATTGGGATAAGCTGTAGGAGGATAAATGATGGTTCCAGCGTGGCACAAGGTGGATTTTAGCACCGGAACGGTCGCATCCGAAAAGGACTGACCTTTTCGGTGCCCTGACCGCCACCAGTCAGAACATGGCCTCAAATTTGTATCCTGGCCGGAACATCCGCTTTATGACTTCTAGTAGAAAATCTTCGTATTTACGCAAATTATGCAGACAACACAAAAGGGCGGCCATCTGCACCCATGCAGACAGCCGCCTTTGGTTTTATGCCGTATTCTATTGGTCAATCTCTGAAGATCTTATCCAGTTTCCTTTCCATCGTGCCCGCCTTGGCAAATTCCAGCGTATCGGCCTGACGGATATGGTGGGCGGTGATGCCATGATCCTTTGCAAAGCCCAGAATGTAGCTGATGGCGATACGGTAAATGATCTCAGTCGGCGCAAGCCCATAGACCTGTTTAGCAAAGATATGTTCCAGCCGGGCGTTATCGTCCGGGAAATATTGCCGCATCTTCTCGCTGCGGTAAAGGCGCTTGACGATTTCCGTAATGTACAGGCCGGACTTCATGTAGGGGTCCAGGAATGTCTTGCCGGGGTCATCGAAGCAGCCGGGGTTTTCCTGTTCCAGCAAGTCCACCATCTTTTTCACCACCCACTTGGGGGTAAAGATCTGGTTGGTTTTCTGGGGTGGGATGTAATCGAAGATATCCTCGGTGCGGCTCTCGTCAAAGTAATCCGCCAGCTTGACCTTCAGGTTCAGGAATTCCTTCACCGAATCGTCAAACACCACCGGGTCGAACAGGTGGCCTGCAAAGTGCTCCTCCTGTCCGGTGGCTTGGTTGATGTACGGCCCACCGTCCCGCAAAAAGCGGAACTGTTCCAGCGTGATGCTGGTGACCTCCTGAAAGACCTTGTCCGGGATGATTTGGTCAAAGTTTTCCAGTGTCACGGTCTCGTCGCCGTAGGCCATGAGGAAGGACGGGATGGTGCGGGAGAAGCCCCGGAGGTGGTCACGGACGGTGTCCTCGTAGCCCTTTTTCTCCTGCTCCTTCTGGTTGGTCTCCACAGTGCGCACGATGGTCTGCTGCATTTCCTGCGCCGTCTGCTGGATGGTGGATTGCAGCGTCTCCATGAGGGCGGCGGTGCTCTGCTGCTGCTTTGCATCAAACTCCCGGTTCACCTGCTGGCGCTGCTGGGCGGTGGTGCAGCTTTGCAGCTGCTGGGTGCGCTGGGTCTCCAACTGGCTCTGGTCGATGCGGTAGTTGTCCACCACCTTGTTCACCGCCACGTCCATCTTGGCTTTGGCGGCGCTCTCAAACCGCTTCTGGTCGGACAGCTTCAGGTCCCGACCATACTCCTGCTTTGCCTGCTCCACCATAGGAGCGATGATCTCCTTGGTGATGCTCTTTTTCAGGGGTTCCAGATGCTCTTCTTTGGCAGGAGCAGAGGCATCGGTCAGGTCTTGCAGGGCGGTGTCCAGTGCCGGGGTGCTTTCGTAGATCTTCGCCCCAAACACATCCGCTGCCTTGCCGATGACGTAGCCCTCGTCCAAATCCACCTCGCCCTTGTCGTTCAGGGAGAGGTTTGCGCCGGTGTCCGGGGTGATCTGGATGGGCTTTGCCTTTGCCTCGCTGATGGGCTGGAAGTTTTGCAGAATGTCCAGCACCTCCTGCGGCGCACTGAACACGTTGGAAATGTTCTGGAACAGGAAGTTGCTCTGGAAACCCATCCGCACCACTTCTTTGGACTTGATCTTCCGGGGGATGCTGAGGACTTTTTCTGCATCCAGCGGGATCATCTCCCCTTCCTCGTCCTCGCCGATGACCGGGAAGAAGTTGAGCAGATTCTGGATGTGCGCCTTGCGCTCCTCGGTGTCGCCTTTGCCGCTGGCGGTGTCCTGTGAAAGGTCGTTGGCGAACTGCTCGTAGATCAGCAGAGTGCGGGCGGGGTCAAAATCGAACACATAGGCGTTCTCTTTGCGGCGGAAGGTGCCGTTTTCGTGGAAAAGACAGGGGTTCTGGGCACGGAACGCCGCCTGCATATACAGCGCTGGGCTTTTCAGGTTGGAGAGCATCAGCACCGCCGACCACTCCGGGATGGTGACACCGGTGGTCAACTGCCCCACCGACAGGGTGATGGTCTTTTCGTGGTGGGCGATGGCGGCTTTTACCCGGTCAAAGCTCTTCTGGTTCTCGTCCGTGTCATCCAGCTTGCCGTCACCGGCGGCTAGGATCACCTCATAGTCCCGGAACACCGGGTGCGCCTGCAGCTTTTTCGCCAGCGCTCTGGCACTGTCCACCCGGTTCAGCAGCCAGAAGGTGTGCTTCAGTTCGGCACGCAGTTCCGGGGTGGAAAACGGAAATTTGTTCTGGGTGGTCATGGCATCCAGAAAGCGGTCTACCTCGGCTTCGTGCTCAAAGCTGCCGCTGGGCTTCACCTTAAAGAACTCGTTCAGGTCAAAGGCAAATTCCTGCGTTTCGCCGTCGATCTCCACGCCCTGCTGAATTTCGTCCCGGATGATCTCGGACATCTGGTAGGTGTAGAGGTTGAGCATGGGGAGGTTTGCGTAGGGGTTCTGCTGCCCCGGTGCGCCCTGCCAGTTCCGCTTGGCGGCCTGCTCGTCGGCGTAGGTCCAGTTGAAGATGGCATCCCCGGCAAACTTATCGTTTGCCAGTGCCTTGAAGGGCGTGCCGGACAGGTGCAGCGTGAAGCGGCGGTGGATGCGGTCAAAGGCAAGGTCGGTCTTGTAGGTGTCCACGCCCTCATGGGCTTCGTCGATGACCAGCACATCCCAGTTCAGCTCGGTCAGGTGGCGCAGCTTGTCGTACTCGCCGCCGAAATACTTGGAGCCTTTCATGTCCTGCAGGCTGACGAACTCAATGCGCTTATACAGTTTCTCGCCCTGTGCGGCGGCATCCAGATAGCCTTGCTCGTCCAGCACATGGGGCTGCCCGGCAAGGGCATCCACATGGCTGACAAACAGATAGCCGGACTCCCTGCCCAGAAAGCGCACATAGTCGCTGTACCAGCTGTTGGCGATGGCAGGGCGGTTGGTGACGATAAGCACCGTCTGTGCATCGACCTGCTTGCAGAAGTCGTAGACGGAAAGGGTCTTGCCAAAGCGGGGCTTGGCGTTCCAGAGGTATTCCCCGCCGGGGTTGCTCTGGTAATAGATTTTGGTGTCATGGACAGCCCTTACCTGCTCCTCCCGCAGGGTATAGGCGATGGCGGCATCCAGCTGCACCCTGCCCCGGTTCATGCGGAAATCCTGAAAATACCGCCGGGACTGCTGCCCATCCAGATGGAACCACTCGTTTTTGCGGTCGTTCTCCACGTTCAGCTTGCGGAGATAGGCGTGGAAATCGTGGTCGGTGAACACCTCGCCGCTGCCGTCATCGTAGACGGCATTGCCCCGCCACTCCTCATGGTACAGCACATCGGCGGTGTGGGTCTGCTGTTTCAGGCGTTTGTCCACCGATTGCTCGGTGTAGCCGATCTTCGTCCAGCCGTTGTGCCGGGCAATTTCCGGGGTGGTATAGGCGTAGATCATGGGCACCACCTGCCGGGCAGTGCGCAGGGTTATGCCAGCCATTATGCCATCTCCTTTACATGGGTCTCGATAAATTCGATCTCGTCCGCAGTCAGGTCATACTTGCGGTAAAGCTGCCGGTCAATCTCCGCCACCGACTTGCTCCAATCAATGTCGGAATGAGCAGTAAAGTCTTGTAGAGGGACATTTTTCCATGTATCACGCTTATTATGTTGCGTTATTTTTAGCGTTCCTAACATTGCTCGTGCGAATTTTCCTTTGATATACTTGAGCAAAGCTTCAGCTTCATATTTGTTTTTATAAAATCCAATCGTTATAAATGTTTGAGTTGTTGCAACATCTGGTTCTGCAACAAAAGGGCCCACAAGTGTTTCTCCAAAAGTACCATTATTATTAGATTCCGGAAGAACCACTTTGTACTTTGTCAATCCTTCAACATCCTGCAAATACGCTCTCTTAAAATATCTAAATGCTCGTTGTCCATTTTGACGGCCATACACTCGAACATACTCCTCTCCATCATTTGGTTTCACCTCCGAGAAGATACTCGCGTTTTTATCCAAGATGTTTGATGTCAAATCAAATTCATGTCCCTTACTTACTAGAGGGACTTCCTTTCCTTTAACGACAATCATTGTTGTTAAAATATCCGGATGTTCCGTATACAGTTCACTAGCTATCTTAAAATATTCTGTCGAATTAACATTTTCACTTAGTGGCAGAAAAGCACGGTGTGCTTTAACTTTACTAAGAACACTACGAACCAAGTCATTTGGAATAAAATGCTCAATAGCACCACAGTTATTTCTAACATTTCGATATGTAATTGCAACTCCGCCCTTTATATCGGTATTGCTAAACACCTTTGCGCTGTTCTGCTCGTAGTAAAGAACCTTCAAATGTTCATCACTAAGCATTTTTTCATTCCATGCTTTTGGCGTTTTCCCCGCATTAAACAAAAATCGGGCGGGTGTAATAAGTTCTACCACTGATGCCATAGGATATGTAGCATCCATAAACAAGTTATAAACAGGGTTATCCGACGTTCCCTCCATCTCATCCTGATACGGCGGGTTTCCGATAACATAATCAAACTTCATGCTGGTACTCCCTTCCTGAATGGTTTCAAAGTTCTGGGTCGTTCCATGACTGCCCTTGCGCCAGTTTTTCACTTTGCAGGATACCGTAGGCGGCTGCGGCTCTGCCGCCCCGAACATGGAAAAGAGGTCAAGCTGTTCTGTCTCCGGCTGTGGCTTGCCGCCGGGCACAGAGAGGTGCAAGCCGTCCATCTGCCACAGGTTCCAGCTGATGATGTTGGCGATAGGCTGTAACTCTTCTTTTGTGGGTTTGCGCTGCCAGCGGGCTTGCAGATGCTCTGCATAGGTCAGCAGCAGGTTGACTCGCGCCAACAAAAGATTATCGCCCTGATACTCGTAGCCGTAGGTGGACTGCATCGCATGGGTGGCAAACTTGAGCCATTCTTCCTCCGTGGCGGCGTTCTCGCTTACCACCCGCAGCTTGCGGTCCAGAATGCCAATGCGCCGGGCTACCGGGATCATCTCGCCGGTGGCGGCATCGTAGCGAGACGCCAGAAAGGGGGCTTCGCCGCAGGTCACCTCCAAGCGGCGGCTCTGCACATACTGCACCCATGCCGGGGTCCTGCCCTTGCAAGCCGGGAACTGCACCGGCGTTTCCATCGTCTGCCAGCCTTGGGGCAGCTCCACCGTGAACTGCCCGGCGGTCTCTCCTGCCCCCAGCCCACCGAACCAGTCGGCGTCCAGTGCGTTGTTCATCTTGTTGCAGACCCATGCCGGGCTGAACACTTCGCCCTTTTTGCGGGTGCGCTGCTGCTGGGTGTCGGTCTGCTTCATCATCCGTGGCAGCACCACCTCGTAGTGGGTCAGCCCGAGCTGCTGGGTGGTGATCTGGGATCTATCCGTGACAGGTTCGTACATCACCGTTTGCAGTTCCTCCGGCGGGTCGGTGGCCCAGATGATGTTTTTACCGGTGGAGCGGTCTTTTAGAAGTGTATCCAGCACCGCCTGCACTTCCGGTGCGTGAAAGTCGATCAGTTGTTCCAACGGGGATTCCCTCGCTTTGCCTTAGCGTTGCGGCGGAAGTAGCATCATTTCACTAGTTTCGCCCTATACTAGTATTATACTGCTACTTTTGTTCATGTCTAGCATATTTACACCACTTTTTATAGAAAGTAGTAGTGCCACATATACTAGTAGGTAAAGAAGGGTGGGAAAACTATGTTCGGGGAACGGCTAGCTGAACTTCGCAAGTTAAATGATGACACGCAGCAAATCCTTGCAGATAAGATTGGCTTTTCGGTCTGGGCTGTCCGTGCATGGGAGCAGGAAAAGAACTTGCCTCCTAGTGACGCGTTGCTTGCCATCTGCAAGCTCTACGGCACCTCCGCCGACTACCTGCTGGGCTTGACCGACATCGACCCCTCGGACGAAGCCCGCAAACAGCGCCAGCGCCTGACCGAAGAAGAACAGAACGAGATGCACCGCTACGAAGAATATTTGCTCTGGAAACGCAAAAAATAAGCCGCCCAGCGAGACCGTAAAGGTCGCTGGGCGGCTGTTTTTGCTATATCAATATCAGTTTTTACTTAAAATGGCCTGAATCGTCTGTGCATCTTTCAAGTCGTTTGCATGATTATATTTTTCCACATGTCCATATGCATCCAGCTCTTTCTCAGTCGCAAATGATAACACCGATGTGTACCCCGTTTTATCATCTGATTCATCGGCAAAAAACAATGTAGTTGTGCCATCCGCTACCTTTACATCCGCTAGCTTGCAGTTAAACATACCAAAAATAGAGGGACACTTAAACTCTTGTCCCATAATATTAAATTTCAGATCTCCTGTATACTGAAAATACATTGGTTTTCCGATTGCATTTTTTATTCGATCCATGCTCTCAGCATTCCATTCAGATGATAGTGAGGTTATCTTATGCTCTTCACGTATAGGTTTTTTCAATATAATTGTTTGGTATAGTTTTTCAATATTATATATTGTTTCCAATTCGGGGGCATTCTTTATTGGACTAAATGCCAATCCTAATGCAGTTTCCACTTGCAATACCTTTTTCCAAAAATCCAAAGTATGTTTATCAAATTTGTCTTTTGGCTCATCCGGTATTACGTTAGAGGGTATCCTTTCGCCCATTAAATATCCATTGCCATCTATAAATGCATTGAAAATTTCCACAACTTCTACAATCTCACGAACAGATTTAGCGTAGCTTAAATTATAGGTTAATTGTACATGGCTACTCTCCTTCTCCTCATCCAACGAGATTTTCAGTTTTAATGGTTTTTCATTTTCACTTTCAAAGTGTATTTCCGTCAAACTAGCATACGGTTGCTGCTTCAGTTTCAACGTGTAAGCGTATTTATCAGATGCAATCTTAATGTCATGTGGTTCCGGAAAAGGTTCTGGAACTAGAAAAAATTTCATATTTTTTTTCTTGATTGGATTATATATGTTCTTATAGAAGTTTTCTACTGGCATTTCCTGACCATTGACTATAACATACCCCTCTTTATCCAATTTAACATTTAGTTTCATCTGAGCATTATAAATAAACTGGTAAAACTCATCCCCGTTAAGATTTTCAACCTGTTTTTTTATTGACTTAGGGATTTCGATGCTGAATCCCCCCATTGTCACTGGCTTTCCATCAGCACTCAATATTACGCTTCCGTCTTTGCCCGGAATATATTTCGTTCCTTTCGGAACGGTCGAATTCAAATATTCTATTACTCCCTTTGGCACCTTCTTCTCAGCTTTAGGTTCTGTTTTGAAAACCTTATTAAAATTTGGAATCATTAAAAGTCCTCCCGTTTTTGAGACCACACAATTACTTTCGACAGAATTTCAGATTTATCTTCAATTCCCCATAAGTCAATTGCTCGACTTAATTCTCGGTACTCGTCTATTGTTTGAATCACAATATGTTTTATATCCGAATATTCAAAGACAAGTGAAACTTCTCTTCTAAAATTCATTGATTCACTGGCCAGTTGCATAAAATTTGCATTGTTTATATCTGGATTCAATATTACCTGAGCAAGTTCAAGTGGCTCAACATCTGGAATATACCGCCATTCGCACTCATCCATAAAGCATTTTTTTGACATTTTTCCACTTTTTCTGTTTCTTATTTTCCCTTGATATGGTTTATAGTACATCAGTTCATGTAAAAGATAGTTTTTTAACATCTCATGAGTTTTTGATTCTGATTTTTCCTCGTTCAACACACTTTCAAAAACTGTGCTGATATCCTTTCGGAGATCAGATGTCTCGTTCAGGTAATGTATTGGTTGGATATTGTGATCCATCCCCCATTTTTTACGAAATGCAATTCCGTAGTCACCATACCAATCCATATGCAGATTAAGTTTCTGTAGGTTAATGTCGCAAAAACATTTCATTGGATAAGCTAAAGATTTCACTCCCTTAATTTTCAAATAACCTATATCTTCTTCGCAATATCTCGGCGATACCATTTTATACTGCAAACAGTTCAAAAGATATTCCAATTTAGGCATAAATGTAAACAATATATCTGGATGAACCTTAGATGGAATATGTTTTGGGACTTTGTTTCTTTGCTCATTCGGGTTAATTTTGCCTAAGTTAAGCGTATCCTTCATTATAGTTGTCCTTTGCTGCCACTTTCCTAGTATCTATCACTTTATATCATCAATTCGATATACTCCCACTATCCATCCAGTGCTCGAAAGCTACGATACTGCTCGTCGATTTCCTTCATGTTGTAGTCCATCAGGCCGGGAATCCCCATTTCGCCGCCGCATTCGTTGCAGAAAACAGCTGTGATCTCAAAAGTATACTCTTTACCCCGAATAGTCTGGTTGATTTTGATTTTCTTCAAGGTGTAGTTTGTTTCTCTGCGGCATTCTGTGCAGAAATCCCTCTGATTTTCCATGGCGGCACGCTCCCTTCCGGTTTTACATTCTTTTTTATTATTGTATCCCTACCTTTGTTTTTCGTCAACAATAAAGCCGCTGACAGTCTGCCGCTCGCAGAATCCATCAGTGGGTTTCATGAGTCTTCAAATCCCCTAGACAAAAAAATCGGCACCCGCTTTTCAGCGAGTGCCGATTTTGTTACCCTATAGTGCGCTTTGATTTTTGGCGTAAGTGGCGTAAGTTTGGCGTAAATCCGCTTTTGCGCGCTCCAAAAATCAAGGATTCATGCGGTTTTCAGGCAGTTATTAGTACATGCCGCCCATACCGCCCATGTCACCGCCTGCAGCAGCGGGTGCAGCAGGGGGTTCCGGCAGATCAGCGACCAAGCTTTCGGTGGTCAGCACCATCTCAGCGACGGAGGCTGCGTTCTCCAGAGCGGAACGGGTGACCTTGGTGGGGTCAACGATGCCAGCAGCGATCATATCGTCCACAAAGACCTCGTTCTGAGCATCAAAGCCGTAGTTGGGCTTGTTAGCAGAGATGATCTTGTCGATGATGACACTGCCTTCCAGACCGGCATTCTTAGCGATCTGGCGCAGAGGAGCTTCCAGAGCCTTCAGAACGATCTTGGCACCGGTGCGCTCGTCGCCTTCCAGCGTGTCGCACAGCTCGCGCACAGCGGGGATCGCATTGATAGGAGCAGTGCCGCCGCCAGCAACAACACCTTCCTGAACAGCAGCCTTGGTTGCGTTCAGAGCATCCTCGATGCGCAGCTTCTTGTCCTTCATCTCAACTTCGGTAGCAGCGCCGACCTTGATGACGGCCACGCCGCCAGCCAGCTTTGCCAGACGCTCCTGCAGCTTTTCACGGTCGAAATCGCTGGTAGCGGCCTCGATCTGGCTGCGGATCTGAGCGATGCGGGCTGCGATGGCATCCTTATCGCCTGCACCGCCAACGATGGTGGTGTTCTCCTTGGAGACCTTCACCTGGCGGGCATGGCCCAGCATCTGGACGGTAGCATCCTTCAGCTCATAGCCCAGATCGGAGGAGACCACGGTGCCGCCGGTCAGGGTTGCGATATCCTGCAGCATTTCCTTGCGGCGGTCGCCAAAGCCGGGAGCCTTGACAGCGCAGACGTTCAGGGTGCCGCGCAGGCGGTTGACGATCAGAGTGGACAGAGCCTCGCCCTCAATGTCCTCAGCCACGATCAGCAGCTTCATACCGTTCTGCATGACCTGCTCCAGCAGAGGAACCAGATCCTGAATCACGCTGATCTTCTTATCGGTGATCAGGATAGCGGCGTTGTCCAGATCAGCCACCATCTTGTCGGTATCGGTGACCATATACGGGGTGAGGTAGCCGCGGTCGAACTGCATGCCTTCCACGATCTCGTTGTAGGTCTCAGCGGTGGTCTTGTTCTCCTCAATGGTGATAACGCCATCGGAGGTGACCTTCTCCATAGCCTCGGCGATCAGACGGCCGATCTCGGGGTCGCCTGCAGAAATAGTGCCGACGCGGGCGATATCGTTGCTGTCCTTCACCTTCTGGCTGTGAGCCTTGATGGTCTCAACAGCCTTGGCAACAGCCTTGCTCATGCCGCGGCGGATATCCATGGGGTTTGCACCGGCGGTGACATTCTTCATGCCCTCGGTGACCATGGCCTGTGCCAGAACGGTTGCGGTGGTGGTGCCGTCGCCTGCTGCGTCGTTGGTCTTGGTAGCGACTTCACGCACCAGCTGTGCGCCCATGTTCTCGAACTCGTCCTTCAGCTCGATCTCCTTGGCAATGGTCACGCCATCGTTGGTGATGACCGGTGCACCGAACTTTTTGCTCAGCACCACATTGCGGCCCTTGGGGCCCAGGGTGATCTTAACGGTGTTTGCCAGGGTATCGATACCGGCACACAGTGCCTTGCGGGCATCCTCGCCCTGCTTGATCTGCTTAGCCATAATCAAATCGCTCCTTTAAAGCTCAATTTTCAAATATCAGAGGGGAAACTGCTCAGTCCTCAACGACTGCCAGGATATCGCCCTGACGGACGATGGTGCACTCTTCGCCGTCCACCTTGACCTCGGTACCGGAGTACTTGCTGGTGAGGACCTTGTCGCCGACCTTCACAGTCATCTTGACTTCCTTGCCGTCCACAACGCCGCCGGGGCCGACAGCGATGACCTCAGCCACCTGGGGCTTTTCCTTAGCACTGCCGGTCAGGATCAGACCGCCCTTGGTGGTCTCCTCAACCTCAACAGCCTTAATGACAACACGGTCTGCAAGAGGAATGATCTTCATAGTTCTTGCCCTCCTATAGTAAAAATATAATTTAAAACTTTGCTGTGTCCAAAGGGCCTCGTGTCGGCTCTTCGGTTCTTTAGCACTCCATTTCTCTGAGTGCTAAGTGTATTGTACTCATCTTGACCCAAAAAATCAAGACCTTTTTTGCTTCTTTTTGTTAAGAATTTATGACAGATGAAAAAATCAGCCGTACAGCGAAAAAGAGACAGCTTTTTCTTGGGCAAAAAAGCTGTCTCTTCTTCTGGTTTTTCATGTTCGGTCTGCACTCTGTGCCGTCCTCTGCGCTGCAAAGCGCTCAAAAGCAGGCTTTGGCAGAAGGATGCGCCCTGCCAGCGGCTGTACCTGTACAGTGATCTGCTCCTTGGGTGCGCATTCACCGTCTGCCGTGGCAACGATCGGCCCGCGGCCATCCGCAGCGCGCAGGCTCACCTGCTTTGCGCGGCGGTAAATGAAATACGGCTCTGCAGCCCTGACAAGCTGACCGTTCTGGAAGTGCTTGCCGCTCTTGTACATTCCCAGCAGCTTTGCAATGGTCACGCGGCTCACCTTGCGGATGATATATACATCCAGCCAGCCGTCGTCGGGCTGTGCTTCCGGCGCTGCACAGAAACCGCCGCCATAGGTGCGGCCATTGCAGATGGCACACATCAGGCAGTCCACATCCAGCGTTTCACCATCGATGGTGTACTCCACCCTGCGGCCGATGTGTCCGCACAGCTGTTCCACAATGGAAAGCACATAGGCCATCTCGCCGCCGCACAGTGGGATGCGCCGGAACTTCGGGATGCCGTAGGCAACCTGCGCATCCAGACCGGCAGCGCAGATGGTGGCCGAAAGGCCAAGGCTGGTCTGCATCAGATCGATGCTCACCGGCCCACCGGCCAGCTGAGCATCCAGATCCAGAAACTCTTCCTTTGTACCAAAGGTGCGCAGAAAATCGTTGCCGCTGCCAAAGGGCAGACAGCCCACGGCTGCATTTGCATAGCCATAGATCCCGGTGAGCGCTTCGTTGAAGGTGCCGTCGCCGCCGGCAGTGAAGACCCGCAGTTCTTCCCCGCTCTGCCGGGCCTGCTGCGCAGCGGCATTGGCCAGCTCCCGGGCATGACCGGCGTGATTTGTGACCTGAATGGTATATTCTTCCGGCGCAAGCCCTGCACGCGCGGCGGCAGCATTAATCTGCTGCGGCAGCGTACGGGTGCAATCGGCCTTACCGGCAGTTGGGTTCAAAAGAAATAATGTGCGCATGGACTTCCTCCTGCAATTCTGTTGCTTCTATGATAACAGAAAGCCAAAAGGATGCAAGAGCCAATCTCACAATGTCCCTGCCCCGTACGCACAAAAAAGGAGCGGATGTCTCCGCCCGCCCCCTGCAGACAAAAAAATACCGCCCCGGGTCTTGTAACTCAGGGCGGTCCTTTTGAGCTTCCGATGCTTTACAGTGTTGCGGTTTCGTCCTCCCGCAGGACGATAGCACCATCCGCCGAGCAGTCCGCTGTCCAGTGCTGGCCCACGCAGGCCGTGCCGGATGCGATCTGATCCGCAAGTGCCTGCTCCACTGCCCTGTCCACTGCGCGGCGCAGTTCTCTGGCCCCGTAGGCAGAGCGGGCCTTTGCTGCCAGCGCCTGCCCTACCCGCGGTGTGTGATGCAGCTGGTAGCCGCTGCGGGCGGCACGCTGCTCCAGCTGGCACAGCATTTTTTCGGCAATGGCGCACAGGCTGTCGTCGGCCAGCGGACGGAATACGATCATCTCGTCCAGACGGCCTGCCAGCTCTGGCCGGAACCACTTTTTTGCCTCCTCAATGGCCTGCGCAGACTGCTTTTCAAACACGGCTTCGCTGCCCGCCGCAAAGCCCAGCGGCGTGCTCTGACCAGCCAAAAAACGTGCGCCGAGGTTTGAGGTGAGCAGTACGATGGTGTTGCGGAAATCCGCCTTGCGGCCCATGGCATCGGTCAGCTGGCCATCTTCCAGTATCTGCAAAAGGATGTTCTGAATGTCCGGGTGTGCCTTTTCGATCTCGTCAAACAGCACCACACTGTAAGGGCGGCGGCGCACTGCTTCGGTCAGCTGTCCGCCCTCGTCATGGCCCAGATAGCCCGGCGGCGCACCCAGCAGCCGGGCAGCGGTGTGCTGCTCCTGATACTCCGACATATCAAATTTGAGCAGGGCTTTTTCGCTGCCGAACCAGCTGACCGCCAGCGCCCGGGCAAGAGCCGTTTTGCCCACTCCCGTGGGGCCAAGAAACAGCATGGCACCCATGGGCCGGCCCGGCTCGCCAAGACCGGTGCGGCTGCGCCGGATGGCACCTGCCACCGCAGCCACAGCCCGGCTCTGGCCCACGATCTCGGCGTTGAGACGTTCTTCCAGCTTGTCCAGTCGTTCCCGCTCCTGCTCACCTACCCGCTCCACCGGCACACCGCTGGCCTGCGCCACCACATGGGCGATATCGTCCGGCATCAGCGTGGGCTTTGACTGCTTTGCCTGCTCGGCCCGGATGCGTGCCGCCGCACAGGCTTCGTCCACAAGGTCGATGGCCTTATCCGGCAGAAAGCGCCCCGGCAGATACCGCACCGAAAGCTCCACCGCAGCCTGCAGCGCTTCCGGCGGAAGGCAGACATTGTGGTAGCACTCATAGCGCGGCGCAAGCCCGTTAAGGATATCCAGCGCCTGCGCAGGCGTAGGCTCCTCTACCTGCACCTTGCCGAAACGGCGTTCCAGTGCGGCATCCTTCTGGATGTGGGTGCGGAACTCTTCGGTAGTGGTAGCGCCGATAATTTGTATCTCGCCCCGAGCCAGCACCGGTTTTAAGATGCTGGCAGCATCGATGGCACCCTCCGCTGCACCGGCACCCACGATGGTGTGGAACTCGTCCACGAACAGGATGGAGCTGCCGTCCCGCACCAGCTCTTCCAGCAGGTTCTTGAACCGTTCCTCAAAGTCACCGCGGTATTTGGTGCCCGCCACAAGGCTGGCCATATCCAGTGCCAGCAGACGGCGGCCCTTGAGCGCACGGGGCACACGATCCGTGGCAATGCGCTGGGCCAGCCCTTCGGCAAGGGCGGTCTTGCCCACGCCCGGCTCCCCCACAAGGCAGGGGTTGTTCTTCTGACGGCGGCATAAGATCTCCACCATGCGGTCCAGCTCTGCTTCCCGGCAGAACACCGGGTCCAGTTCCCGTTCCGCAGCACGGCGGGTCAGATCCCGGCAGTACTTATCACTGGCGCGGCTGCCGCGCGGCGCACTGACCGTGGTCCGCATCTGATACGGCAGTACGAACTGCCCGGACAGCTGGCGGCACTCCCGCACGGCATCTGTGAGCTGCACGCCCATGGATGCCAGCAGGATGCCTGCTGTGCAGCCGTCATCCTCCAGCATGGCGCAGAGCAGATGTTCCGGCTCGGCCCGGTTCAGGTGCGCGTTCTGTGCCCCGATGATGGCGTAATCCATGGTGCGCTTGAGGTCCGGCGCAAGAGCGTAGCGATCCAGATGCAAAGCCGGTGCGCGGCGGCTCTCGGCCAGCTGACGGCGCACCTCCGGTTCCCGGATCTGCTTGCCCTCCAGAAACCGTGCTGCCGCCCCGTGATCCTGCTGCAGGATCGCCAGCAGCAGGTGGCCGGTATCGGCTTTTTCGCAGCCAAGGTTCCCGGCAAGCTCCACCGCACTGCGCAGCAGCTGATCCGACTCGTGCGAAAAGCCCTTGTACCCGCCAAAGCCAAGTTTTTCCCAAATACTCATTTGCCCGCTCCTTGCTGATGAAATTCGTTTTCACAAGAAGTATAGCCCCGAAGCACAAAAAAAAAACATCTCTTTCTGTCGGGATGAGAAAACAAAAAGGAGATACCCGCAGGCATCTCCCCTTCGCTGTTTGATTTTTTCAGTCCATTTCGGCCAGAGCCTTTTTCAGGTTCTTGGCGATCTGATCCGGGCAGCTGGTATTGCGGAAACCGCAGAGCGTGCCCTCCATGCGGTCGATCACATCTTCGGCCTTCATGCCCTTGACCAGACGGCAGATGCCCTTCAGGTTGCCGTTGCAGCCGCCAATGACCTCCATGGACGCAATGGTGTGGTCATCGTTCAGCACAAAGTTGGTCTGCTTGGAACAGGTGCCGCTGTTCGGGAAGCTGAATTCCTTGCTCATAGTTCAAAATCCTCTCTTTTTGACAGAAATCCCGACGAAGATCGTCTGCTTCTATTATAGAGCAGCGTGCCGGAATGTCAATGTGACCGGGTCACACATCAATACCGCGGCGCTTGTGGGCCAGCTCCAGAATGCGGGCCACCTGATCGTCTGCCGTGGTACAGGTACCCACCGGGTGCGGCACCTTATGGTTTGCACCGTGGAAGTCCGTACCGCCGGTATGGATCAGCCCATACTGCTCACACAGAGCAGCACACTCGGCCCTGTCCTCCGGGCTGTTGCGGGGGTGCTCCACCTCAATGCCGTCGATGATGCCCTCTTTGGCAAGCTGACGCACCAGCGGCATGCTCTTGTAAACGGTCGGGTGTGCAAACACCAGCACCGCACCGGCAGCTTTCGCCGTGGCGATTACTTCCTGCACCGAGGGATATTTTACCTGATGCAGCACCACACCGCGCGGCTCCCAGCCAAAGAGATAACTGTACAGCTTGCCGTACACAGCATCGCACAGCCCCAGCTGGTGCAACGCTTCCATAATGCCGCTTTTGAACAGCACACCGCTGTCCTTTGCGTATTCCAGCGCCTGTTCCGTGCGGAACTGCGGGTACAGCGCTTCGATCTCCTTTGCGCTTTGCAGGCCGCACTCGTTGCGGCGCTGTCGCAGGATGTCGCAGTGCTCCTTCAGTTCCCGGCTTTCCGGGTCCGGGAAGTAGCACAGCAGGTGCACGCGATGCTTATGCTCATGGTCATAGCCGGTCAGCTCGGTGGCCGGGAGCAGGCGCACGCCGTCCTGCACAGGGTGCTCATAGCAGTACTTTACGCTGAGCAGGGTGTCGTGGTCGGAAATGGCCATGGTGTCCAGCCCCGCCCGCGCCGCCATGAGCGGCAGGCGGTGGATGGGCACAGAGCCATCGGAACAGGTGGAATGGTTGTGAAGATCGCCGGGCATGGAAAATGAACCTCCCAAGAAAACCAGAGAAAGGCTTCCCCCAAAGAGGAAGCCTTCTATCATATCAGTGCTTATAGAAATTGATCAGGCAGCCGTCGGCCAGGATCTTGCGCTCGTCGGCGGTCAGCGGGGCCATGTACAGGCTGAACTCTTTTGCGGTGTCGCCCAGCACATAGGCCTTGATGTCCTGCAGGTCGCCCTTGAGGGCCTCGCGGACATTCGGGATAAAGACATAGTCGCCCAGACCGAACGGCGTTGCGCCCACCAGCTGCAGCGGCAGCATGCCCCAGTTGATGAGGTTGGAGCGGTAGCGCTTGGTGGCGTACTCGGCAACGATGTTGGCACCGGCCCCCAGCACACGCTGGCAGCTGGCAGCCTGCTCACGGGCAGAACCATCGCCGGGCTTGACGGCAAAGATGGTGGATGCGATCTGCACATCGTTCCAAGTCAGGTTTTCGCAGCCGGGCACCTTGTGCAGCTGGGCCAGCACCTCGGCGCTGCCCTCGCCTACACGGCGGGCCTTTTCTTCGGCCTGCACGGCCTTGGCACGGCCCACATACTCCGGGTCCTTGCGGCTGAGGGTGAACTCGGCCAGACCCAGAGGATTGGAACGGTAAGACGAAGTCTCACCGGAGGGGATCAGCTCGTCGGTGGTGGTAACGGGGTCGGTGATGTAAGATGCCACCTTCAGCAGCAGGTTATCGCCCAGCGGTGCAATTTCGGGCCAGTCCTTGATGTTGGGGCCAAGCTTGAGCAGAGCATCGTAATCGCCCTTGCCAAAGCCCTGATACACGCGGGTATCGTAGCTGGAAGGATCGTACTGATACTCCGGCACGGTGGGATCATAGTCGATATCGGTAGCCGGGGTCAGAATGCCGCCGTTGGCCGTGGTGGCCGCAATGCTGCGGGCATCCATCAGTGCCACACCGGAAAGCTGGCCGTTGCCGGGCTTGGAGCCTTCGCGGCTGGGGAAGTTGCGGGTGGTATGGCGGATAGACAGCGCGCCGTTGGCGGGCACGTCGCCTGCGCCGAAGCAGGGGCCGCAGAACGCAGTGCGGACGGTGGCACCGCTGGCCATCAGGTCGTGGATGACTCCGGTGCGCACCAGTTCCATCATGATGGGCTGGCTGCCGGGATACACGCTCAGGGCGTAGTCACCGCAGCCGCCGGTGTGGCCCTTGAGGATGGAGGCAGCTTCATAAATGCTGTCGTACAGACCGCCTGCGCAGCCTGCGATCACGCCCTGATCCACACGCAGTTTACCGTTCTCGATCTTGCTGCACAGGTCAAGGCTGACATCCTTGCGGCCGATCAGCTTCTGCACATCCTGCTCGCAGGCATGGAGAATATCCTCAAGGTTTGCGTTCAGCTCTTCAATGGTAAATGCATTGGAGGGATGCATGGGCAGTGCGATCATGGGGCGGATGGCAGAAAGGTCTACCTCTACCACACCGTCGTAATAAGCAAGGTCGGCCGGAGCCAGCTTCTTATAGTCGGCGGCACGGCCATGCACCGCAAGGAATTTCTGCGTCGCTTCGTCGGTTTCCCAGATGGAGGACAGGCAGGTGGTCTCGGTGGTCATGGCATCGATGGCGTTGCGGGTATCCTGACGCAGAGACGCAACGCCGGGGCCGACAAACTCCATCACCTTGTTCTTGACGTAGCCGCTCTTGAACAGCTTGCCCACCAGCGCAATGGCCACATCGTGCGGGCCGCAGCCTGCAGGCAGAGAGCCAGTGAGATAAATTGCAACAACACCCGGACGGGCCACATCGTAGGTGCGGCCCAGCAGCTGCTTTGCCAGCTCGCCGCCGCCCTCACCAATGGCCATGGTGCCCAGAGCACCGTAGCGGGTGTGGGAGTCCGAGCCAAGGATCATCTTGCCGCAGCCCGCAAACTTTTCGCGCATGTACTGGTGGATGACCGCCAGATGCGGGGGCACAAAAATGCCGCCGTATTTTTTGGCGGCGGACAGGCCGAAGCGGTGGTCGTCCTCATTGATGGTGCCGCCCACGGCGCAAAGGCTGTTGTGGCAGTTGGTGAGCACATACGGAATGGGGAATTTCTCCAGACCGGACGCACGGGCCGTCTGGATGATGCCCACAAAGGTGATGTCATGGCTGGCCATGGCATCGAACTTGATCTTCAGGTTTTCGGCATCGCCGCTGGTGTTGTGGGCCTGCAGAATGCTGTAGGCCATGGTGCCGGTCTTTGCGTTCTCGATGGCTGCGGCGTCAAAGCCCTTTGCTGCCAGTGCGGCGCTTGCTTCGCCGTCTGCAGGCACCCATTCACCGCGGGCATAGTATGCGCCGCCGGTGCTGCACTTGATCATATCCAACATCTCGATTCGCCTCTCTTTTTGTATTTCCCGCCCGCCCTATCTTGCGGGCACTGCCCCAGCAGAGCGGTACGCTGCCCGCTCTGCCCTCTTCTGCCGCGCTGCCAAAGCACGCGGCTACGGCCCAGAAAACCGTATCTGAAGGTTATTATACCATGAAACCACGGAAAGAAAAAGCACTTTTTACAAATGAATCGTGAATGGAGGATGAAGAGACGGGCTCCGTGCTTTTTCTTGACAAAGAAGCCATTCTATTGTATTATTATTAGCGTTGTATGCCGCTGTGGTGAAATTGGCAGACACGAGGGACTTAAAATCCCTTTCTGGAGACAGAGTACGGGTTCGACCCCCGTCGGCGGCATAAAAAGACCCCCCAAGCTTACGCTTGAGGGGCTTTTTATTTTGCTTATTTTACACCTTGCCGCCGTGCAGCTCTGCATACATCTTGGAACGGCACTCGGCCACAGCCGGGGTCATGTTCACATAGTGCTTATGCGGGCACTCCAGACGCAGTTCGCTCTCCCAGGTCTCCTCGGTGAGCTGCTTTGCAATGTATGCCTTCTTCTCTGCGATCGAAGGTAGCTCAATGGCCAGCTGACCATTCAGCACATGCGGCACCAGCAGCTTTTTGACCTTGGTGGGGGTAATGGTGACGGTGCGCTCGATGGCATCGGAGTCCAGATTGACCATCGTGACGGGCTTGCCCGCCTCGATGACTTCATCATCCATGGCGATCAGGTCACACTGGGCCTGACCATTTTCATCGTAGAGGCGCCACGGCATCTTCTTGCCCGGAATGATGGCCTTGCTGGCGGAATCCGAGCACTTCATCTTGGGAGTGTAGCTGCCGTCCGGCTGCTTGACCGCCACCAGCTTGTACACACCGCCGAACACGGGGTCGGAAGCAGAGGTGATCAGGTTTTCGCCCACGCCGTAGGAGTCAAAATGAGCGTGCTCATACAGCTCCATGTTGGCGATCTTCTTTTCGTCCAGACCATTGGAAGCCACCAGCTTGATATAAGGCTTACCGGCCGCATCCAGTGCCTTGCGCAGGCGCTTGGAGCCGCGGGCCAGGTCGCCGGAGTCGATACGGGCGCTCTTGACGCGGCGGTTCGGGTCGTTGGGGTATTTTTCGATGAGGTAATCGTCCAGTTTAATGAGGTTGGGCAGACCGCTCTCCATGATATTATAGGTGTCCAGCAGCAGACTGACCGAATCCGGGTAGGTATCGGCAAAGGCCTTGAAGGCATCAAACTCCGTGGGGAAGAACTCGATGAAGCTGTGCGCTACGGTGCCCACAGCCTTGACCTCCGCGCCGAACTTCATCTCGGCCAAACAGTTGGCAGTGCCCACGCAGCCGCCCAGAACAGCAGCATATGCACCATCGTTGCCAGCGCTTTCGCCCTGCGCACGGCGGGTGCCGAATTCCATCACGCTGCGGGGCGTGTGGGTGTTCAGGCCGGTGACGCGGGTAGCCTTGGTGGCGATCAGACTGTGGAAGTTCATGGTCTGCAGCAGGTAGGTCTCGATCAGAATTGCGCCCACGAGGTCGCACTCGATGCGCACCATCTGCACATGCGGGTATGCCACCGTGCCCTCGGGCAGAGCGTACATGTCGCCCTTCCACTGATAGGTGCGCAGATACTCGCAGAATTCCTCACTCATGCCCTTGGTGCGCAGCCACCAGATATCCTGTGCATTGAAGTGGTAGTTCAGCAGAAAACGGGTCAGCTTGCGCTGGCCGGCACTGATGGAGTAACCCTGATTATCCGGGTTCTTGCGGAAGAACATATCAAACACCAGCGTGGTGTCCTTGAATCCGTGCAGGAACAGGCAGTTTGCCATTGTAAATTCATAAAAATCCACGACCATTGCGGGGTTGTCGTAGTCCTCATCTGGAATATAAGGCACAACCTTGATTTCGTCCATGAATAGTATCCTCTCTTCTTTACACCCGGCAAAGGCTCCTTGCTGTCCCGTGCCGTTCTGACCTGTGGGAAGGTTTGCGCGCCTGCCTGTCTTGACAGTGCGTTTCTATCATGATATCACCAAACGCAGAGCGGTGCAAGCATTTTTGGAAAATCCCGGTCAATTTCCGGTAAGAAAAAGCCGCCCATACACAAACAGCACGGGCGGCTTTCAGAACAAACGTGTTAACCGTTGATGATATTGGGGGTAGCATTCTTCAGCACAACGTCGTGGCTGCCGCCCTCAACGATGGAGGTAGAGGAAACCACGGTCAGCTTTGCTTTCTGCTGCAGCTCCGGGATGGACAGAGCGCCGCAGTTGCACATGGTGCTCTTGACCTTGTACAGAGTGGTCTGCACACCGTCAGCCAGAGGGCCGGCATAGGGCACGTAGCTGTCCACGCCTTCCTCAAAGCTCAGCTTGCTGGAACCGCCCAAATCGTAGCGCTGCCAGTTGCGGGCACGGTTGGAGCCTTCGCCCCAGTACTCCTTCATATACTGGCCGTTGATGCGCACCTTATTCGTGGGGCTTTCGTCAAAGCGGGCAAAGTAGCGGCCCAGCATCACAAAATCCGCACCCATGGCCAGTGCCAGCGTGATGTGGTAATCGTGGACGATGCCGCCGTCGGAGCAGATGGGCACGTAGATGCCGGTTTCCTTATAGTACTCATCGCGGGCCTTTGCCACCTCGATGACAGCGGTAGCCTGACCACGGCCAATGCCCTTGGTCTCGCGGGTGATGCAGATAGAACCGCCGCCAATGCCGATCTTCACGAAGTCTGCACCAGCCTCGGCCAGGAAGCGGAAGCCCTCGGCATCCACAACGTTGCCTGCGCCCACCTTGACGGTATCGCCGTAGTGCTCACGGATCCAGCCGATGGTGCGGCTCTGCCACTCGGAGTAACCCTCGGAAGAGTCGATGCACAGCACATCCACACCGGCATCCACCAGTGCGGGCACGCGCTCAGCGTAATCGCGGGTGTTGATGCCTGCGCCCACCACATAGCTCTTGTTCTTATCCAGCAGTTCATTGGCGTTCTTCTTGTGGGAGTCGTAGTCCTTGCGGAACACCATATACTTCAGGTTGCCCTCGGCATCCACCAGAGGCAGGGTGTTGATCTTGTTATCCCAGATGATGTTGTTGCAGTCGTGCAGGGAGGTGTTCTCCGGTGCAGTGACCAGCTTTTCAAGCGGGGTCATGAAGGTGGTGACAGGGGCATCATCCGGAGTGTGGTTGATGCGGTAGTCACGAGATGCAACAATGCCCAGCAGCTTGCCGCTCGGAGTGCCATCGGCAGTGATGGCAATGGTGGAGTGGCCGGTGCGTGCCTTCAGCTCCAGCACATCGTGCAGGGTGGCAGTGGGGGCCAGATTGGAATCGGACACGACATAACCAGCCTTGAAGCTCTTGACGCGGCGCACCATGGCAGCCTCGTTCTCAATGCTCTGAGAGCCGTAGATGAAGGACACGCCGCCCTGACGGGCCAGTGCA
>OHCD01000316.1_pt1 | contig 30991 bp, 40 predicted proteins | sample 1577561 | NCBI WGS metagenome assembly OHCD01 (sample SAMEA3879510, study PRJEB24766) | human gut metagenome | biome: human-associated habitat; feature: feces | place: USA | collected 1985/1987 | reverse complement strand
CGCCCCGGCCGGGCAGCAGGGTCTCGGCATAGGCGGCCACCGTATCCGGTCCCACACCTGCAATCTTAAAGTCTGCCGCTCTGCCATACAAATGCTGGCTGTAAGCAGCGCCGCCGCTGGACTTGTTGTGGGTCGGTGTGCGGTATCCGCTGGTGATGATCAGAGCCTTACCAAAGTGCTCCCGGATTTTTTGCAGGATGCTCACCAGCGCATCGTCCACAAAAATAGGGTCGCTGCCGTCCTTGCAGCGGAACTCCCGCACCCGGAAGTTGGCGCTGAGCTGCTTGTGACCCTCTTTAGAGTTGGAATACACCTGGATCACCATAGCGCACCTCCTTACTGCGTAATCTCCTCAAAACCGGCCTTGACCAGGATGTCCCGCACTTTGTCTTTCAGCAGCCGGGGGCAGCGCTTGTAAAGGGCCTTTGCCTCCTCGGTAGTCTCAGCAGTCATAATCTCCTGTGCCCATAACATTGCCATCATAAGTACCAACCTTTCTAATTTTAAGAATTCAAGCATAAACGATTTCGGACATTTCCATGAGACACTGCGTCAACATCTCATTTTTTTGCTCCATTTCTTTCCGGTAGCGCTCCTCTTCCGGGATTTCCCGCAGGATAAACCACCATTTCCCGTCCGGGGTCTCGATTGCCGGGGTGATCTGCACCAGCTCGGCATCGTGCATGGTTTCCGGGTAAGGCAGCGGCTCCGTGGGCGTGCTGGAAGCAGTGATGCGCACCTCACTGAGCTTGCCCGCAAAGGTCGCTGGGGTCACCTCGGTCTCCGAAAGAAAATTGTTGCCATTGAGCTGCAAATTTTCGCGCTTTGACCCGTCAGACAGGGTCAGTGTGTAGGTAGATTTCATTGGGCTTCACTCCTTTCTTAGCCGACAATCGAAACTGCTGGCCGAACTCCATGCGAGCCATTTGCACCGCCATAGTTTGCATCCCCAGATGCAGTAATTCGGGCAAAACTGGACACATTTACAATTGTGCGCAGCCAAAACAGGGTTCTTGCCGAGATCATCTCGGGCCGGAAAGCAAAAAGCGGGAATTGGCTTTTGTCCAGTGTGTAAAGAGCCGGGGTTGAATTTCCGGAATTTCCAATGCCAAAAATCCTCCCGCCGAACAGATTTTCTTCGTTCATTAGCTCGACAGTAGAGTCCACCCACGCCGTGCCAGATGGTTTTCCATCCACAGCGGCATTGCACAAAGATTGCTGATGCTTTAAGATGTGGCTTTCTCCAAATGCTGTATTGATGGAGTTTTTGGCTTGCGTCAGCCCCTCTTTGTACATTTTGGAACCAACATAACCGCCCTCCGTTGTTGCCGTGGCGTTCATCGCAAAGCTGTAGAGTGCCGCGTCAGGAACAAGCGTGACGTGGTGCGTTCTGCATGGTGTGTTGCCGGTGTTGTAGTAGTAGTCAAACGCCGCAATGCGCCAATTCACGCCAGAAATCGTCCAGTAGTCTCCGATAAAGAGGTCCCGGAACGATCCCGCTTTAATTTCGGCCCACTGGGCCTCGGTCACTCGAGTCCCGAGGTTCTTGCCCCGATAGATGGAGTTGTGAAAACCTGCGCCCGTCATCCCGGTGATGGCATCCAGCTCCTGCTGGATGCTCTGCCCGGATGCGCCGATGACATAGCGTGCGGTGGTCATGGGGAAAACAGGATTGCCCTGAGGGTCCTGGAAAACCTGTGCGGAGCCGCCAGAGGGGATTTGAGATGCTGGCACCGTAAAAGTAAAGTTGCTGATCGCGGGGGCGTAACCGGACTTTTCTGCCGATGCAGCGATGGTGTGAGTCCCGCCAGCCATCAGCCTAGTGTCAACAGTCACCTTGACGACCTGGTTTTTGTTTGCAGTAAACTGCTGCACAGCCAAGTTGTCGATCCGGACATACACCAGGATGCCGGTGACCGCTGTCGCATCCGAGGTCCCGATGGTGAGAGAAAGCTCAAACGGCTCCGGTTTGCTGCCCAATGCAGCAGGAGGGCCGCCGATCAGCACCCGACCGGCGTTGATGGAGTAGGTTTCGCTCGTGACGAACGGCCCCGCTGCTCCGACATTGTCCACTGCTTGAGCCCGGTAAGCGACCGTTCCCCAGCCATCCTGGATCTGATCTGTCTGCGTCAACGCATTTGCATCAGCAAACTGCACCCAGCTGCCGCCGTCCACGCTGCGCTGATAGCGATAGCTTGCGATCGTGCCATCCGGGTCGGTAGCCGCAGTGATGGTGATGGTCGCCGTCTCGCCCTTGATTGCATTTGCAACCTGGATGCTTTTGGGCGCTGTGGGCGGCTTGTCCACCGTCAGCTGCGAGGTTGTTGCATAGGGACCAAACACGCCTTCGTTGTCCACTGCTTTGGCGCGATACGCAACGGTTTTCCAGCTTCCAATCGCATCGGTCACGGCCAGTGCTGTGGTCTCTTTCAGCGACGTCCAACCGCCGCCATTCACACTGCGCTCGTACACATACCGAGCCACGGTCCCATCCGGGTCGGTAGCCGCAGTAATGGTGATGGTCGCCGTCTCGCCCTGCACCACATTCGTGGCTTTGATGCTGCCGGGGGCCGAGGGGCCTTTGTTGTTGTAAACAGTCTCAGTTTTGCTGGTGGTATAGCCAGATTTTGCCCCATCGTTGTCCACTGACCGCACCCGGAAAGCAATGGTGGTCGTGCCTGCGGGGACGGTGTACTTTGCCCAGGTCTCCGGGCCTTTGTAAATCTGCTGCCAAGACTGCCCACCGCGGGAAGCCTCCAGCTCATACCAAGAAATGGAGCCCTCTTTGTCGGTCGATACTGTCCAGCTTAAGGTTATGCTTGCTCCGCCCTTGATGTTTTGCGGCACATTGATGCTGCCGGGGGCTGTGGGCGCGGTGTTCTCAGCCACCGTGCCATCTTCCAAAACATAAAGAGTTGACGGGAGGGTAAAGGCGGGACGATTTAGGCATTTATTCGTAGTGTACGTAGAATTTGATTTGCCATTTATGTCAAGATAAACCGCCTTCTTGTTGAGGTACTCAGAGAACGTCTCTTTTGTTGTCGGGGTTCGCGTCCACTGGTTTGCTACCTCCTCCCCCAAAGCCCCCTCGATGTGACTCACTTGCAGCGTGGATGCTATTGGAAGGGGGGACCCCTCTAAGTTAAACTCGGAGATTTGCGATGCCTCGTCTGTGCTTTTCCCGAGTTCATAGGCAGACAACAGAAAAATCGGCCGGCTCAAGGTGCTTAACGCATAGTTTCCGTTCCCGGGGGTGTACGGGAATTTGGTGCTGCCAATAAGAGACAATGTGCTGGAATCCAATCGACTTTTGTAGGCGCTGTTAAGCCAGCCGTCAACTGTGCTGCCAGCGTAAGTGTTTTGTCTAATACTATTCCATTGCGAATAGTCATCGCGCCCAACGTATTTTCTTACAACAAGAGTGCGTCCGGCCCCGTTCAATCCGCTCTCATAGTCGTGCTTTGCAACATAAAAATCGACCAGGTTGCCATTCTCCCTGATTTTTACGATGGACCCCACCGGCTTTTTGCCAAGGGTAGTAAGTGCCATTGCAATCACTCCTTTCCATTAAAATCATCCAGAATCAGCCCGTACAAAGTATTGGGGCGGCGGCTCTGGATGGGGATGCTCTGCCCCATCGAAACGTAGCCGCCGTTCTCAGATTCCAGGGTCAGTTGCGGGTAGTAGCTGGCCACCTGCCCCAGCGCCGTCTGTGCAGCGTTGACTTGCTGCATGAGGTAGTTGTACCCATACTGCTCCGGCAGCCCTGCCTGGTCTCCATCATTGGGAACGGTGTCCAACGGCTTCCAGCTTGTGGGCAAGTCCGATGGCAGCGGTACGGTAATCGGGTTCTTTGCGGGCATGTTACGCCTCCTTAATACTTAAAGCGTGCCGCACGGTCACAGTGTCGGTGACCGGGATGTAAACAACTGCATCGGTCAAGGCAATGCCGTCTGTGCCCAACAGCTCTACTCGTGTGATTTCTGTGGCCTGGGTCGGCTGCACGGGGTATGTCACGATTAGCTGTCCATCCTGGATGTTTTTCCGAATAGCTGACACAATGATCTTGCCGTTGACCCTAGCATTTACTATGCTGGCGGATGTGAAATCCAGCAGTTTCTCCAGCAGCATCGGCTGGATGGATGGAGTGCTCTCCAATTTCACCACCTCATCTTTCAAAACGGTTGCAAACGGCTTTTCGCCCAAGCGCCATGCGCCCAGTACATAGTTCCAGCCATATTCGATTCGGTTGATCCGCTCTCCCATCACCATATCGGTGACGACAACCGCTCGATGAATATAAACGATGTGTGCCGGTTTGATGCGGTTGATCGTAAACTCGACTTCCTGGGAGTAAACCTGTGGCTGCGCACTGCTTTCGATGGTGATTTGGTAGTTTGGATAGTCCACATCAAGCGTCCAAAGCCCGGGGCCGATAAGCTCATCCAGCTTCCGGCGCAAAAATTCCACCGTGAAAGGCGGCTTTGTTGAGAGTCGGTTTATGATGCGATAGCGCCGGAAATCCAGCGTTTCGGTCTCAGGGTTTGCCAAAATATGCAGTATGGCCTCCCACTCCTGGATGGCCTCCAGATCCATGGTCAGCGGCGAGAAGTTGCGCTGCATGCGCGTGATCTCCTGCTTAATCTCGTCAAATGTCGGCCGCTCCGCCTGGCAGATCTGGCGATAGTCCTCGATCTCGGCATAGTACGGCGGCAGGAGCTGCAAAAGATTTGTGTTCGTCATTCGCTCAAGCTCACCGTCCCCAATACCGGCACCTGCTGCAAGGCGCCCGTCTCGGTCAGAGACAAGTCCTCTGCATTGCCGTTGATCGTCACGCTGGAGGCATTCACCACTCCGGGGACAGCTATGATGGTCGCAATGACCCGCGAAAGATAAATGTTAGCCTCATACGCAACACCAGTGCTGGAGATGTTGTCTCCCCAGTCCACGGCAACGGTCTCAAGATACGCTTTCAACGCAGCTTCGGCTGGCTCTTGCACCTGTCCGATCTCGTAACCATGCTGCAGGACCAAACGTGCGGAGATGTTGATTTGAACTGCCGTCGGGGCGCTGATCGTCACCTGTGCTCCGATGGGCGCCACGCCAAGCCCTAAGCCCTGACCGGGCGGCGGGTCGATAGCCGCCTGAATCTTTTTGACCAGCTCGGAGGATGCCGGACGAAGGTCTGCCCCCAGCACGGAACATTTGACGGTTCCGCCGCCATTCCACGTGGGATAGATCTGAACGCCTCCCACGCCTTCCATTGCAGAGATCGCCTGCCGGTAAGCTGCGATATTGCCCGCAAAAGGGCGCTCAGTCAGGGCCTGGATCAGCCGCTCCCGGAAAGATTCATCATCTTCTGTGTCTCTGCCCGGAATCAGTATCCTGGAGATCTGCGCACTGGTAAGACCGGGAATCGCCGTGATGGGCAGGATAGGCCCGGTGTAGCCGTTGCCGATCTCGCCCACGGTGTCAGCGGTGAGCCAGTATTGGTTTCCGCCAATGGACTGCGTTGCAGTAAAATCAATGCTCTCAGCACCATTGATGGTGGAAAATCGGCTTCCCAAAGGAATTTCCTGATTGAAGACGCCAAGAGCAACAGCCTGCGTGGCTTGCAGCCGCGTGATGCCGCCAAAGACGCTCAGCGCATCCAAGCTCGACCCGGTGGCGGTGAGAATGAAAGCCTGTTTTTGCGCTTGGTCAAGGTCGATGTAGAGTCCCTCGGCCACATAGGCCGCCGGGCTGATGGCCGTCGGGATGGGCTGCGTGTCCCGCTTGTCAAAGGTGTCCGGCACGCGGGCCAGCATTTCCGTTCTGATTTTTTGATAAGTGCGAGTCAAAAAGTTTGTCACAGCAGCGCCACCTCCTCCTGTCTGTCAAAGTCGCCATAGACGGTATTCACTCTAAATCTGGCGCGAAGATTGTCGCCGTCCACCTCATAATCAAAATCCGAGATTCCGGCCACACGATCATCCACAACGAGAGCGTCCTGGATGCGGCGCTGTAGCTCTGCCCCTACATACCCGGCATCCTGTCCGATGAGGCCAGCCCACTCCATGCCGGAGTAGGGCTTGTAGATCTGCCATTGAAACCGCTCCACGTGCAGGATGATGTCCACTGCCTGACGGACAGCGTCCAGCCCCTCAATGGTGCCCTCAATGCGCTTGGTCTCGCGGTTCAGCCGCCAGGAGAGCGAGGGTTGGCTTTGGATGCTCACGCCGCCGGAAATATCCAGCGGCGCAGATGCTGGCAAAACTGCCATTGAGGTCAACTCCCTTCGTAAACTCTGGACAAAACGATGAACTTCGACCCATGCTGCACTCGCATCAAAAGCACCTTTTCCCCCTCTTTGAGGGCCGGATTCAGGATGATGAAGCCGTCTTGGACGGGAGGCTCAACCTTTTGCCCATTGATCCAACACACCACATCCCCCGACTGTACATCTCCGCTGCTGCCCTCGGAAAGCAGCGAGTATTTGGAGTACTCATCAGGCAGCGGCGGCCCGGATTGCCCCGTGGGTACGGTGTGAGTGTGCGGGATCTTGTGCCGGTGACGCAGCAGGGGGATTTTGTACTCCACCACCGGGGCGGTCAGGTACAGCACCGACTTTTTAAGCGGCGCCATCTGTGCGTCAATGGAGATCTCTAACTCAGGCGGCGCTGCCGTTACAGTGCCGATGCACAGGTCGCTGAGCTGTGATGCGCTCATCTGTGCAGCCACCAGCTGCTGGAACACATCTTTTAAGTCTGGCATTACAGATTCCTCGTTTCTATCTCCATGGTGTGGGCGTTCTGCTCCCAGGTGTGCGATACTCTTTCCAGCAGCACGTACTGGCTAACTCCGTCATCCCCCATGTCGGCGGCCTTGACGTAGAGCATCTGACCAGCGTGCAAGCCAGCAACGCCCAGGGCGGAGGCTTTCAGCGTCTTGAATACCCGATTGGAGTATTGCAAGCTGGCGGCGGCCTGCGCTTTGACTTGCGCATCGTTGGCTGCACCATCTACCGTCTGGTAGAGCTGCAAAAGCCCCCACTGGCCAATGGTAGAGCTGTCCTGTTGGATGAACACATCTGCCTTGCCGGTCTCCTCGTTGGGACGCACCAGTTTGACGCTGTTGTACGTCTGCTGGTCGATATCGGTCGAAAACGTGTAGCCGGTCAGCAGGGAGCCGTCTCCTATTACAACTTCGGCCATCATAGCCGCAGGCTCCTGGAGCGCCAGCCCCTGCCCATCATCGTAAAGCACATAAACCTTGCCGGTGTTCAGCAGCGTCTGCTGGATTGCATCCTGGAGGATGTCCAGGCAGCTCTGGTCCTGTTCGATGAGAGACGGCAGGGCATAGCCGGTATCTGCTACCTGCCCCACATCGATCTGCAGATCGCCCGCGATCTGACGGAGGATGTCCCCCGCGGTCATTGCATAAAAAGCATAGGAGGCGTTGGCTTTAAGGTAACGCAGGCGGTCATAGCAGACCACCTCCACCACGCCCCACCGATCCTGGCTGCGTGTGAAGATCCAGCCATAAAACTGGAGTTGACCGTCCGCAGAAAAGCGCACCGCATCACCCTCTGCAATCGCAAGGGAAGGGGTTTTGATGACCGAAAAGGTAAAGCGCCCGGGCTGCCCGGTGCGGCTTGTCTTCCAGGTGCAGGTCGTTACAGAGGGGGAAATGTCCTGCACCTGCCCTGTCTCCTTATGGGCAATTAGCAGCTCAGTCCGCATTTTGGATCACCGTCAGCGCCTTTCTTTCCACCCAACCCAAAGGCCGTCCGGATGGGTCTCGCACAAAAATGGGCGCCCCCATCGGGTCGAAAAGAATGCGAGCAACTACCACGCTGCGTCCAGCCGCTGGGATTCCAGCCCCATCCTTTCTGGCGCTTTCGTAAATTTTGCCGTTGAGCGTGGCGCGAGACCCCACTACCATCTGCCGCGGTGGAATCGCTCGCACAGGCTCCGCCATGGCCTTAAGCACCACAACAGCGCCCTGCGCCACTCTGGGCGCAAATACACTCACAGCCTTTGTGCGGGAAGCCGGCGCTTCCTGAGGAGCGCTGCTGTCCGGCGGAGAGGTCGCCTGGATCTGCACCCCGCGGGGAGAAAAGTCCCGCCACTCTTTTGCGTCAAGTTCAAAGTAGAAGTCTCCGGTCTCTCCGCCCTTTTCCTTGGTGTCAAAGCGAGTGATCAACACCGGGAATCCTGTGTGCGCGATGGCAAATGGCCGTCCATTTTCGTAAAAGCGCACAGGGGTATAAAGCACTGGTTCACGGTCGTCCATGGCGCTTTGAAAGAACTTGATGAAGTACTCCGGGGGACGCCACATCAGCAAAGAAGAGATCCCGGTCCCGGATGCTCTGCCAGGGAAATAGCTGGAGATCTTGATTTCCCGCTGTTTGGGTATGCGGGGCACAGTCACCGGGCCCACGCCCAGCACGTTATACTCGCCGTTGTCGCCGTCCTTTGTTTCCGGCAGTTCTGCCGGGTTGATGGGAAGGCGCACGACCTGCCCGTTGCGGGTAAAATAGATGCTGTAAAACTGCGGCAAATCCTCATCTCCCTACTCAAAATACCCGTGCAATGGTCTTAAAGCTGCCCGCAGCCAGCTGCTCTGCCAGCACGGCGGCAATGGCCTCCGCCAGCGCCTTGCGGTCTTCCGCCGTGCGGCCGGTGTTCTGGCCGTTCACGGTGATGACCGGGGTCTGACTGGTCAGGTTGATCTTGTTGACGTACTGCCGTGTAGCCACGTCCACAAGGCTGCGGATGTCCTCATCTGCCAGGCTGACGGATTTTTTGATGCTGGACACATCGCCGGAGATGTCCCCCAAAACGTCCTCATAGTCGGGGACGTCAAAGCTGAAATCCGTGGTTGTGGCCCCTGCTGCGGCGGCTTTTTGTGCGTTGATCTCGTTTTGACGGTAGCGGTGCGCTAGGTCAGCCCCTCTCTGCATCTGTTTCAGCTGCTCAGCTCGCTTAAGCGTCTCTTTTTCCGCCCAGCTCTTTGCCCCGGCCAGCTGAGCTGCCCGGCCCGCCTTGGCGGCTTCGTGTTCGGCCCGCTGCCCGGCGGCAAAGGTCAGCTGCTCTATGGGGTCGATGGCCACACCAGGGAGTTTGTTCACAACACCGATCATTGTGTTGATGATGTCGATCGACCCGTTGGCCATGTTCTGGATCTGCTCCAGAGCGCCAACCTTCATCTCGCCAAAGTAGTCCACTACCCCATACGAAAACGCCGCCACGCCCAGACCGACCTTGTCCATCGTGTTCTGGGCGGAAAACGAGAACTTTGTGGCAGCAATTTTCAAATCATCCCATCCGCTTTTGAAGGCATCCACTGTCATGAGCCATGCTACCCGGACTCCACCTGCCTTTTGCACAAAGACGACCAGTGCCCCAGCTGCGGCTGCGGCGCCCACCGCCACCCATGTCCAGGGGGATAACAGCAGCTTGGATGCCATCTCCCAGCTGGCGAGAGCGGAGAGCTTTTCGGCAATGGTTTTGGCGTGGACCGCTGCCGTATAGACGGCAAGCCCAGTTGCTGCTGCGGCAGCGGCGGGCGCAACAACGTCCAGGTTGTTTGCTGCCCAGGATATCCCCTTGAGAACCGGGTCAAGGGCACGGGTGCTGATCGTCTGCATCTGCGCCCAGACCTGACTCCAGGTCATCGGCATCTGCGCAAAGGCCGCATCCGTTTCCGCTGCCGCCGAGAACATGGCGTTTTTGACCACATCGGCAGTGATCTGTCCATCCGCTGCCACTTTACGTAGCTGCCCAACGGAAAGGCCCATGTAGTCCGCAATGGTCTTGGCGATCATGGGGGTCTGCTCCAGCACGCTGTTCAGCTCATCGCCCCGCAGTGTGCCGGAAGCCAGGCCCTGTGTCAGCTGGACGATGGCAGCAGATGCTGATGCACCTGAGGTGCCGGAAAGAGCCATCTGCTTTTGCAGCTGTTCGGCAAAGGCGATCAGCTCCTTAGTGTTGTTGAAGGTGCTGCCCGCCACTGTGCCCAGCTGCCCCACTAAAGAGGCCATGTCCGTATAAACGCCCCTGCTGCGCATGGCTGCCTTATAGATCTCGTCCTGAGCCTTGGCGGCTTCTTCGGCGCTGCCGGTCATCATCTTGAGCCGGGCATCAATGGCGCTGGCCTGGTCGGACATACTCACCAATGCCTTTGCCCCCTGGATGCCTAAAAAGGCTCCGGCCACGCTCTTGAGAGTGCCGGTCAGCCCAGAAAATGCGTCGTTCTGGCTCCTGGCCGCCCGCTCTGCTTCCCGAGCTCGTTGGGCCGCCAACCGTTCTTTTGCGGCCAGCTCCGCAGTTGCCGCCGCTCTTGCTCGGGATTCTGCGGCATTGATGCTTGCTTGCGCAGCGGCGGCTCGGGATGCAATGGTAAAGGCTCGGGATGCCCTTCCAGCATCCCCAATCGCCGCTTTCAGCTCCTTTGTGGAGGCGGTTCCGCTTTCCGCAAGGGTGATGTATCGGGAGAAGGTCGAGGAGAACTGATCCTGCAAAATCAGATGCTCTTGAATGGCTGCCATGGATCATTCCTCCTCCCGTTTCTTTCTTTGGTCCAGCTCAAGCAGAACCATTTCGTTTGTTAGTCGTTTTTCTCTTTGCGGGAGAGTATCGTAACGGGACAGTGGCCATCCGTGTTCCGCCAGGAGGTGGAACGCCACCAGCGTTTCCACCTCCCACACACTCTCCCCGCCGATTAGTTTTTTACAGCTTCCTCAATGGCCTTTTCGCCCGCCGGGGTGTCGTCAAAGGCCGAGATCCGCATGATCTCTGCACTCAGCCGGGCATACTCGCCTGCCAGCAGCATCCGGGCCGGGACCTCTACCGGGTCCATCGTGCCGTAGCACTGACAAAGCTCGGTTGCGGCGAAGTTCGGTTCCAGGGTCGCTGCCAGCATCAGGCGGCTGGAGTACTCTTTGCTGTCCAGCTTTTCCACCGCTGCGCCGTCTTTCAGGACGACATGGGTGGAAAGTGCAACGGCCCGTTCGTTCTCTTCCTGGGTCAGAGCGCGGATACGGAAGGGGTGGACTTTGCCGTCCTCATCACGAAAGCGAGTGGAGACGACAAAATCCTTCTCCTCCTGGAAAGTTACGGGGTGCAAAAACGCATGCAATGCGCTGCTCATAACAAAGCCTCCTTACTGCCCCAGCACGTCCGGGGTCTTGAAATCTTCGAGTTTTGCCACACGGGTATAGGTCATGTTAAAGTCATAGTTCAGCATGGCCTCTTCGCTGTCCAGGATGGACAGGGGAATGTCTCCAGTCAGCTGGCAGCCATAATACCCCATGACACGGGTCCCCACCGTGGTAGTGGGGTCGGAGTTGGTGATCTGGATATCAAACTGGGGCATGGTGCCGGTGTTGATGTACTCCAGCACCATGTCCGAAAAAAGAGTGCTGCCGTAGTAAAGGTTCCCTGTGATGGTCTGCTTTACTCCGTTGCTTTTTGCCTGAACGATGCGGGTCCCCACCTGGCGCATATCGGTGTTTTGGATAGACGCAACAGCGTGGATATTGCGGAGGCCCGCAACCTCCATATTCGCACCGTTCCGGGAGATGAAGGCTTTGCCTTCGGAGCCGTTGACGGTGTCTCTTGCGAGCAGATATGCCATTTGAATCCCTCCTTAACTGATGTTCCAGGTGACGTAAATGAAGTTGGTGGAGCCAACAACATTCAATGCAGCATCCACACGGACAGCGTCCTTTTTCTGCCCGGGACGAACCTGAACATCCTTCTCGCTGTCAAAATCCTGAATGCCTCGATTGTCCTGCATGGCGAGCAGATAGCCGACCAGTGCGCCCTTGAGCCGCATCCGGCCTTCTGCGGTGTTGTCCTCCACGCCCTTGAACTGCTGGGAGAAAACATCGTTGACGTCATTGCCGGACACCATAGCCACACGCATGGTGCGGTTGAGATGGTACGGCTCGGTGATGTCCTTCGTGAAGGTGGTCAGCGAGTTGATGTCGTAAACCACGCTCACCTTTCCATTGTCATCATCGGTCAGCATCCACTGTCCCTGCTTGATGCCGGCCTCCATCCCGGCTCGGGTCAGCTTCTCGCCCACCAGGATCGCACCGGGATAGGTTGCGCCGGTCAGGTCCTGGTTGTACTGAGCGCCAGCCAGAGCGCCGCCAGCCCACCAGCACACCTGCTGTGCAGTCAAAGATATACCGACATCCAGCACAACGCTGGATGTCACATTGACCACCCAACGGCTATCCGGAGCAGTAAGCTCTGCTGCAACCAACTGCGCCTGTCTGCCGGTGTTGTCAAAATACCGCTTGACAAAGCTGATCATGGCGGTCTGTGTGGGCTCATCGCTGCCATCATAAACCATCACATCAAAACGATAAGGCTCGATAGCGTTCAGATAATCCGCATAATCCTTGGCGGCGCTGGAGGGGTCTGCGCCGCTTGCAAGGCTTACGCCGGTGGTGGCGGCCAGAACGCCGCTTCCAGAGAATTTCACCCACTCGTTTGCGGACAGGTCTGCAACGTTTTGGCCGGTCTGACTATCCACGATTCTGCCGTCAACCACGGTGGCGACTGTAAAAGTGCTCTCCGGTTCCGTCAGTTCCGTGATCACGATCGAGATGTCGTTGCCGCGGGTGCCGGGATACTGTGCGGTAGCGGTCAGGTTGCCAGTGGTGATGGTCGCAGCCTTGCTTCCAGAGCCGCCCAGCCGATACAGCAAAATGCGATAGGGTGCAGGGGTGCGGTTGGTGCCTTTCAGCATCTCCTGCGCCCAAAGGTTTGCCACTGCCGTCTGGTCGTATCCAGTGTGCGGGGTCAGGTCTGCGCCGGCATCAATCGTCTGTACCACGCCCACAGGGCCCCAGTGGAGCGCCAGCGGGATGGTGACAATGCCCCGGGTAGAGGGCTGCATGGACACGCCGGCGTTGGATGCGTATCGCTGATAAACGCCGGGGATGGTCTTGTTTTCGTTTCCGTCCCAAGAACCGCCCATAAAGGTTCACTCTCCTCTCTCAAAAAAAGCCTTGACTTTTGTCAATGCATCGTTGATCGTATAAGCCTCATCAGTGAGGACGGCGGCCAGAAAATCCTTCTGGTACTTTGCAAAGCGCCGGTCTCCGAGGAGGACTTCGCGCCGGTATTTCTTGGTGTTTTTTGCACCGGATTCAGTTTTCATGTGTTTCTTCTTTCATTCCCTGTTTCAGCTGCATAGTCTCCATCTTGGCTGCCTCCACGGGAGCTTCGACCCAAGCCTTCACTTCAAACTTGTAGTGCAGTGCGTCCTGGTCGATGCGCCAAGAGCGGTCCTGGCTGCGCACCAAAACAGCCGGGCTCTGCCCATCTGTGTAAGGCCAGGTCTCCAGCGCTTCGTCCAGCAGCTCTGCCGTCCGCAGATAGCGGCGCTGCAGATCCGGGAGGTTGTAATCCTCCAGACAAGTCAGATCCAGGCCGATGGTCCGCAGCCAGCGCCCGCTTGGATAGAGCCGTGTATTGGCATAGCGCTGCTGCAAAAAGATGCAGGGGGCTTTCGTCCCCTGCTGGTTTGGGTCTTCGTAAAAGGTCGTTCCCGGCAGCAGCGGCGCCAGGTAGGCTGCCAGGGACTGAGCGATCGTCGTTAACGTCCAGGTCATTTCATCAGCCTCCTGATCTCCTGCTCCAGCTCATCTCGAATGGTCTGCCGGTAGGTCTCAATGCCTTTGTCGGTCATAAATTCGCCTTTGACATAGGCGGTCTTTGTGCCTACCACGATGCCCACATTGGCAGACGGATCATACTCCAAAAGCCCGGATCCCGGGTTTATGTACAGCCCGGGCACGAAATGACGGTCCATTCGGTGTCCATCGTTCACATAGGAGGCGTACTCCATGTTGTTCGCCAGAATTGTAGTGTATCCATCGCCGGTAGGCTTCGGTGTAGGGTCGCTGTCGATAGCCCAATGGGCTTTCAGCTCTCCGGTCAAGGAATTTGTACCGATGTACGCCCCACGTCCAGTCCCAGCCTTTGGAGGGGTGGCATCGGAGGCCGCCTCGATTGCCCGCATGGTTGCCTTTTGGGCCGCCTCGGACATCACCTTGGGTAGATCGGCCTGGAGCTTTTTTAGCTGCTGGAGCCGCTGCTGGAGACTGACAGCGCTGCTCATGCTTCGCCGCCTTTCACCAGCTCTTGCTGGAGCAAGGGGACTTCCATATGGGCCAGGCCAGGAATCACTGCCCCAAAAGGCTCGAAATAAAGTGCCGTTTGTCCTGCGAAGGCTCGGAGGGTCTGGACGGTTTTGCCAAGGCCCCCGCCTCGCCGGATAATAAGCTCATCTCCGGCCTGCAAGTCCACATCAGTGCTGCACATGAGCTTGTCCGTCTGCTGGACGTGCGCCGCCGTTTGCGTCATGCTGATGGGGGCTTTCCCTGCATGGTAGATCCGGCAGGGGACCCCGGTGGCAACCTGAACCCGTTCCTGGGTGGTCAGCCCACCCAAGGTCTTTGCCTGGACTCTGTAAATTTCCGCCGTATCGGTGTACCAATCTGCAAAATTCATCTGTGCCCCCCCTAGATCACATAGCTGCCAGCCATCCCGATCAGCCGAGCCCGGCTGGCCAGCTGCTGGCCGTAGGCGGTGGAGTTGAGGTCGCCCCAGGTCTCAGTCCCTGCGGTCACGGCGCTGGTGTCATACGTCACCGAGCTGTCACCAAGGGTTGCGGACTTCACCACGCCAACCAATGCTCCAGATGTTGCCGCTTGCGCTGCACTCTCGTTAGAGGGGGCGTAGGTGCGCAAGTAGAGGGTGACATAGTGAGCCACATACAGGCCAGCCGCATAACGCCAGCTCTCCAGCCATTTGTCTGGCTGGATGCAGGCATTTGCCATGCGGATGAACTCCTCCAGCATGGCGGGAGGCACCAGGCAGACCCCCTCAGCGTTAAAAAACTGAGGGAAGTCCTTCTGGAACTCGCACAGCGTATAGTCTCCCTGGCTCTGTCCGATATTCGCCGCCGCAGCTCTCACGCCCCAAAACTGGGACTGCCCATAGAACATGTTCTGACCTCCTGTTAGTCTCCAGCCTTGCGGCGCACCCGTACGGGCTTCTCCTCTGCATCCTGGAGATCCTTGTCTGCGTGACTGTCAGGCAGCACAATTTTGCCCTCTTTGACCAGCTTATCAAAGTACCGAGTCTTTGCCGCCCAATCGGGAATCTCGCCCACAAAGCCACGCTCTACCCGGTGCTGCTGAGCGCCGTCCGGGCTGGGCAGGATGATGTTACGTTTTGCCATAATAAACATCAGGAATCACCGCCGATCTGGTCCCAGTAAGTGATGGTCTGGGGGTAATACAGCTCAACTTCGGACAGGTTGGCCATAAATGCAGTATCGTAACAAACGTTGGTGACGTTGGGTGCGCTCATGACGCGGGACAGCGGAACCAGCTCCTCTGCCTTGACAAAACGCTCATGGTTGACATAAACCACCATACGGTCAGTGCCGCCCGCGCCAGCACCTTTGCACCACTGAGTTGCACCAATGAACAGGCTGCCGCCGTTCTTGGTGGCGACGTTGTTCTTCATGATGTAATCATAGATGGTCTCAGTGGCCAGGTCGGTCACCATGGTGGTGAGGATGTGGGTGTACTCCTCATAAGGCAGCAGGATGTGGTTGGGCAGTGCGTCCAGGGAATAGCCTGCCTGCTTCCAGGTGGTGGTCAGAGCGTTGTTCACGTCTGCCAGGATCTCAGCCGGGGTCTTGGTTGCCCAGTTGCCGTTGCCCTTTGCGCCGTCCGCCACAGTGGTCTCGGTCGCGTTCGGGTTGTTGATCAGGCCAGTGGTGCCGTACTCCTTCAGGCCCACGTAAATGTTCTCTTCCTGGTGCTTGTCGAAGCTCATGCGCACGCCGTCCTGGAGCAGCTGGTCCAGGCTGCGGCCCACAAAGTTTGCCCGCTGCATGTCCTGCCACATCACCCGCAGCGCAACAGCGAAGGTGTGGGCCTTGTAAAGGCCCTTATCCACGCTGGCCTGCACGATGGGCAGGCCGTTGGCGCCGCCGCCCTGAACAGTAGAAGCGCCTGCTCCGCCAGTCAGGCCATAGGCCACGGACATAGCACTTGCGTAATCCACCCAGCCGCCGCCTGCGGTGATGGTGATGTCACGGGGGTAAGTCACGCTGGTCAGGGGCTTGCGGATGATGGGGTCACGCTTCTCCAGCTCGCTGATCAGGAAAGCGCCGCCGGATGCGATGCCTGCAGCATCCATCACGGGGACGGAGCCGCCAGACATAGCGGGAGCACTGCCCTGGAAAGTCACAGTGCCGCCGCTGACATTGCCGATGTTCTGAAAATTTGCCATAAAAACCTCCTATCAAGCGTTCAGGCGGGTGAGGATAACCAGCTCGGCCACGCCGTTTGCGTCAGCCGGGCCGCCCCACTGGCAGTTGGTCAGCTGGGCAGTGTTGTCGCTGTCTGCCTCGGCTTCAAACCCGCCCACCGGGGCAGTAGCGAAAGATTCGTTGAACTTGGTTCGGACGTAAACAGCGCCGCCCAGGACGGGAGTGCCACGAGTGCACTTGACCTGGATGGATCCGCGCTGGAAGACGCTGACGGCCTCGCCAGGGGCGTACTGGCCTGCGCTCTGGTTCAGATACTCCAGAGAGCTCTTGAACTCTCGGCCGGCCACGCCGATAAACTTCTCAGGGGTTGCGCCGGTACCCATCTGGACGACCGCACCATCCTGGTAAATCAGGGGCGCGCCGAAGGGGATTGCCGCCTTGCCGCCAGCGGGTCGGGTGTTTACGATCATATCCGGCTGTCGGGCATAAGAGCCAGCAAAGCCGTGGGGCATCTTGGTGCCAATGACCTGCGGATTAAGATTTGCCATAATCAAGCCTCCTGCTTCTTGTTGTGGGGATTGCGGGCCGCATAAGCAGCCTCTGCATCCGCGCAGACCTTCTCATAGCTGGTCCGCCGGGAAACTTCGGCATTGCGCTGCGCACTGTCCTGCGCTGCCTGCATGATGGCGCCAACGGTGTTGGGGCCCTGGATGGTGGACAGCAAAGCATCCACCACTCGAGAACGCTCAGCCTTGTCCTGGATTGCAGCAACGGCAGGCCGCACCTTGCGCAGCAGCTCGACCGCAGCATCCTTGACCTCCGGGCTCATCTCAGCAGCGGCGCTGTCGCTCACGGTAGAGGCTGCCTCAGGGTCCTTGTCCGGCTTGCCTGCCAGCTTCTCGACCAGGTCGTCCAGGTCGTCCTCATCATGCAGAGGATGCTCGCCGCGGCCGCCACGGCTTTTGGCCTCCAGCATTTCCAGGATTCGGTCCAGCTTAGAGCCGAGATCGTCACCCTTGGGAGCCTTGACGGTCTCCTCATCCAGGGCCTGTGCGGGTTCTGCATCCAGCGCTGCACTCGGGCCAGTGGCAGCGGGTTCTGCGTCCGGCGCACTGGTTACGGTAACCACGTCCTGGGTCAGCTGTTCCAACTCTTCCGGCTGAGCGTCCTGCGCTGCAAGGCCGAAAAAGCGGAAGAGGGCCGCTTTCGTTTCTTTCTTCATGTGTTTCAGTCCTTTCTCCGCCAGTGTGGCGGGTGCATTGTCTCGAATGGCAACCTGTCGCCCTGCCCGGCCTCTGGGGACGATAGCAACATGGTTCCCTCGAATCGCTGTTTGGCGGTAACCAGCACCATCGGGCTGGTATCGGCAGGTATAACCACAGGAGACCTCCCGCTTGGCTCCGCTGCGCACCTGGTCAGCCAAAACGGCATCGGTGATGTACAGATCTGCAAGTGTGAAATCTCCGACCCGGTGCACGTTCTGGACGTGACCCCGGGTGTAGGCCGCAAAGTTTTCGGTGCTCACGTTCTCCGGCGGGTGCCCATCGGTCACCGGCTTGCCTTCAAAGCTGGCCAGTGCCGCAGGGTCGAACACCTCTTCCGGAGTTCGGTCAACCGAGATCATCCGCATCGGGTCTCCGTCCAGCTGCATTTCCGCAGCCAGGTAGTCCTGGGGGCCCGTCCGGTTGATGGGAACATCCCGGCAGATCAAATAGCCTTCCGGGGTCACATCCATGTGAGGGCTGATTGTAGTGCCGTAATATGCAATGGCCATATCAATCCACCCCCGGGACAAGTTTTGTGTAGTCCACTGGCTCTCCGGTCTGCTGGGAGATCAGCTGAGCGATGTGGGCAATGTGGTCGGTCTCATCTGCCAACAGCTCCAGCAGCACGGGGATGTCCCCGGGCGGTGCCAGAGCCATGGTGGCGGCGTACCCCCTGGTGGCTTCAATCTCGTCAACCAGGTCTTTTTGCAGGATTTCAAGGTAAGTCACAAAATCACCGCCTTTGTTTTTCCCAATTCGGCCACCAGTGCCTTTTCCCTGTCCGACAACGCCCACCTCTCGGCGGCGGCCCTCTCAGCGGCGGCCCTTTCAGCGGCGGCCCTCTCGGACAGTAGTAGTCCGCCACCAAAGATGGCGTCTCCCTTTTCTCTTTGCCCGTCCAGTCGCGAGATTGGCATGCAGTCGCAGCGTCTCACCTTAAATTCCACCCCGTGCGCAGCCCACCGCTGCAAGATGGCAGCTGTCACCACCTCATCCGGGTAAATGTACTTGGGCAGGCTTTTCTTCTTGTTTCGCTCCTCCTGCGCCGCTGTACTGGCTGCATTCACGATCCTGCCCAGTTCCGGAGCGGTCTGCAGCACCGTTTCCCCGTCTCCTAAATTGGTCACAAAAGCGGTTTTCACCTTTGCGCCATTTTCGTAGGTGACGTCTCCATTGCAGATCAGGTGATTCACTCGCATCACGTTTTTGCGTCCGCTCAACGCCGTCAGGCTGGGCGCAAACAGAAAAAACTTGATTTCTCTGTCCAAAAACCATTCCTGGATCTGCGCCAGAATCGAAAAAGGCGGATTGTCCACCACCACACAGCCCTCCGGATATTCTGCCTTCTGGTAGTCCATTCCGGGCCAGAACGGCCGCACCACCTGCTCCGGGGTCACGCCGTACTCTTTGCATACCCATCCCAGCACTGCATCATAAACAGCGTCCGGCGTAATGCAGTCATCTGTGGTCAGCTTCGGTTTGAATTTTTCCGTGAACTCTTGGTAATCCTTGCTTTTCACATTGTCCCTCCTGAAAAAACAAAAAGCGGGGCCAGCTGCCGAAACCCTCGACAACTGACCCCGCTCGGTCCTTCCTCTCCAACGCTTAGGAGAGGGCACGATATTTTATTTTTTCTATGGTCTCTCTTTTGACCTTCACGACCTTCACGCCGTCCTTTACAGGAATGAGTTCTACTCGGTCGCCTTTTTTGAGCACGTCCTCAATGGTTTTCAGAATGTCGTTTGTCACTGGCCAGCCTCCCTGTAAAGCCTTTCCCAGGTCAGGTATTTTTCGTCCCTGGACCGTTTGTGTTTTTCGAACGTTTGGTAAGTTTTTGGCACCTTGTCTCCAAGGGTCATCCGATAGCGCTCCCACTGACGATAGTTTTGCAGCCAGGCCGTGCGGGCCTTTTCTTTACGGCGGTAGGCTTCCATCTGCTTGCGGCTGCGGGGGTCCCGGCTGTAAGGATTTGTCCTAGGACTGGAAAAACGCTTGATCTCCTCCAGCTCCTGCTTGCTGCGCCCTGCTGGTGTCCAGGGGATGATGGAGTGCAGGCAGTTGGGGTGGATGTTCAGCCAGGTGTTGGCCAGAGTATCTGGCCCGGCGGGGTCCTGCTTGCCAAAGGCATCCGCCAGCGGCGGGAAGTCCGGGTCGGTCCCGCTCTTGGAATAGACCCTGCCCTCGTAGGGTGCACAGAGTGCGCAAGCGGTGTTATGGTCGGAAATGCGGTATAAATCCTGCCCGTTGTCCGCACTGAGCACAGACAACGTCTCTGCCTGTCGTGCGGTGGTGCGGCTGACCATCGTGCAGTAGGTGTGCAAACTCCAGTGACGACCAGCCTTGTCCACAAAAGCCGTAACGCCTTCCCGGCGCAGGGCCTCCACAAAGGCTGGCAGCTGCTTATAAACGCCTCGGCCCTCAGCAGCTCGAAGCGCCACCTGTTCCATCCCGATGCGGCGGTAAACGTCAGGTTCTATCCTGCCGATCAGAGCGCTCTGCACTGTGGCAAAGGCCGTGATGGCGGCATCGGTGATCTCTCCCATCAGGCTTTGTGTCAGCCGCTGGGCCAGGTCCATCTGCTCGCTGGTCAGAGTCTCTGCTGCATTGTATGCCCGGAGATGCTTCTCTCCCGTCTCGTTCAAGATGTGCCTGGCCTCAGGGTAACGGACGTAAAAGTTGCTCTCCACCATAGTGGGCACATACTCCCAGGAATCGCTTTCCAGCTTTCGCAGGATGGCCTGTACCCGCTCCAGGGCAGCCACAGCGTGATAGTCCACGTTCCCCATAGAGCGCAACCGCCCGATCTCGTTGATGATGTCAGTTTCCGCTTTCAGAAACAGCCGGATCAGTCGTTCCAGCTCTCGGTCTGGATTCATCCTTTGCAGCGTCGGCATTCTCTACTCCATACCCCATAATCGGGTCCTGCAAGGCCGTTGCCTGCTGAAAAGTGGTCTTTTCGTTGGCCTTGATCTCCTCGTCTGTGATGGAGCCAAAAAGCCCGGTCTCTTCGGCCATGCTCTTCAGCTCCTTTTGTGCGTTGCCCACGGTGAGCAGTCCGGCCTGATAAGCAGAGATCACCGCCTCCGACTTTGTCTTTGCGATGTCCGCCGTTTCTTTTGCTGTGGGGGTCCACAGCGGCGGGAACACAATGTCCAGGTCGGCGGGCACCTCGCCCAGTGCAGACATTGCCAGCACCGGCAGCAGCCGGGACAGGACAGGCCGGAGCTTTGCCTCTCGCTGGCTGTCCACATAGTCGTAGTAATTTTTCAGATCGCTCTCCCCAGTAGCGTTCAACCCGCCGGGAGAGCGGCCAAAGAGCTTTGTGGCGGGGTAGTGGCTGGCGCCGCACAAGTTCTGGCAGACGGCCTCATAAACGTCTTTCAAGCCGCTGAACGTATATTGCGTGTTGTGGATCTGGTTGCCCTTTTCGACCATCTGATAGCCGAAGTTGGAAGCCATGACGCTCTGCGCCTGCATGACTGCCCAGAAGCGCCGCTGCTGCTCGATGCTGCCCAGGCTGAAAAGCTGCTCCAGGTTCTGGACTTCCATCGTGTTGATGTTGGCGCGGAAGGTCAGCCCCACCATGTTGGCTGTGACATTGTCATGCGCCACCACATCCTTGTAGAGCGCTTCCACTTCGCTTTCGCCCCAATACAGCTCGGCCAGCCGCTCAAGATAGGGCAGCTCTCGCCCTGTAAATCGCAAGATTCGAGAGTGATGCACCCGGGCAACCAGCCGCCCCTCGGCGTTGTTGATCTGGTAGTAGGCCGGGAGGTTGAAATCCGGGTCCGCCATGTCTGTGACGAGCTCCATCTCGGGAGTGATGCCACACCAGCGGTCAAGGATCATCAGGCCGGCAAACGATCCGGGGTAGATGGACTCAAGGTCCAGCGGTTTGTCCAGCATCCCCTCCTGCCCTCGAATCAGGATCAGCCCGGCAGCGCCGCCGTAAAGCCGACCCCAACGCAAGCCCTCGTTGATGCGCTCTCGCAGCTGGGCGCTTCGTTCCGCTCTCCGCAGCGCCTCTTCCTGCTCAGGAGAAAGGGCCCCAGCGGGCTTGTACCACTCCCGGGTCATATCGTCAACCACCAGGCCGACCACATTCTGCACGATCCAGTTGTCCCGATAAAGCGAGTTGAGCAGTGCATAGTTATCGCTCATCCGCGTCAGCGGGTAATCGGTCGCCTCCATCGGAGCCTGGCTTCCGTATCCCAAACGAAACAGAGGGTTGGAAAAAGCGTCCTGGACACTGACTGCCGCCGGGGCGCTGCTTGTACTCTGTGCGCCCTGGGGGCGGTCTTTCTTGCGTCTGGACATTTACTCAAACCTCCAATCCGGAAGGGAATTTACAAAATATCGGAGCGCATCCGGACCGTGGTCCCGCTCCTTGAGGGGGCGTTCGTCTCCATGGACACAGGCTTTTTCGTCCCAGAGATAGGTTCCCATCTCGTCTAAAAGCCCGGCGCATCCCTTGTGGATCATCAACTTTCGCCGCCCAATCAGCACAGAGGTGCGCCGGATGCCGTCCAGGACCTCGTTGTCCGCAGGAATCACATACATCCCACGCCGCCGTAGAGCTGCAATGAAGGATGCAGCGGAGGGGTCTGCGATGATCGCACATTGGGCCTGGCCCATAAACGCCGCCATCGCATCGGCGTACTCCTCATCGGTTTTTTGCCGGTGTTCTTCTCGGCTGTCCCAGCGGTACTCTCGATCAACGTAAACCGTGCCGTCGTAGTCGTACACGTCCAAAAAAACGCATGGGTTCGTGGTGCCGTAGTCGCAGGCAATGGTGCGAATCCCCGCAAAATGCAGAGAGGGCGGGGCGCTGCTGTCGTCATAGGTGTTGGCCGTGGGGTCCATCATGTCGTAGATCAGGCCCTCGGACATCACCCAGCGTCCTAGGATGTAGCGCTCGTAAAAAACGCCGCTGTACATGGTCCGGTAGCGCTGGCGGGTCTCCTCGTCCAGAGCCGGGTTGTCGTCCATCGTAAAATGCAGATGCAGCGCCTTGTGCTCCTCGGCTTTCAGCAGCCACTCTTTGCGGAACCAGTGCTCCGGGCCATCCGGGTTGCAGTTGAACCAGAGCTTTGCTCCCGGAACAGAGCAACGAGCCAGCGCCTGCTCCACAAAACTGCGGGGCATTAAGGCCACCTCGTCCAGCAGCACACCTGCCAGGGTGACGCCCTGGATCAGCATGTAAGAGCTCTCGTCCCGTCCTCCAAAAAGATAAAAACGATTCTCTTTTGCGCCCCGGCGGCCGATCAGTACATGAGCGGCTCGGTTATAGCGCAGGTCGAAATGCTGGCGCAGATACTGCACCCCCATCAGTGGGGTGACCAGGTTGCGCTCCACAGCTCCCACACTCTTGCCGCAAAAAGCAAAGGCGTTGCCGCTGAACTCACTCATCGCCCAGAGGAAAAAGCTCAGGCTCATCACAGAGGTCTTTCCGCTTCGGACTGCGCCATCGCAGATCAGCGCCTGGTACTGCGGCCGGTATGGAAAGCGCAGGATCTCCCGCTGCTTTTCAGAGAAGCCCACCCTTTGCATCCTCCTTCAAGCTCTTCGTGATGGGGTCGTCCTCACGCTGGACGTTAAGGCTGTCAGCAGCGGAGCTGGTCCGCCAGTTGAAGTTGTGTTCCAGACTGAACTGCGCCCCGCGTGAGCCGTCCCTGTCGTAAAGCCGCTCTTCTGCATAAGCCTCGCAGCGGCTCTTCGCGCGCGTTACCGTGTCCATGAATGCCGGCCGTGCCTGATAGTTCAGCAGCGTCTGCCGAGAAGAAAACCCCAGCGCCAGAGCCAGCCCGGTAACAGTAGGCGGATGCTGGTCAACATAAACTGGCGCACCAAACTTGTTCAAAATTGGCTGTCCGTCTTCATCCATGAGCAGCCTGCCAGCGCAGCGTTCAAAGTAATCGTCAATAATACGCTGCATGTCTTCGGGAGATTGGTATTTGGGCGGTGCGCCCACTCTTCTTTTCTTTTTCTCGGTCACCGCCACCACCTTCCTGAATTCGTGTAAAAGAAAAACCGTCCGGAAAACCGAACGGTCGGAATATCAAAAATAAGCAGCAACGCCGGCATCTGTGTTTATCGGACAGTAAAGACGTTGCCGCTGCATCCGGAACTTTCGCCGCCGGACGCCCCGCTATTGCTCCACCCCCTCATAGGGCACGCAAGCACTCCCGGCAGGGCTCGAACCTGCAACATGCGGTTTTGGAGACCGCTGCTCTACCGCTTGAGCTACCGGAGTATAAAAGCCGCCCTTGGAATCGAACCAGCCGTGTCTACACACACGCGCCGCGCTCCAAACTGCGCTCAGGCGGCCATATAAAAACAGCTCCGGTTTGCCGCCGGGGCTGTTGGTTGGCGCACATCCTGTCAGGAATGCTACACCTTGGCAAGGATTCTAAGGCCTTTTCTTGGCACGGGAGGTTGCACGTGCGGCCTTGCGGGTTGTCTAGTCCATGCGCCATACGGTGCGATACGGCGGAATCGAACCGCCTCCTGTCTCTCATGAGCGGCAGGCTTCCTTTGTGTCAGTGTATCGCATAGAAGCAGCCCGCGAAACGTGAAGAGAGAGCAAAGCCCAGTACCTGCAAGCATAAAAGGAGGAAAATGCCAAGAAGGGACACGTTTCGGAGGCTGCGTGCATCGGTTTGCCTTTTGGCTTTTCCGATGATACAATTTTACACCATGCGATAGTGAAACCGCAATGTAATGACAGTGCAATGTTTTTAAAGGCTCAGCTCCTCCATTGCTTTGCGCCGTAAGACGTAGACCATGCGCAGAGAGTAATTCATATCTTTTGCGACCCTGTCCCACGTGAGGCAATCGAGATAGTACTTGTACAGCACCGTGTATGCTTTCTCGTTCTGGATCCGGTCAAGTGCGCTTTTTATCTCAAGAAACAGCCTGTCGCAGACCGCTCTTTGCTCATAAGCACGGTGTTCCGCTTCCTCCTCGCGTTCCACCGCCCGGGCAAGGCTCTGGCCATCTTTGCTTCCGCCGGGGGCTGCGCTGAGGCTCTGGGTGATGTGCCGGGTGGCCTCCTGCGCTTCGGCCAGACGGTCAGACAGCAAGTAGTATCTTTTTTCTGCTTCGCGGTAGCGGTTCAGCCACGCCTTAACGGTGCGGTAATCGGTTTTGTCCTGCTTCTGGGCGTCAGTGTCAGGTATCCATGTGCGGGTCATGTTGCGTTCCCTCCAACATAAAAACAAATTGTTAAGATAACAAAAATCACGGCAGCCACAATGGAAAACAGAACAACAGGGTGTTCTGCAAGCAACCAGACAAGCCCTATAATTGCAAGAACGATTGCTCCTATAAGCAGAAGCACGATAAACGCCCCCAACATTGCAGTTCCAATATTCATACTGTTCCTTCTTTCTGTTCTGCTCTCCGGTTGAAATACGCCACCGGAGAAACACCGCGCTCATCGCAGTCCTTGTTGTTAAAGCTGACGATTGCTCCGCAGCCGTTGTAGTTGGAGCAGGCGATCATGTTCATCCCAGTGATGCTTTCGATTTCATCTGCTCTTGCTCCGCAGAATGGACACGGTTTGCATTTTGTCATGATATGTGCTTTCAAAGCTTGTCCTCCATTTCTTCAATCCAAATCTCTGCTCTGGGGTTTTCCTTATCGTACTCCACCCGGCTGCCATCATGCCCCGCCACGATGCGGCAGTGGTCGTCCTCCAGTACCCCGGCTTTGACCAGGATGTCGCAGGTGGCCTCGATGAGGTTTGCCAGATCGACCCGGCGGGCGGTTTTCATGTAGTATACGCACCTTACGTTCACGCGGGCAGAGATAGGGCTGCGCGGCCTTTTGATTTGCCACAGGCAGTCCGTCTCGTAATCCACGTAGGCCTTGCTAGGGGCCACGAATGGGGCCCCAGAGCGTGTGCGGAGGATCCGGGCAGAGTTCTTTTTGGTGCGAGGGTCGCCGTAGAGGGTCAGTTTCATCTGCCATCCTCCACATAAAACCAGGATTGTGGTGGACGCCGAATCTCTACAGGCTCATAGCCAAATTTTGTTACCCGCAGCCTTGTAAAATCGCTCAACGGTCGTGGGCGGTCGTAAATTTTCAGGTCGGAAATGTGCCAGCCATACAAGTCTTTTAAATCTGCATAACTCCTCCCGGACTTCCATCCGGCATAGTCTTTGACTTGCGGTACTGTGAGACAGCTTCCAGAAATTGCAGATTCGATATCTTCTTTGACGGCACAGTATTCAGGGCCAATGCGTCGGATGTCATCGCAGACGAACTCGCCAATAATCATCTGCATGGCGCTGTCTATATCATCTGACACGCCAATGCCATCCCATGTGATAAACTTGGTCTTTCCGTGATAGATTTCTCCATCATACGATTCTTCGCCATCTCTAAAAATCGTAATGAGTTCCTTTGGAGCTTTTGTGCAGTAGATGTAGCATTTGAACGGCACTTCAAGGTTTGGCGCAGTTTTGCGAATTTCAACCGTCTTCCGCAGGTTTGCGATTTTCTTGCACCACTCAGGCCGGATGCTCAGCAAAACAGCTTTCATGCCCACGTCTCTCCCTTCAGTAATACTCGATACCCTCATCGCTTTCTTCCTCCCATCCAAAATTCCTGATTGAATGCGTTCTTGCTGATGCACTCCAGCGCATTCCTGGTTTTCGTGTATGCACGTTGCTCCTTCAGCTGGCGCTTGTACTCTGCGTACTTCGGGCAGCTGTCGTGACAGATCGGGTGCCGGTCGGGGCAGTGAAAGCAGGACTCAACAACCTTCATCCTTCAATCTCCTTCCTTCTTCATCCTCCGCCGCCGGGCGGGGGCATCCTGTAAAAAATCGTTCCCACTGGGGGTCGCCCGGTCCACTCGCTTGGCCCTGCCAGAGCCGATGGGGTGGGCGCGGCGGTACTCCTCCGGGCTGGTGCAGCCCTGGGCCTGGGCCTCGGCCAGCGCCTTGCGGACATACGCCCAGCTGCGGCCGCCCAGGTCCGCACACTTGCGGATGATCTCCAGCGTCAGCGCCTGACCCAGCTTCTGCCCAAAGGCATCCAGCTCAGCCCTTGCTCTCTCGCCCAGCTTGCCGATCTGGCGCTCATACTCCAATACCAGGGGGGAGGTCGTCGTCCGGTCCTCACGCACGCCTGCGTGCGCACGTATAGAAGACGACAGTCTTCTATTAGTCTGGTATTCTTTGTATGATTGTTGTTGGGGGTTTGTTAGCTGGCCTGTTGGCTGCTTGTTAGGCGCAAAATGCTTATCGGAGTTTTTTATCGTTATAACGCTGTATTGATTGGTGGTTTTGATTGTTAGATAGCTTGTTGACACCAGCCGATTCAGCGAGGTGCGCACGTTCTGCACCGATAGCCCGGTCTCCTGGGCCAGGTGGGCCAGGCTGGTCACCTTTTGGCCGGGCTGCACCGTGATGCCCCGCCACTGGGTGGTGGTCCAGTTGGCCGTGAGCAAAAGGTGGATGTACAGCCGGGTGGTGTTGGCATCCTCGTACCACTCCCAATCAATCAGCCCACGAGGGAGGGCCACAAACCCCTTGTCCCAGCCGATGGGCACACAGCCTCACCTCCTTTCCCCTTGGCGGCATCAAAACGGCAGATCGTCCGCCGCCGTCTCCTCGATGAGCCGGTCCAGCCCATCCTCCGGCGGCTGCTGGGGCCGCTGGCCCGGCGGCGGGTAGTCCGCCAGGCTCTCGCCGGGGTACAGCTCCGCACCGGCCAGGGCGGGGGCAGGCAAGGGCGCATCCGGCGGGGCATCGGATGCAGGTGCAAGGGGCTGCGGGGCCGGAGGTGCGGCCGCCTCCGCAGGCCCGACAGCGATATTGATTGCCATCTGCATCCACCGCAGGACCACCAAATCCCCCGGGGTAATGCCGGTAGCGTTCAGGCTATAGTAGACCTTGCCGGTGCCCTTATCATCCCGACGCAGCTCCCGGCCTTCGGCGGTGATGTAATCTCCTTTTTCATACATCCCATCACGCTCCTCGATGCCGCCCCAGCACAGCACCTCCACAAAGGTGCTGTCGTAGTTCCCCGAGGCGTTTTTCTCAGAGTGGGCACGGACGGACAGGGACAGAACCGGCTTGCCGCCTAACATCTTGCAGACCGGATCCCGGGACAGTGGCCCGGATACCGTCACCCCCGTGACCACGCCGCCCCGCTTGATTTGGGTGATCACAAGCCATCACCCCCAAAAGGGTCACCTTCCACATCCTCAGCCTCAGTGGGTTCCGTCTCCGGCGTGGTGGAGATCAAAGCAGCAGGAGCAGGTTCCTTCCGGGAGCGTAGACTGCGGCGGCGATATGGAGGCTCATCGTCCAGCTCACGAGCTTCGCCCTCTGCGTCCACGTGGATGGAGATCTCACTCTCATCATACAGCGTCCCAAAGGTGGTGGGGAACGCCTCGCGCAACGCTTGAACCAGAGCCACCTTACGGATCATGGTGGCTGGCTTTGCCTTCCAAAGGCTTTTGCCGGTGTCGTACTCCGAGAACTTCACCTCGCTATAGCTCGGCCGGCTGCGATCCTTGCGGTAGACCTTTGCCCAACCGCCAAGCAGCGCCTCTCCCTCGTAGACGATAGCGCCTTCCCGGTTGAAAAGCTGGCCGTTTGCCATCACAATAACGCCGGCCTCAAAACCATCATACTGCGGGTGGCGCTCGGCCATCTGCATATAGCACGCCTTGCCCAGAACGATGGAGCTGGCGGTGGCATCGCTGTTGTTGTCGTAATGGATCAGATGAGCCTCTTTGGTGAAGGGGTTCAGCTTGTACTGGCGGCAAGTCTCCAGGAAAATCTTGCACTCTGCGTCCGTCGCTTTGGGACAGATGACGTTGCGGACATCCTCAAAGCTGACGGTCAGGTGCTGCCCGTCCATCGTGATGATCTCAGTCGGAGATACTGCACTGGAAGGGACCAAGGGACTGGAAGTGCGGGCAGTCGGCTGCATAAAGTGAGAAGCCTGGGCCTGCATGGTGGGCGCAGATGCAGATGCGGTCTGCTGCCCGGGACGAGAGAAAGCCATAATAAAACCTCCTAAAATCTTGTCTTATCGAATCGGACCATAACGGAAGCCACGCTCTGCGGCTCCTTGCTTAAACCACTGTATATCCTCTGCCGTAAATTCCACCCAGAAACGGTAGCGGCGGCGCTCCAGCTCCGGCTGGGCAAAGGTTTGCAGCAGCTCCATGTCCAGCCGCCCTTCCGGTGTGACAAAGGCCCCTGCCCTTGCATCTGCGGCGGCCTCTGCCCGGATCTGGCGTTCTTCCTCACTGGGTGGGATGATGACCGGGGCAGAGGCTTTGACTTTTTCTGCGGCCTCCCTGGCTGCATTGGCGGCGGACTGGCGCTGCCGGGCATCTTCCCTGCGCTGGTGTTCCCGCAGGGCAGCATTGAGGCTCAGCTCCCGCAGGTACTCTGTGATGCAGCCCTCTGCATCTTCACCGCAGGTGTCCCGGATGATCTGCAGCTCCTCCCGACAGCGTTCCAGCGCTTTGCGCAGCTCCCGGCCTGCCGTGGAAAGAGCGGTGGTCTTGTTCAGCCAGCGGGAATCCAGCAGGCGTTCAAACGGGATAAGTTCTGCCAGTTCTTCCGCAGCCTCTTGGTAAATTCCCTCCAGGGCCTGGCGCTTCTCTGCCTTTTCTGCGGCTTCTTCGGCTTTTACCTGCTTATCAATGGACTCGGAGACCGCCTTGATCTGGCTGCGCATGGCGCTGATCCGGTCCAGGGTCTCCTCCACAGGAGACAAGTAATGCTCTTTCAGCTGCTTGCTTGCCGCCGCCAACTGCTTCTCCCAGGCGTTGACCTCTGCCCGGTCTTTTTTTGCACTGCTCATCTGGTCGGGCGTGTAGACCCGGCCAGAGTACCGCTCCAGCAGGTTGTCAATGTTGGCTTGAACCTCGTCCAGGTTGACTTTGGGTGCGGGGATGGGCGGGGTCTCCACCCGTACCGTTACAAGCTCGCTCATTCGTTTTCTCCTTCCTCCGGGTGTTCCTCGGCCCACTTCTGGTGCATCCAGCCGGGCCACTCCTCAAATCCGGGGTCCTCTTCGGCATCCTCCGGGGCATCCTCCATGGGGGTGTCCGGCTCGGTTGCTTCCTGCGGCCAGCTGCCGCCATTGGCGCAGGCGTAGCCCAGTGCATCGCTCAGCTCATACAGCACCTCCATGGCGTCCCGATACGCTCCGTTGGGCAGCTGGGCAATGCGCTCCAGCTCCGGCAGCAGGATGGCCCGGCAGGCGGCTGCGGCGTAGCGGGTAGGGTCGGCCGGGTCGCCCTGGCCCTGGTCGGTCTGGCGGCGCAGCTCACACAGCTCGCTCTGGAGGGCCAGCATCTCGGTGCTGACCTGCTCGTTATCTTCCCGCAGGTCGGACAGCTCCTTGCGCAGAGCGGCTTCCCGCACGGCGGCTTTGTCCCGCTCCTTCTGGGCCTTGTCCCGCTCGGCTTTGGCGCCCTCGGCTTTCCAGCGGGCGATCTCCTTTTCGGTGGCGCCGGTCACCTCCACCGGGCGGGCCTCCAGCTCCTGGATGCGGGCGGTCTTTTCCGCCATCTCTTGGACAAGGGTGGCGTTCAGCCCTTCCAGGCGCTGCTGGTCGGCAGCCCGGCGGTCGTTTTCGGCCTTGTAGTGGGTGGTCAGCTTGTCCAGTCTTTGCAGCTCCTTGGCATCCAGCTCGGCGCTGCGCTGTGCTGCCCGGGCACGCTCCAAGACCGCAGCCACATCGGCCTGGGCGGCCTCCAGCTGTCTTTCGGCGCCCTGGGCACGCTCCTCGGCATTGTCGGCCCGCTCCCGCTCGGCTTTGAGCTGGGCAAGCAGGGCCTGATACTCCTTGTGGGTGGTGATCTCGCCCTCCTTGACCGCCTGCACCAACTCCGCCGGGGCACTGGGTTTGGACACCTCATAAAGGAGTGAGGGTGCCAGCTGTTCCAGCACCTTTTCCTCCTTGGGGGAGCTACTCTCCATCAGCCTGGAAACCTGCAAGAGCCGGTATGCGGCAGTCTTGCTTATCTGCATACTTTCGCACCAGCGGCGGAAGGTATCCTCGCTATATTGGTTGTTTTGAGCTCGTCCCAAATTGGGACGAGCTCGACCACACAAAGCATCATGGGCGATAGCCACACCATCTGCCATGCGGCGCAGACCGGTCTCAACCAGGCGCTTGCCGCTTGCATACTCGCGCTCTGCCAGGTGCAGGTCCGCCACCGTTTGCTCGTCCAGGCCGCTGTAATCAAAGGACGGCATGGCCTGTCCAGTGGCAGTCCCTGCAAGATCCTGGGTCATAGGCCCGCCAGTCACAGGGGCCGAAGCATCCACAGGGCAAAGGCGGCCCGATCTTCCATCGGCATCCGCCGTGGTGGTTTGAATTTCCGTCTGCTGCGGCCCCAGGGCAGCAGTCCCGCCCGTGGTCGCAGCAGCATCCCCGCTCGGGGCAATTCCAGTT
>OHCD01000120.1_pt1 | contig 49616 bp, 49 predicted proteins | sample 1577561 | NCBI WGS metagenome assembly OHCD01 (sample SAMEA3879510, study PRJEB24766) | human gut metagenome | biome: human-associated habitat; feature: feces | place: USA | collected 1985/1987 | reverse complement strand
AACTTCTTCTGCCATATTCTACTGATTTACAGATTTATTCTACTTTTATTTTATATACTGAGATACATCCGTCCGGACATACTGTGGCGCACGAGGCGCAGCCGTTACAAGTATCTTCCAATATTTGGTGGGCATAGTTATACCCTTTCACATTCACCTCCTTGGTGAGGGCTATTACGTTGAGCGGACACGCTACCACACACAAGTTGCAGCCTTTGCAACGTTCGGTGTCTACTACGATTGCTCCTTTGATTTTTGCCATAATTTACGTTCTTTATTTATTGATTGTACATATCCTTGTTGTAGAAGTTCAGGATGTCCATAGCCATTTGATAGGCATGTTGTGCCGGGCTTTCGGGGTTCAGGTCGATGGCATACTGATAGTTGTTCAGTGCTTGTTGCCAGTTGCCTTGTTTCCGATAGGCATTTCCCCGCAGGTAGTAAGCTTCGTCTTTGCCGGGAAAGTCTGTTTGCAGTATTTCGTCAAGCTGCTGGATGGCTTGCTCTACATTTCCCTGGTTGATAAGCTCTTTTATGGTATTCAGTCGTTCCATATCTAAAAAATATCCGGGTTATCGAACCACAAAGATAGTTTTTATTTGAAGACAATGAGCATCTTCACTGTGAAAAATAAGAAAAAGGGGCAAATAAAAAGCCCGAAGTTTCTCACGATTCTATCAGAATGTCAGAGCTTCGGGCGGATATCATAAAGAATGTGATTCTACTGCTTTACAAGTGTACCGGTATCTTGTCCACTCTTCGTTGGTGGCGTCCGCCTTCGAATGGTGTACTGAAGAATTCCCTCATAATCATGTCGGCTTCTTCGGTACTGATGAATCGCCCTGGCATGACAAGCACATTGGCATCATTGTGCTGGCGTGCCAAATGGGCTATTTCTGCTGTCCAGCAGAGGGCTGCGCGGATACCCTGATGCTTGTTCAGCGTTATACTGATGCCTTCACCGCTTCCGCAGATGGCAATACCCGGATAGCACTCTCCGGCTTCAACGGCCAGAGCCAGCGGATGCGCAAAGTCGGGATAGTCGCAACTCTCGGTTGAGTAGGTCCCGAAGTCCTTGTAAGCCCAGCCTTTGGCTTCCAGCCAGCCGCGGACATATTCCTTCAATTCGAAGCCTGCATGGTCGGAACAGATTCCTATTGTTTTCATGATGGTCAGTTAATATACTAATGTGCCAATGTGCTGATGCCTGCAGCTTGTAGGGCGCGGGCAATCAGCACATCAGCACATCGGATAATGATTATAACATTGCTTTTACTTGCTTGTAAACGTTCTCTGCGGTGAAACCGAGCTTTTCGTCCAGCACTTTATAAGGTGCCGAGAATCCGAATGATTCCAATCCCCATACTTTACCGCGGGGACCTACCAGCCCTTGCAGTGTGACGGGCAGACCGGCTGTCAGGCCGAATACCTTGGCACCACACGGGATAATGCCTTCTTGATATCCCGGAGCTTGGCTACGGAACAAACCTTCGGAAGGAACGGACACGATACGCACCTTGATGCCATCCTTGCGCAGCAATTCAGTACCGGCTACCAATGTGGCAACTTCCGAGCCTGAAGCAACGAGGATTATATTGGGATTTTCATCGGAGCCGGCTACAATATAAGCGCCTTTGGCAGCTTGTTCGTAATCGTTGCCTTCGGGCAGGTTGGCGATGTTCTGGCGGGAGAAAATCAAACCGGTTGGGGTTGTGGTATTTTCCATTGCCAGTTTCCATGCCACAGTTGTTTCTTCTGCATCTGCCGGGCGGAGTACCAACATGGAATTATGTCCCTTGTGGTTTTTCAGTTTTTCCATCAGGCGGATTTGGGCTTCCTGCTCTACCGGTTCATGGGTAGGACCGTCTTCACCTACACGGAAGGCATCGTGTGTCCAGATGAACTTCACAGGAACTTCCATCAAGGCTGCCATACGTACGGCAGGTTTCATGTAGTCGGAGAATACGAAGAATGTTCCGCAAGCGGGGATTACACCGCCATGCAGTGCCATACCGATACAGCAACATGCCATAGTCAGCTCGGCAACACCGGCCTGGAAGAATGCACCGCTGAAATCACCTTTCTTGAAGGCATGTGTTTTCTTGAGGAATCCGTCTGTCTTGTCGGAATTGGAAAGGTCGGCAGAAGCAACAATCATATTTTCTACTTGAGTGGCGAGAGCACTGAGCACAGTGGCAGATGCTGCGCGGGTGGCAACGCCTGCTTTCTGTTCGATGGCGGCCCAATTCACTTCGGGAGCCTTGCCGGAGAAAAACATTTCCAGTTTGGCAGCCTTTTCCGGATTGGCTTTTGCCCATGCGGCTTTGGCTGCATACTTTTCAGCCATGATTTTCTTCAGCTCAGTTGCACGCTTGGCATATAGTTCGGTCACTTCGGGGAAGATGACAAACGGATTTGTCGGGTCACCACCCAAATTCTTGATAGTGTTTATATAAGCGTCGCCGCCCAGAGGAGCACCGTGCGTGGCACAATCAGCCTCGTAGCTGCTGCCGTCTGCCTTGCGGGCACCTTTACCCATTACGGTATGGCCGATAATCAGCGTCGGACACTCTTTCTCAGCTTTGGCTTCGTTCAGTGCACCGCGGATGGCATCGGGATCGTTACCATTGATTTTAATGACTTTCCAGCCCCAAGCTTCGTATTTCTTGCCGGTATCTTCGATGGTCACATCCTTTGTCTCGGTAGAAAGCTGAATGTCGTTGGCATCATAGAACATGATGAGATTATCCAACCCTAATGCTCCGGCGATACGGCCTGAGCCTTGGGAGATTTCTTCCTGGATGCCACCGTCAGAAATATAAGCGTAGATGGTCTGTGGCATTACTTCTTCGAAACGTGCCTTCATGAACTTGGCTGCGATGGCTGCACCGACTGCAAATGTGTGTCCCTGGCCGAGCGGTCCGGAAGTGTTTTCGATGCCGCGCATGATGTCACGTTCGGGATGTCCCGGAGTAGGGCTTCCCCATTGGCGGAACTCTTTCAGTTCGTCCAGCGTGAACTTGCCGGTCAGGGCCAATGTAGAGTAAAGCATCGGTGACATGTGTCCCGGGTCGAGGAAGAAACGGTCACGACCTTCCCAAGCCGGATTTTCAGGGTCATATACCAGGAACTCTGAGAAGAGTACATTTACAAAGTCAGCACCACCCATGGCACCGCCCGGATGCCCGGAGTTGGCTTTCTCAACCATGGATGCAGCAAGGATACGGATATTGTCCGCCGCACGGTTCATAAGTTTGTTGTCGTTCATATTGAATCTAATTAATTTTGAATATTATCAATAGGTTATTTGGTCCTTGTAGGTTTTCCAAGGGCAAAGATAACTCTTTATGCGTAATTCACAACACTCGAAGAGTGTCTTTTTTATCAGTATTACTGCCTTTTTGCTGCTAAAATGATACTAAACGTATTTAGCTGATTTTGTGCGGTGCACGGTAGTTTTACTGTAACTCAATAGTAACGATTGATTTGGCCGGAAGTTTAATCTTGAGAATATCTTTATTGATTTTTACCTCTTTGAACGGAACGGGTTTCACATTGTCGGGATTTTCAAATGAATTGTAGTCCGTCAGATTGGTGGAAGTCAATATTTCACCAACTGCTTTCTTGGCTTTCGTTCCAGACAGATTGATGGTCACTTCCTGTGCATTGTCTGCATCTACGTTGGACATGGAAATGTGTATCTTGCCGTTTGGGTCTTTGGAGGCGGTAGCGCTGACCATTGGTATTCTGCGGTTGTCGCGTACATCCATCATGTCGCAGTTCAGCTCAAGAGGAATGTAGGTGGCATCCTGGTGTACATTGTACATTTTGAATACATAATAAGTGGGGGTGAGTACCATGTTTTTTCCGCTGGTCAGAATCATGGATTGCAATACATTGACGATTTGGGCAATGTTTGCCATTTTCAGACGGTCGGTATATTTATGGAAGATGTCGAAGCTGAGGGAAGCGACAAAAGCATCACGCAATGTATTCTGTTGGTACAGATGTCCGGGATTGGTACCCGGTTCAGTGTCCCACCAGGTTCCCCATTCGTCAAGCATAAGAGCCACGTTCTTTTGAGGGTCGTATTCATCCATAATGGTGCAATGCTTCTTGATGACATCTTCTATTTCGCGGCATTTGCCCAGTGTCCAGTAATAGTCGTCTTTACTGAATTGGGTGGCGGCGCCTTTACTGCCGTTCCATCCGCTGACGGTATAGTAGTGCAAGGAAAGACCGTGCATACGGCCGCCTACGCGGTCCATCAGCACTTTGGTCCAGTTATAGTCGTAGTCGCTGGCACCGCTGGCTATCTTGAAAAGGCTATTGCCGTCATAGTTGCGGCAGTAGGTGGAATAGCGGCGGTAGAGGTCGGCATAATATTCGGGACGCATGCTTCCACCGCAACCCCAGCTTTCGTTACCCACGCCGAGGTATTTTACTTTCCAGGCTTTGTCGCGACCGTTCTGGCGGCGCAGGCGTGCCATGGGGGAGTCTCCTTCGGAGGTCATGTATTCCACCCATTTGGCAAGTTCTTCTACGGTACCACTGCCTACGTTTCCACTGATATAGGGTTCACATCCCAGCATTTCGCAGAGATTGAGGAACTCATGGGTTCCGAAACTGTTGTCTTCGATAGTGCCTCCCCAGTTGTTGTTCACCATTTTGGGGCGGTTTTCTTTAGGGCCGATACCGTCCATCCAGTGGTATTCATCGGCAAAGCAGCCTCCCGGCCAGCGAAGGACGGGTACACGGAGCTCCTTCAGTGCATTGAATACGTCGGTGCGATAACCGTTGATGTTGGGAATATCGGAGTTTTCACCTACCCAAAGTCCACCATAGATACAAGTTCCCAAATGCTCTGCAAATTGGCCGTAGATTTCTTTGGGAATGATTTGCTCGCTCTGGTCTGTGTGTAAAGTGATAGTGGCACTTTTCTGTGCGAAGAGTGACAACGAGGTGGAGAGAAATATGCTACTGATAAATAACTTTGTGTTCATAGTTTTTTAGTGTTATTAAATACTTAGTTCTTGAATCTTACTGCTGCTTCTTCGATGGGCAAACCAGCTTTATAGCTTTCGATGTAGGTGTTGAATCCGCTTACATCTTCGGCTGTCGGTGAGATTTCAATACCGGCATTTCCGGTGAATACATGCTTGTCCAGGAAGTCGGCAAGGGATTGGTCGTTTCCGTTGTTTGCAAGGTAGGAAGCGAGGAGGGCAATACCCCAGGCACCACCTTCGCCGGCTGTTTCCATAACGGAAATGGGTGAATTGATGGCAGCTGCCAGTATTCTCTGGCCTACTCCTTTGGTTTTGAAGAGTCCTCCGTGACCGGTGATTCTGTCTACTCTGATTTTCTCTTCATTGAAAAGGATGTCGTTGCCGATTTTGAGAACTCCCACTGAAGCATACAAATGGGTGCGCATGAAGTTGGCAAGGTTGAACTTGTCGTTTGCCGAACGTACAAACAGTGGACGTCCGTCTGCCAGTCCCGTTATAGGTTCGCCTGATATGTAGTTGTATGAGATGAGGCCTCCGCAGTCTGCATTGCCTGTCAGGGCGTGGTTATAGAGCTTTCCGTAGATTTCGTCCATATCTACGGGGATACCCATCAGTTCCTGGTATTCTTTGAAAATATTGATCCAGGCATTGAGGTCGGAAGTGCAGTTGTTGCAATGCACCATAGCTACGAGGCTTCCGTCGGGGGTGGTTACCATGTCAATCATTTCGTAGGGCTTGGACAATTCTTTCTCCAATACAATCATTGAGAAAGAGGAGGTGCCTGCCGATACGTTTCCAGTGCGCTGCTTTACGGCGTTGGTGGCAACCATGCCGGTTCCAGCGTCACCTTCGGGCGGACAGACGGGAATTCCTGCTTTCAGATGTCCCGATACGTCGAGGCGACTGGCTCCTTCGGGAGTAAGGAAGCCTGCGTTTTCACCGGCCGACAATACCTTCGGCAGAATATCTCGAAGCTTCCAGTCGTATCCTTTCGGAGCAATAAGTTTGTCGAACTTATCCACCATTTCAGAAGAATAGTTTTTGGTGATGGGATCGATAGGGAGCATACCGGAGGCATCTCCTATGCCCAGTACCTTTTGGCCGGTTATTTGCCAGTGGACAAAACCTGCAAGGGTGGTCAGGTAATTGATGGATGGAACGTGCTCTTCATTATCCAGGATGGCTTGGTAGAGGTGGGAGATGCTCCAACGCAGAGGGATGTTGTAGACAAATAGTTCGGATAGGGCTGCGGCAGCCTGTCCGGTATTAGTATTTCTCCAGGTACGGAAGGGTACAAGGATTTCTTCTTTTTCATTGAATGCCATATAGCCGTGCATCATGGCACTGACACCGATAGCTGCCAAGGTCTCTATCTCTGTATCGTAGAGGCTCTTTACATTGGTACGAAGGTCTGCGTAGCAATCCTGCAACCCATACCAGACAGCCTCGACGCTATATGTCCACAGTCCGTCGACTAACTGATTCTCCCAAGTATGGCTTCCCTGGGCGATGGGTTTGTTTTCCTGGTCAATCAAAACCGCCTTGATTCGTGTGGAACCGAGTTCTATACCAAGGATGGCCTTGCCTGCCTCAATGGTTGATTTTGCATCTAATTTCATGGTATTAATGATAATTTACGGATTTATAGTACGATTATAAACAACGGATTACTAATTGCAAACTACTAGTTACGTTTGTGGTACGTGTAATTAGTAGTCCGCAATCGGTAATCCGTAATGATTATCAGCAAAGTGCCTTGTTCAGCATATAGTAGACTTCATTCATGCGCAGTTCTTTTTTGAACTCGCTGATGGTGGTATTTTCATCGATGACTACCATTTCGATGCCGGCCATTTCGGCAAAGTCTTCCCAATATTCCACCGTCAGGTCATAGGAGAAGCTGGTATGATGTGTACCTCCGGCCAGAATCCAGGCTGCAGCGCCCACCTCGAGGTTGGGCATTGGAATCCACAGTGCGCTGGCAACGGGCAACTTGGGCAGAGGCTTGCTCTTGATGCATTCTACTTTGTTCACAATGAGGCGGAAGCGATTGCCCAGGTCTACGATGGTAGCGGCTACACCTTCACCTTGCTTGCTGGTAAATACCAGGCGGGCTGTTTCGCTGTCGATACCGATGCTCAGACGGTGCACTTCCAGTTTCGGCTTCTGTTCGGCAATCAGTGGACAGACTTCCAACATGTGTGCCTGCAGGATGGCGCTCTTTTCTCCGTCGAAGTTCAGCGTATAGTCTTCGAGGAAGGAGCACCCCTTCGGCATGCCTTGACTCATCACCCAAGTGGTACGGTATAGTGCCGCAGTTTTCCAGTCGCCTTCGGCACCGAAGCCGTAACCTTCCGCCATCAGTCGCTGTGAGGCCAGTCCGGGGATTTGGTCAAAGTCGCCCAAATCGTTGAAGTTGGTGGTGAAGCCTTTGGCACCCGTGTCTTTCAGCACGCGGCGAATGGCGATTTCGGCCTTGGCGGAGTTCCATACTTTGGTGTAGGCTTCCGTACGTGCGTCTTCCAGTTCGGGAGCGTGGTCGTAGAGCTTGAAGTATTCTGCTACGAGTGCCTTCACGTCCTCGTCGCTGACAGCATTGTAGTGTGTCATCACATCATTGATGGGATAGTAGTCCACATGATAGCCCAATACTTGTTCGGCACTGACCTTGTCACCGTCTGTCACAGCCACGTTGTTCATCTGGTCGCCGAAGCGGATGATGAGCATATCCTGCGCATCAGCCCATGCGGCAGCTACGCGCATCCATGCGGCAATCTGGTTTTGGGCTTTTTCGTCCTGCCAGTGGCCTACTACCACTTTGCGGTTCTTTCGCATACGTGTCACGATGTGTCCAAATTCGCGGTCGCCGTGAGCCGATTGGTTTAGGTTCATAAAATCCATGTCCATCGTCTCCCAGGGAATTTCCTTGTTGAACTGTGTATGGAAGTGTAGTAATGGCTTCTTCAGTTCCTGCAAACCGTGAATCCACATTTTGGCAGGAGAGAAGGTGTGCATCCAGGTGATGACTCCGATACACTTATCGTCGTTGTTGGCGGCTTTGAAGGTAGCGGTTACTTCTTTGGATGAATTGACCGTACCTTTATATACTACCTTTACGGGCAGTTTCCCGGAATCATTCAGACCTTTCACCATTTCATTACTATGTGCGTCTACTGCGATAACTGCGTCACCTCCGTACAAGAGCTGTGCTCCGGTTACGAACCATACTTCATATTGTTCAAATGTGTTCATACAATTTATTTTTATAGTTTATATTTAAAGAATGATAGTTATTTCTGTCCATAATAAGCGTTAGGACCGTGCTTGCGGCTGAAATGTTTTTCTATCAGCAGCGGATTCATGGTCAGATTGGGGTTCACGGCATAGGCTATACTTGCCATTTTTGCCACCTGTTCCATCACTACGGCATTATGTACCGCCTCGTGTGCGTCTTTTCCCCACGAGAAAGGACCGTGGTTCTTTACCAATACTCCGGGAGTATGTACCGGGTTCAGCCCCTCAAAGCGTTTTACGATGACATTTCCCGTTTCCAGTTCATACGCTCCTTCCACTTCCTCCTTCGTCATGTCTGCTGTGCAGGGTATGGCGTCGTGGAAGTAATCGGCATGTGTTGTCCCGATATTCGGTATGTCACATCCGGCTTGTGCCCAGGCTGTGGCGTAAGTAGAGTGCGTGTGCACCACACCGCCGATTTCGGGGAATGCTTTATAGAGAACCAGGTGGGTCGGCGTGTCTGAAGAGGGCTTTAACCGTCCTTCCACGACCTTGCCGTCAAGATTCACTACCACCATATCCTCTGCTTTCATTTCATCGTAACTCACCCCACTGGGCTTGATGACTACCAGACCAGATTCGCGGTCAATGCCCGATACATTGCCCCATGTGAAGATAACCAATCCGTGCTTCACCAGTTCAAGGTTAGCATGGAATACTTTGTCTTTCAGTGCTTCCAGCATATTATTTAAATTACTAATTACAAGTTGTTGAATATTAGGTTCTCAGAGCTTAAATTTCGGAGCTTTGCGGTATGCCTTCTCATTAAACTGATATAAAGCAGCTCCACGTTTGGACCCCGTTTTGTCTATTTTGTCAGTTTTTTCTATATAGTCCATTTCTGCTATGCGTTTTCGGAAGTTCCGTTTGTCAATGCTCTCGCCGTATATAGCTTCGTATAAGCTTTGCAGTTGTGACAGCGTGAACAGTTTAGGTAGTAGATTAAAGCCGATTGGTTCGGTGGACGCTTTTTGTTGCATCAACTTCCGAGCTTTCTCCACCATTTGCGGATGATCAAAGATTAGCGCTGGCAGTTCATTGATATTTACCCAGAAAGCATTGTGTTGCTGTACGGATTCTTTGTCGTATTCGTTGATGTTGATGAGCGCATAGTAAACAATGGAGACTACGCGTTCTCCTGGGTCACGATCTATGGCTCCGAAAGCTTGGACTTGTTCCATATATACATCTTCCAGTCCGGTTAGTTCATTCAGGACTCGTTTGGCTGCATCATCCACGCTTTCGTCTTCCTGCACGAATCCACCCATCAGCGACCATTCGCCCATTGCCGGTTCGAAGTTACGCTTCAGCAACAGCAGGTTCAATTCTCCTTCATTGAAACCGAAAATAATGCAGTCGATACCTACATAAAGTTTCGGATTTGAACTATAGTAATTACTCATATCTTAATTTTTGTTTAAGGGGTATGCTGCATGGATATATATCATAGCAACATACCGATTTACCAGAAATACCAATAAAAAGCAGCAGTAATACCCAGGATGATAAGGGTATGAATGATATCCCATTTATTCCAACTCGCACGTGTAGCTGCTTTTTGTTCGGGAGTTGAAGTTCCGAATACCAGCCCTTGAATCTTTTCAGCGCTTGGGGCAGCTGTAAACATGCTGACTGCGATAACCACTACGATGCAGAACAAGAACATCCATCCGCAGAAAAACAGCCAGTTCATATCATAGAACAGATACTTGAAGGTACTGCTTGACACATCTCCTACATTGCTGTAATATACTTTTGCCCCCAGACGGGTTAAACCGATAATCATTCCGGCAATCAGTCCCCACATACCGCCTTGTGCAGAGGTGCGTTTCCAGCAGATCCCCAAGAGGAAGGCTGCGGCAATGCCTGGTGCTAATACAGATTGTACATCTTGTAAGTAGGTGTAAAGTACATCGCCTACACTGCGCATAATGGGAATCCAGAGTATACCCAATATCACAATCGCAACAGTTGCCATCTGTCCAATTCCTACCAGCTTTTTCTCAGAAGTGTTCGGCTTGAAACGTTTGTAGAAGTCAATGGTGAAAAGCATAGCAGATGAGTTGAACAAAGATGCGAGAGAACTCATCAATGCTGCAAGAATACCGCAAACAACCAAACCTTTGACTCCTGCAGGAAGCAATTTTGCTACTAGAGTTGGGAAAGCAGCATCTGCATTGGCATTTCCGTTTGCCAGCATAGGTAGAAAACCTTCTCCCCCGGTTCCGAGATATTTTTGGTGTAATGCGAAAGCAATCATGCCTGGGATAAGGAATAAGAATACGGGCAATAATTTCAGGTAAGCTCCGAAGATGGTACCGCGCCGTGCTTCCTTTTCATTCTTTCCGGAAAGTACGCGTTGCACGATGAACTGGTCTGTACACCAATACCAGAATCCGATAATGGCTGAACCAATCAGTGCACCCAACCAAGGGAAGTTAGGGTCGTTATTACTGCGTATAAGTTCTGTCATTGTGTTGCCATAATCGTTCACTGTGACTGCACCGCAGATTCTCATCATCTCATCCCAGCCTCCCAATTCTTTGAAGCCGAGTACAAGGATTATCAGTGAACCTAACAGCAAGATGGGGGTCTGCAGGATGGAGGTATAAAGTACCGACTTCATTCCTCCGAAGATTGTGTAGAGCGCAGTCAGTATAACCAGACCGATGGCGGCAATCCAAAAGAAGTCGATTCCCCAAAGTTCTTTTATACCGAATACTTGTTGGAATACCAATCCTCCTGCATAAACCGTCACGGCAACTTTTGTCAGTACATAGCTGATTAAAGATATTACAGACAATATTGTACGTGATTGTGGATTATAGCGGCGTTCTAGGAATTCAGGCATTGTGAATACCATACTTCGCGAATAGAACGGTACGAATACCCAACCTAAGATAAGGATCATCCAGCCTTGTATTTCCCAATGTGCCATCGCCATACCGCTGGAAGCACCGGCACCGGCTAATCCGATTAAGTGTTCCGAACCGATGTTGGATGCAAAGATAGATGCACCGATAGCGAGCCATGTGGCATCACGACCACCTAAAAAATAGTCTGCTGAGTCATTCTGTTTCTGTTTGACAACCCAGACAATAATTCCAATTAAAGCCAGGAAAAAGATTCCAATGACTAACCAATCTAATGTTTCCACGATAATAAATGATTTATAAGGTTATTGTTATTTTTCTACGGAAAATTTGAAAACACATTCACTGTTGTAAATTTGTCCGGGTTCCAGTACGACAGAAGGCCATTGGGCTTTGTTGGGGCTATCCGGATAATGTTGTGTCTCGAGGCATACGGAAGCGCGCTGGTTGTAAGTAATGCCTTTTTTACCTTTTACGGTGCCGTCCAGGAAATTCCCGGTATATACTTGTATGCCTGGCTCATTGGTATAAACTTCCAGGGTGATGCCGCTTATAGGCGATGTCAGTTTGGCTGCCACTTGGGATAGGTCACCTTTAGTATTCAGTACCCAATTGTGGTCATATCCGTTTCCGTTCTTTATTTGTTCAAAGTCCGTCCGGTTGATGTCTTGTGCCACACTCTTGGGAGTGGTAAAGTCCATTGGTGTTTCTTTGACGGAGATGATGTCACCCGTTGTCATGAAAGTACTGTCTACCGGAGTATAGTTGTCTGCATTGATGTATAAGATGTGGTCTGTTGCTGCCTTTGAAGGGTCACCTGATAAATTGAAATAAGAATGGTTAGTCATATTGATAACCGTCTTTTGGTCTGTTGTTGCACTGTATTTTATATCAATGGCATTGTCATCCGTTAACTTGAAAAGTACTTTTGCCGTAACATTACCTGGGAAATTCTCGTCTCCATCCGGTGAAATGCGGGTGAGCTCCAGAGTTGTGCTGTCAATGGGATTGGCACTGTATACTTGGTATTGCCATCCTTTGGGGCCACCGTGCAGGCAATGTCCGAAATTGTTCTGTGGTAACTGTATAGTATCTCCGTCAAGAACGATTTTCCCTTGGTTAATCCGGTTGGCGTAGCGTCCGATAGAAGCACCAAAGTCACTTGGAATGTTGATGTAATCGGCAATGCTGTCAAAGCCCAATACTACATCCTGCATAACTCCATTTTTGTCGGGTACCATAATGGATACAATACGTCCTCCAAAGTTTGTGATGCATACTTCCATGCCCGCTTTATTCTTCAGCGTATAAAGCTGTGTCTGGGCGTCATTGACTGTTGTTTGGAATTTTACTGGATCAAGACCGGACAGCGTAAGCGTTGTTTCTGTCTTTTGATTGCACGCAGTTAGCATCATTGCGGCAATTCCTGCAAGTAGAACATGTCTTTTCATGGTTTTGTATTTAATGTAAATGAGATGATTATCTTTCTTTGGGTGTAAAAGTAACACTTTTCTTTAGTGTAGGCTGTACACTTTTATATGTTATGCAACATAAGTGTCAAGAAACATATCTGTGCCAACTGGCTGTACAGATAGATGTGTTCGGAATAAACTTCTCGGATGATTTTGTTTTTAGAGTGGAAAACGGTGGAATAGGGGAGAAGAAAAAGGCGCTTCCCATTACTGGGAAACGCCTTTTATTTGAATGCTGATGTCTATTATTCTAATCTGCGGGCACCGTCGCTGATGACTACATCATATACTTTTGGGCTTCTGCCGAACTTCTTCTTGAATTCATCTTTTGCTTTTTCGATGAATGTACTGTACAATTCATCCTTTACCAGATTGATTGTACATCCACCGAATCCACCGCCCATGACACGTGAACCGGTAACTCCACAATCGAATGCAAGGTCATTCAGAAAATCGAGTTCTTCGCAGCTTACTTCATACAACTTACTCATGCCATGATGTGTTTCATACATCTTTTGGCCTACAGTTTCATAATCGCCTTTTTCCAGGGCGTCGCAAACGTCGAGTACGCGTTGAATCTCTTCGATGACATATTCTGCACGCATATAGTCTTCTGCGCTGATGTCGGCTTTGGCTTCTTCCAGCATGCCCATGGTAACGTCACGCAGGAATTCTACGTGTGGATGCTTCTTCTGAACAGCGGCAACAGCAGCTTCGCAGCTTTGACGACGTTTGTTGTATGCTGAAGATGCAAGTTCGTGTTTCACTACAGAATCTACAAGAACCAGACGATAGCCTTGCGGGTCGAATGGGAAATACTGATATTCCAGTGAACGGCAATCCAGGCGGATGAGGCTTCCTTTCTTTCCGAATACAGAAGCAAATTGGTCCATGATACCACAGTTTACGCCACAATAGTTGTGTTCTGTAGATTGTCCCACTTTTGCCAATTCAAATTTGTCTATCTTGTTGTCACCGAACAAGTCGTTCAAAGCATAGGCATAGGTACTTTCCAAAGCTGCTGACGAGGACATTCCTGCACCCAGAGGCACATCGCCTGCAAAAGCGGTATTGAAACCTTTTACATCTACACCGCGTTTCATCATTTCCCGGCACACGCCAAAGATATATCTTGCCCAGCTTGCGCGGGGTGCATCTTCTTCATTCAAGCCAAATTCCACATAATCTTTCAGGTCGATGGAATAAGCTTTTACTGTGTTTGTGCCGTTGGGCTTTATTTCTGCAATCATTCCCTTATCGATTGCTCCGGGGAATACAAAACCACCGTTATAGTCTGTATGCTCACCGATAAGGTTGATGCGACCCGGAGAAGCATAAACAGCTCCCGTTGTTCCGTCAAAGTGCTTGATGAAACGGCTTCTTACGTATTCTATATCCATGATATTTATATTTTATAAGGTGAATAAATAAATTACCTATATTTTCTTGTTAATCGACCTTGATGTCCTTATTGACATTTTTGCAGCCTACCAAACCGTAGAACAACAGATAGCCAAGGGCTGCGATGATAACCCAGTAACTCGGCATGAAACCTGCAATGTCGGCCACCAAACCTTGGATAACGGGCAAGATGCCGCCGCCGCATACCAATACCATGAACAGACCGGAAGCCGCTGCCAGATATTTACCCAATCCTTCTACGGCCAAATTAAAGATACCACCCCACATGATGGAAGTACACAGACCTACCAGTACCAGATACATTGCATTGATGGGTACTTCTGCAAATCCGAAAGAGAGACCTCCCGTAGCACTTTGTTGGAGTACCGGCAGATTGACAAGCGAACCGGTAGATGAGAAGATGGCAAGGAATACCAAAAGTAAGCCTAATGCGGAAGTAAAGGTAAGCATTGCCTTACTGGAGATTTTTGCACCCAATGAAGCGCCGGCCAGACGTCCAATCAGCATGAGGAACCAATATGTACCTACAACAAAACCGGAAATGGTGGAAGAAATGCCTGCTCCTCCCTTTTCAATCGGATCGGTCAAGAACAAGTTCAGAGTACCCGGTACACCAACTTCGACACCTACATATACAAAGATTGCTATAGCTCCCAAAATGAAGTGGCGGAATTTTAAAGCGCCTGACATCAACTTACCGATAGGTTCTGTTGAAGTTGCAGCATTGGGTTCCGGTATGGGCACAATCAAAAGAACGAAGAACGCGATGGCAAATACAGCCATTGCTGTGTACATTACAGGGAATATCTGAGAGATAGTAGCTTTTTCAATGGAACCGGCAATCAGGATACCTACGAACATCGGAGTAATGGTGGCCATTACGGAGTTGAAAGAACCACCCACTTGGATAAGCTGGTTTCCTTTGTTACCTTCGCCGCCGAGCTTGTTCAGCATCGGGTTGACTACCGTATTAAGCAAACACATGGAGAAACCGGCGATGAAAGCGCCAATCAAATATACGGCAAAAGCCATATCAGGGCTTGAATGACCGGATAAATATTGGATACCTACACCGATAAAGCCTACAGCTACTGCTATCAATGCCGTTTTTTTATACCCTACCCGTTGTAGTAAGATGCCGCTTGGTATTCCCATCACTGCATATGCAATAAAGTTACCAAAGTTACCCAACATCCCTAAAGCGTTGGATACTGAAAACTGATTTTTCAGTACGATTCCCATAGGGGCAGCAAGGTTGGTAACAAATGAAATCATACCAAAAAGGAAGATCATCGTGATAATTGCGATGAGTTTACCATTCTGTTTTTGTTGTGTCATGGTTTTGTAAAATTAATAAGTTTATAAATTGGATTAGTTATTTCATTCTTGTACACCAAACTTGTAGATTGTCACTTGCTGGTACTCATCACCCGGTAGCAATACTGCCGACGGAAAATGGGACTTGTTGGGCGTATCGGGAAAACACTGGGCCTCAAAGCAGACTGCACTTCTTGCAGGGAAAGTGGCTCCATGGGCACCTTCAAAGCCCCCGAGCCAGTTTCCTGTGTAGAGCTGGACGCCATTTTCAGTGGTATATACTTCCATCGTTCGCCCGCTGTTGGGCTCTATGCAGGTGGCTGCAAGGCTCAGCTCTCCACTTTCAGTCTTGTTCAGTACATAGCAATGGTCATATCCTGCGCCATTCACAATTTGTGTATGTTTCTCATCAATTCGTTCACCAAGAGTATGGGGAGTACGGAAATCCATAGGAGTACCTTCTACCTTCAATATCTCTCCGGTAGGAATGGATACTTCATCGATGGGTACATAAAAATCTGCGTTGATGGTAACGATATTGTTTAAGACTGTAGGGGAGGGATTGGCTATACCGGCAAGATTGAAGAAACCGTGATTGGTCAGATTGACGATGGTGGCTTTATCGGTAGTAGCCCGGTATTCGATGACCAGAGCATTGGTCTCATCCTCCAGGCGATAAGTCATTTCTACTTCGAGATTTCCGGGGAAGCCCTCTTCGCCGTCAGCGGATGTGTAGTTGAAGATGACTGTTGATGGCTCTGGCTGGACAGCATCCCATACACGGGTATGAAAACCAGTCGGACCACCATGCAGTGAGTTGGGACCATTGTTGATTGCCAATTGGTGCTCTTCGCCGTATAAAGTAAACTTTCCTTTAGCTATCCGGTTACCGTAGCGTCCGATGGTAGTGTTTAGAAAAGGTTCCGGGCTGTTGATTACATGTTCAATACTGTCGTGTCCTAATACAACATTGGCATATTTGCCATTTTTGTCGGGTACCATGATGGAAAGTATTGCACAGCCGTAATTAGTAACTGCAACTTCCATTCCCTGGGCATTCTTCAGGATAAACAAATCTGTCTTTTTGTTATTTATATCCTTTTGAAAGTCTTTTTGGTTCAAACCGGACAAATTACTTTCTGTTGGAGTAGTGTTTATCATATCCATGGTATTAATTAAATTTCTTGCAAATAAAAAGAAATTCTTTTGTTCCCCCAAGTAATTGGAAGGAAATGTGGAGAACATTTTAGGAAAGTTTAGCGTTTAACAAATGGAATACAAATTGATATTTTTTGTATGTTTGCCCCCGGAATCTAAAAAAATCACATCATTAACAGAAAGTTCTAATAAAAACAACGAATGTATCCTCTAAAATTTGAGCCTATTCTGAAGCAGACGCTTTGGGGAGGCGACAAGATTATTCCATTCAAACATTTGAATGATACCCTTGCCAATGTAGGCGAGAGTTGGGAAGTGTCGGCAGTAGAAGGCAGTGAGTCTATAGTGGCCAATGGTGCAGACAAAGGATTGACGCTGCCGGATATGGTCAGAAAATATAAGGAAGACCTGGTAGGAGAAGCCAACTATGCACGTTTCGGAAATAAGTTTCCTTTATTGATAAAGTTTATTGATGCCAAGTTGGACTTGTCGATTCAGGTACACCCGGGTGACGAGTTGGCTAAGAAACGTCATAACAGTTTTGGTAAAAATGAAATGTGGTATGTTATTGCTGCTGACCAGGGTGCCAAGCTGATTTCCGGTTTTGCAGAGCAGATTACTCCGAAAGAATATAAGGAACGAGTGTATAATGGTACGTTTGCGGATGTTCTGCAGACTTGCGCCATTAAACCGGGCGATGTGTTTTATGTGCCTGCAGGTCGGGTACATGGAATCGGTGCGGGAGCTTTTGTAGCAGAAATACAGCAAACGTCGGATATCACTTACCGTATTTTTGATTACAATCGTAAGGATAAGGATGGTAAATCAAGAGAACTGCATACAAGCCAGGCCATTGATGCCATTAATTTTGCAGATGTGCAGGACGATTTTCGTACGGAGTACGAGCAGGTTCAGAATGAACCGGTAGAAATGGTGGCAAGCCCGTATTTCACGACTTCCATCTATGACATGACGGAAGAAATCACTTGTGACTATTCTGAACTGGATTCTTTTGTTATTTTTATTTGTGTGGAGGGTTCTTGCCGTATTATTGATAATGAGAAGAATGAAGTTTCCGTACAAGCGGGCGAAACAATCCTGCTGCCAGCTGCAACCCAAGAAGTGACGATTGTGCCTGAAGGAGCAGTGAAGTTGCTTGAGACGTACGTATAAAAGTGCTCAGACTATATCGGATAAAAAAGAGGGGATGACTGTTATGGCCATCCCCTCTTTTTTTATCCGATATTCTATCTCTTTCTTCCAAATATTTTTCTGAATTTCTTCATTACCTTTACCCCCAATACTATACCGTCAAAAACAGCCATACCCGTGTTGAATGCTCTCATCATGGCATTTGCCTTGTTGGTAGCTGGTTCCAGCGGAGCAAAAATTTCTTGTGTAAGCCCAGTCATGATTTCTTTCTGGAGTCGTATTTCTTGTAGCAGCATGGCTTTTTTCTGGGCGATGCTTTCTAAAGTGACGGGAGTCGTATTGGTCGTATTATCCATGAATATTTCGAATTAATTGTCTAAGAATAATTCTGCGATAAGTTTTACTGTCGGATCAATAATGAGCTTTTTGCGGAATAGGACAAGCAGAACGATGAGTAGGATATGGAAGCACGTGATAAGTGCAAAACTCATCATTAGCCCGCCTACCAGCGGAGCTAAGATATAGACCAGCGTAAACGACAGATGAAACAGAACCACTACGCCGAGTATGACGACCAATAGCACCAATAAAAGTGTAGAAAGCAGTTTGGATAGTTTTTCGGTGACTTCCAGTTTGGTATATTCTTTTTGCAGCTCCAGGTATTTCTTGAATTCAATGAAGAGCTGCTGCATATTTTCTATACTTTTGTCGTCTGCAAACATAGTGGTTCTGTTTTTTACCTTATTCCGTTACCTCACCTTTGATTTCCGCAGCAATTTCATCTACCAAGTCTTCCATTTCGCTTCGGTTCAGACGAATCCCTTTCTTACGGAGAATTTCTGCGATTTTGTTACGGGTGTCTTCTCCTTTTTCAGGAGCAAATAAGATACCGAGGGCTGCACCTACTGCGGCGCCACCCAGGAAAGCTGCTAAAACATTTAATCCTTTCATAATGATATTCCTTTCTTTTTTGAGGTTCGTACGACAAAACTAACAAATTTTTTTGAAACTTTGTTCGGAATATCAGTTTTTTTATGATTGTCTTTATCTTCCAACTCCTTTTGGGGTGTTGTTTTGCGAGGTTTGCTTTTTTCTTCTCCAAAAGTCTCCATTCGTACGGCTCCCGCGATAGATTTTGTTTTCCTTGGTTTTGGCCTTAATTTCTTCAGTCTTGATTTTCTGGGCTTTTAAACCATCGGCGGTGACAAATGGGTGTTCTTTTATTACTGGGATACTTTTCCCTATCAATTTTTGGATATCTTTCAGGTAAGGCAGTTCTTCCGATTCGCAAAAGGAGAGGGCAATACCGTCGTGGCCGGCACGTCCGGTTCGTCCGATACGGTGCACGTATGTTTCCGGAATGTTGGGCAACTCATAGTTGATGACGTGTGATAGTTGGTCCACGTCGATACCTCGTGCTGCAATATCGGTTGCTATCAGTACACGCAGTTCATGGTTCTTAAAGCCGGTCAGTGCTCGCTGTCGGGCATTCTGCGACTTGTTTCCATGTATGGCTTCGGCTCTTATTCCGGACTTACTAAGGGTACGTGCAAGTTTGTCTGCTCCATATTTAGTTCTGGTGAAGATAAGTACGGACTTGATAGCCGGATTCTTCAGCAGATGAATCAGTAAGTCTTTTTTCTCTTTTTTCTCAACGAAATAGACTGATTGGGAGATTGTGTCAACCGTAGACGATGCAGGGGTGACTTCCACTTTCTCGGGGTGCGTCAGCATGGAGTTTGCCAAGGTCTCTATTTCCGGAGGCATTGTGGCCGAAAAGAAGAGAGTCTGCCGTTTTGCGGGCAATAGCTTTAATATGCGTCGGATATCATGTATGAATCCCATGTCCAGCATCCGGTCTGCTTCGTCCAATACGAAGAATTCGAGTGCTTTTAGGTTAATGAAACCTTGGTTGACCAGGTCTTGCAGTCGTCCGGGAGTTGCAACCAGTATTTGTACTCCACGTTTCAGTTCATCTGTCTGTGGCTTTTGTCCTACACCGCCGAAGATGACGGCATGTCTCAGTCCGGTATACTTACCGTATGCACTGAAGGATTCTCCTATCTGTATGGCCAACTCGCGGGTCGGCGTCAGAATGAGTGCTTTGATACTTTTGCGATTATCCGTTTTATATAACTTTTGCAAGATAGGGATGGAAAATGCGGCGGTTTTGCCTGTTCCGGTTTGAGCACATCCTAATAAGTCTTTTCCTTGAAGTAATATAGGGATCGATTTTTCCTGGATTGGGGTAGGGGTGGAATACCCCTCTTCTTGAAGAGCCTTCAATATAGGTTCTATCAAATTCAAATTTTCAAATGTCATGTAATCAATTAAGTGAGCCTCATGCCCTGTTTATATTTGGCAAATATACGTCAAGTCTTCCGGGAAATCTCTTTTTATGGAGGGGTTTAATTATATTTAACTAAGGATGCTGAGGTATAATCGCATGTTATGGTGTACTTTTGTTCCATATTTAGATAGTGGCATGGAAAAATGATGAAATTGCATTTAAAATATCTTTGGATTGTATTGGTGGCTTGTACTTTGACCGCTTGCATGAATGGTGGGGGTGACTTGGCCGGTAAGTGGCAGTTGCGTCAGTATCAATATGCCGACGGTACATCAGAGAAGGTGGACAGTGTATTCTATAATTTTCAAAAAGGAAGTTTTTCTGCCATATGTTTGTTGAAAGATGGAGGGTTGACTACGTTTTTTGGAAATTATTCTTTGAAAGGTGCTGAAATTTCCATTATTTTGTTGCCTGAAAGCGTTAACGATAAAAATTATGATACTTATTTCGGGTGGCCGGAAGGAAAATGTACCTTTAAAGTAGAAGATTTGTCCTACTCTTCATTGCGTTTGGAATATGAGGGTACGAAATCTATTTTTCGGAAATTTTGAGATAAAGAATAAGAATAGACGATTTTACTAATAAAAACAATAGAAAAGATGAAAAAATTAGCCGTATTGGGAATGGGAGTATGCATAGCTCTGGCATTCTCTTCTTGTAAATCAAGTGAAAGTGCTTATAAGAAAGCATATGAAAAGGCAAAACAGCAGGAATTGGCCGAGCCGCAAACAACTGTCCCTGCTGAAGAGGTGGCTCCAGTGGTTACCGCTCCAGTAGAAGTAAAGGTGGTGGAAAGTGCACCTGCCGGCATGCGTCAGGAAAAGGTGACTGTGGTATCAGGTGGTACCAGCTTGAAAACCTTTAGTGTAGTTTGCGGAGCTTATAGCGTGAAAGCTAATGCGGAAGGTGTGAAGCAGGCATTGGTGAATGAAGGTTATACTGCAATGGTGGTTTACAATGCAGAAAGAAATCTGTATCGTGTAGTTATCGGTACATTCGATGACAGAGCATCCGCCGAGAATCTGCGCGACTCTTTCAAAGCTAAACATCCTTCGAATGATGACTTCCAGAAGGCATGGTTGCTGTATAGCGTCAATTAATAGAATTCTTTTTGGTAATTCATAACAGAAAGGAATGTATGTTTCCTTTCAAGATGAGGCAGTAACTGCGAAGTTACTGCCTTTTTCATGATATGCCGAAAGAATGTGAAGGCTGGCGCTGTCGCGTGTTTGGTTTGGCAAAACAAAGTGTTTCCTTTAACAGAACAGTTTGTTTCATTAAAGGAAACAACTTGTTTTTAAGCAGTGAAACAAAGTGTTCAGTACTGTGAACTAACGGACTAATTGAGAAAAGACCCAGATAAACTCATGTTGTCACAGTCTCTTTAGTTCCTCTTCCTTCGTGAATATTTCACTCTATTTTTCTCTGCTCCGGATTGATTTTCCTGATTGTGAAAAGTGCTTATAATATTCTCTCTTTCGTTTAAAAGAAGTTATAAAACAAGAGGTGGAAACTTTTAGACCTGAAAAAGTTTTTAATTTTGTGCCTTATCTTTGAGAAGAATATAGTATGGAACGACGATATATACTGAATGCGATTGATGCCGCTTTGCAGGCTGGCGAGAAAATTCTTTCCATTTACGATGATCCGGCATCGGATTTTCAGGTAGAAAAAAAAGCGGATAATTCTCCTCTTACTATTGCCGACCGTAAGGCTCATGAAACTATCTGCCGTTTTTTGGCTGATACACCTTTCCCTCTGCTAAGCGAGGAAGGCAAACATTTGCCTTTTTCGGAACGACGGAGTTGGGAAACTTTATGGATTGTAGACCCTTTGGACGGTACGAAGGAGTTCATCAAGAGGAACGGTGAGTTCACAGTGAATATAGCTTTGGTGCATCACTCAGTACCGGTAATGGGAGTCATTTATGTGCCGGTAAAAAAGGAGCTCTATTTTGGAGTGCATGATTCGGGTGCTTATAAGCTATCTGGTATTACTGCACGTGATGGAATGTCGTGGGATGAACTGCTTGTGAAAGCTGTCCGGCTGCCGGAAACAAGCGTGCACGAACGGTTTGTAATTGTGGCTTCCCGTTCGCATCTGACGCCCGAGACAGAAGATTATATCGAGAAAATGAAATGCAGCCATGCGGAAGTTGAGCTTATATCAAGTGGAAGTTCCATCAAGATTTGTCTGGTAGCTGAAGGCAAGGCTGATGTATATCCTCGTTTTGCCCCTACGATGGAATGGGATACGGCGGCTGGGCATGCTATTGCACGTGCTGCCGGAATGGAAATTTATCAGGCGGGGAAGGAAGAACCTTTGCAATATAATAAGGAGGATTTGCTGAATCCGTGGTTTATCGTAGAACCCAAGCATACTGAAATAAAATAACGACTTTATGACATTTGAGATATTGTTTGTGCTGCTGGCATTGTTGGGCATGGTGATTGCCTTGGTTCTGGATAAAATGCGTCCGGGCATGGTGCTCTTTTCTGTCGTAGTATTGTTCTTGTGTGCAGGTATCCTCACTCCTAAGGAGATGCTGGAAGGGTTCAGTAATAAGGGGATGATGACTGTTGCCATGCTGTTTTTGGTCAGTGAAGGCATCAGGCAGTCGGGTGCTTTGGGGCAAGTAATCAAGAAGCTGCTTCCCCAAGGTAAGACTACGGTCTTTAAAGCGCAGTTCCGTATGTTGCCCACCATTGCTTTTATTTCAGCTTTTCTAAACAATACTCCGGTGGTTGTTATCTTTGCTCCCATTATCAAGCGTTGGGCCGAATCTGTAAAATTGCCTGCTACCAAGTTCCTTATACCCCTTTCTTATGTGACGATACTTGGCGGAATCTGCACCCTGATAGGGACGTCGACCAATCTGGTGGTGCATGGTATGATATTGGAAGCCGGATATGAAGGCTTTACTATGTTCGAGTTGGGTAAAGTGGGCATTTTCGTCGCGATTGCAGGCATCCTTTATCTGTTCGCTTTTTCCTCAAGGCTTTTGCCGGATGTTCGTACGGATGCGGTAAAGCTGGATGAGGAACCGGAGGAGCATGGAGATTTACATCGGGTGGAAGCTGTACTCGGCGCCCGTTTTCCCGGTATCAACAAGAAACTTGGTGATTTTAACTTCAAGCGGCATTATGGGGCCGAAGTGAAGGAGATTAAGCGTAGCGGTCAGAGCATTGTCGGAAATCTGGAAAATGAATATCTCCGCGAAGGGGATACGCTGGTGGTGATGGCTGATGACTCTTTTGTAAAGACCTGGGGGGAATCTTCGGTGTTCGTGTTGCTGGCCAATGGCAAGGATACGGAACCGGTGCCCGGAAAGGGAAAGCGCTGGTTTGCCTTGGTTTTGCTGATATTGATGATAGTGGGTGCAACGGTTGGTGAACTTCCGGTTGTCAAGGAAGCTTTTCCGGAAATCAAGTTGGATATGTTTTTCTTCGTTTCCATTACTACTATCATTATGGCCTGGACAAAGATATTTCCGGCCCGCAAGTATACCAAATATATATCTTGGGATATTCTGATAACGATTGCTTGTGCTTTTGCTATCAGCAAGGCGATGGTGAATTCCGGAGTGGCAGATGCTGTGGCGCGTTTCATTATAGGCATGAGCCATCATTATGGCCCCCACGTGTTGCTGGCTGCTGTGTTTATCATAACGAACTTGTTTACAGAACTGATTACGAACAATGCGGCCGCGGCACTCGCTTTCCCGTTGGCACTTTCCATCTCTTCACAGATGGGAGTCAGTCCGATGCCTTTCTTCGTTGTAATTTGTATGGCGGCTTCTGCCAGCTTCTCCACTCCTATAGGGTATCAGACTAATTTGATTGTACAAGGTATCGGTAACTATAAGTTCACGGATTTTGTACGCATCGGGTTACCTTTGAATATCATTACTTTCCTGATATCCATTTTCTTGATTCCTTTAATTTGGCCATTTTAAAAAAAGAAGAAATAATAACATATGGAAGAAAACAACCACATATATCCGATATTTGACAAAATGCTGATGCGGAAAGACAAAGAAGACTTGTTGAAGCAGCACAGCGTGATGGTTTGGTTTACCGGTTTGAGCGGCTCCGGCAAAAGTACGATAGCCATTGCCTTGGAGCGCGAACTTCATAAAAGAGGATTGCTTTGCCGTATCCTGGATGGTGACAACATCCGCAGTGGCATCAACAATAACCTCGGTTTTACGGAGGCCGACCGTGTGGAGAATATCCGGCGTATAGCCGAAGTTTCCAAACTCTTTCTTGATACGGGTGTTATAACAATCGCGGCTTTTATCAGTCCTAATAACGATATTCGTGAAATGGCGGCTGATATTATCGGACAAGACGATTTTCTGGAAGTTTATGTCAGTACCCCGCTTGAAGAGTGTGAACGCCGTGACGTGAAGGGACTTTATGCCAAGGCACGTAAGGGAGAAATCAAGAATTTTACAGGTATTTCCGCGCCTTTTGAGGAACCGGCTCATCCGGCTCTGACGTTGGATACCTCTGTTCTCAGCCTGGAAGAATCGGTCAATAAACTGTTGGAACTCATTTTACCAAGAATTCAGAAGAAATAAGATATAATGAAAGAAGAATATAAATTGAGCCATTTGAAGGAACTCGAAGCAGAGTCCATTCATATTATCCGTGAAGTGGCAGCGGAGTTTGAAAATCCGGTGATGCTGTATAGTATCGGCAAGGATTCTTCGGTTATGGTGCGCTTGGCCGAAAAGGCGTTTGCTCCCGGCAAAGTGCCGTTCCCGTTGATGCACATCGATTCCAAGTGGAAGTTTAAGGAGATGATACAGTTCCGTGACGAGTATGCCAAGAAGTATGGTTGGAACCTGATAGTGGAAAGCAATATGGAAGCTTTCAATGCAGGTGTCGGGCCTTTTACGCATGGCAGCAAGGTGCATACGGACCTGATGAAAACGCAGGCTTTGCTCCACGCATTGGATAAGTATAAGTTTGATGCGGCATTCGGTGGTGCTCGTCGCGACGAGGAGAAGTCACGTGCCAAAGAGCGTATTTTCTCCTTCCGTGACAAGTTCCATCAATGGGACCCCAAAAATCAGCGTCCCGAATTGTGGGATATTTATAATGCCCGGGTACATAAAGGAGAGAGTATCCGAGTATTTCCGTTAAGTAATTGGACGGAGCTGGACATCTGGCAATATATACGTTTGGAAAATATTCCTATTGTGCCGTTGTATTTTGCCAAGGAACGTCCTTGTGTGGAGATTGACGGAAATCTGATAATGGCGGATGACGACCGCTTGCCGGAACAGTACCGCGACCAGATAAAGATGCGTATGGTGCGTTTCCGTACGCTGGGTTGCTGGCCGTTGACCGGTGCTGTGGAAAGCGATGCCGATACCATCGAGAAGATTGTCGAGGAAATGATGACCACCACCAAGAGTGAACGGACGACCCGTGTCATTGACTTCGACCAAGACGCAAGCATGGAGCAGAAGAAGCGCGAGGGATACTTCTAAAGGAATTAAAAATTAAGAATTAAAAATTAAATCATTAAGGATGAACGATTCTACACTTGATATAAAGGCTTTTCTTGATAAGGATGAGCAGAAAGACTTATTGCGCTTACTGACTGCCGGTTCTGTGGATGACGGAAAATCCACATTGATAGGCCGTCTGTTGTTCGACAGCAAGAAACTATATGAGGATCAGCTGGACGCACTGGAACGCGACAGCAAGCGCATGGGAAATGCCGGCGACCACATTGACTACGCCCTTTTGCTGGACGGCTTGAAGGCAGAGCGCGAACAAGGCATCACCATCGACGTGGCATACCGCTACTTCTCGACCAACAATCGTAAGTTTATCATTGCCGATACTCCGGGACACGAGCAGTACACACGCAACATGATTACCGGGGGCTCTACAGCTAACTTGGCAATTATTCTGGTGGATGCGCGTATGGGTGTCATTACGCAGACGCGCCGGCATACTTTCCTGGTGTCGTTGCTTGGCATCAAGCATGTGGTGCTTGCTGTCAATAAGATGGACTTGGTGGATTTCTCCGAAGAACGTTTTAATGAGATAGTCGATGAATATCGGAAGTTTATAGCTCCATTGGGCATTCCTGACGTAAACTGCATTCCGCTGTCAGCTTTGGATGGCGACAATGTGGTGGAGAAATCGGAACGTACTCCTTGGTATGAGGGTATTTCACTTCTTGACTTTCTGGAGACGGTACATATTGACAACGACCATAATTTGAAGGATTTTCGTTTCCCGATTCAATACGTCTTGCGCCCCAATCTCGATTTCCGTGGTTTTTGCGGTAAGGTGGCTTCGGGTATTATTCGTAAGGGAGATGAAGTGATGGCATTGCCTTCCGGTAAGAAGTCGCATATCAAGAGTATAGTTACATACGACGGCGAATTGGATTACGCCTTTCCGCCCCAGTCCGTCACCCTGACTCTGGAAGACGAGATAGATGTGTCGAGAGGGGAAATGCTGGTACATCCGGATAACCTGCCCGTCATGGACCGCAATTTTGAAACGATGCTGGTTTGGATGGATGAAGAGCCGATGGATATCAACAAATCATTCTTCATCAAACAGACCACCAATATAAGCCGTACTCGCATCGACAGTATCAAGTATAAGGTGGATGTCAATACGATGGAGCATCTTTCCATTGACAATGGAAAGTTGAGCAAGGAAACATTGCCGATGCAGCTCAATCAGATTGCGCGTGTGGTGCTGACCACTGCCAAAGAGCTTTTCTTTGACCCTTATCGGCAGAATAAGGCTACCGGTTCGTTCATCCTGATAGACCCGATAACCAACAATACCAGTGCTGTAGGTATGATTATCGATAGGGTGGAGGATAAGGACATGCACTTAGCTGAGGACCTGCCTATGCTGAATTTGCCTAAGCTGGGTATAGCTCCCGAACATTACGAAGCTATAGAAAAGGCTGTGAAAGAGCTGGAACGCCAGGGCGTGGCCGTACGGATAGAGTGCAGTACTTCTTTATAAGTATTGCAGTTCTCTCTCGGTATCACCGGAAGAAAACCATAACATATTAATATAAAGATAATAATGGGATTGTTAGAATTCAATAAGCTTCCGATAAACACCCTGGTAGGTGCGGATTGGAAAACATTCAAGGATATAACGGGCGGTCGTGACATCGGTGCTGCCTACAAAGGCAAGTATCGGCTAACAAAAGCTGTCTGCCGCCTGCTGTCCACTTTGGCTCCTCTGCAGGACAGACGCTATGAAAAGCTTCTGGCAGATAAGCCCTTGGAGCATGATCCGGTATTCATTTTGGGACACTGGCGTAGCGGAACTACGTTTGTGCATAATGTTTTCTCCTGCGACAAGCATTTCGGCTACAACACGACATACCAGACTGTATTTCCGCATCTTATGATGTGGGGGCAGCCTTTCTTCAAGAAGAACATGAGTTGGTTGATGCCGGACAAACGTCCCACGGACAATATGGAACTTGCCGTTGACCTTCCGCAAGAAGAGGAGTTTGCTTTGGCAAATATGATGCCCTACACCTATTATAATTTCTGGTTCCTGCCCGAATATCAGCAAGAGTATGCCGATAAATACCTGCTGTTTGATGACATCACAGAGAAAGAGCTGAAAGTATTTGAGGAGACTTTCGTCAAACTGATAAAGATTTCTCTTTGGAATACGAACGGAACCCAGTTTCTTAGTAAGAATCCGCCTCATACGGGACGTGTGAAAGAGCTTGTCAAGATGTTCCCCAATGCCAAGTTTATCTATCTGATGCGTAATCCTTATACTGTTTTCGAAAGCACACGTAGTTTCTTTACTAACACCATTCAGCCGTTGAAACTGCAGGATATCAGTCATGAGGAGCTTGAGAAGAATATTTTGTCCATTTATGCCAAACTGTATCATAAGTACGAAGCGGACAAGGCATGCATTCCTGAAGGAAACTTGATAGAGGTGAAGTTTGAGGACTTCGAAGCGGACGCAATGGGAATGACTGAACATATCTACAAGGCTTTGTCCATTCCGGGCTTTGCAGAGGCGCGTGCCGATATTGAGAAGTATGTAGGCGGAAAGAAAGGATATAAGAAGAATAAATACAAGTATGATGAGCGTACAGTGCAGTTGGTTCAGGATAACTGGAATTTTGCGCTGGAACAGTGGAAGTACGATTTATAATGATTGTCAATTATCAATGAGAGAAATGATTCAAAAGAAAATTCGTATGTTGGGAGTGCTGTCTGCCATGCTTTGTTGCGGAGCCGTTTCTGCGCAGCAGCACGAGGTAGAGATGATTCCTTTCGGAAATATGGATCAATGGATTGACCGCCAAATCAAGGAATCCGGTATTATTGGCGGTGCCACGAAGAATGTGTATGCCATCGGCCCTACTGCTACTGTCACCGAAACCAAGGCATACAAGAATATGGGAGGTTCGCCGTGGGCGACATCCAATGTGATGGCCCGGGTAGCCGGTATCACGAAAACTAATACTTCTGTTTTTCCGGAAAAGCGAGGGGATGGTTTCTGCGCCCGCATGGACACCCGTATGGAAAGTGTGAAGGTTTTTGGAATAGTGGATATCACGGTGCTGGCTGCCGGCTCCATGTTTCTGGGTGAGGTGCACGAACCTATCAAGGGAACCAAAAATCCGCAGAAAATGCTGAATTCCGGCATACCGTTTACAAAGAAACCTATCGCCATACAGTTTGATTATAAAGTAAAGATGTCCGACCGCGAGAAGCGTATTCGTGCAACGGGCTTTAGCCGTATCACAGATGTGGAAGGAAAGGACTTCCCGGAAGTGAATCTGTTTCTGCAAAAGCGTTGGGAAGATGAGAAGGGGAATATCTATGCCAAGCGCGTAGGAACGATGGTCGTAAGATATTATACTACTACCGATTGGCATAATAATGCCACTTATTCCATCATGTACGGTGATATTACCGGTGACCCTGCGTACAAGGCCCACATGATGCGTCTTCAGGTTGAAGAACGCTATGCAGTTAATAGTAAAGGAGAGAGCGTACCTATTAAGGAGGTTGCCTGGGGAACGGAAGATGATGTGCCTACTCATTTGTTGTTACAGTTTACCTCCAGCCATGGCGGTGCTTACATAGGTTCTCCCGGTAATTCGTTGTGGATTGACAATGTAAAATTGGTATATTAGAATAAAAGCAGTTAAAGTTGGATGTCATACTTTAGCTGCTTTTTTAATGGAGTCACTGAGACTTTGGGTTACTTCTTATTTCTTATTTCAGATGAATTTTGTATGTCAGCCCTCCACTGAAATATTTCATCCTCTGCATTTCCACCTGCACATGCAGATGCTTGAACAACAGATAGGTGGCTCCCAAGGCAAAGTCCTTGGAGTCATATTCCGCTATCACCCTCAGCTGCGGATGGAAGGACGGATTGTAGGTGACACCCAGTGCAAAGCCATTCAGCTTGTACTCCTTGCGGTCATTATACAGATAGGAAAGATGCACGCCAACCTCCTCTTTACCCGCAACGGGTATCTGCTTGGAAGCGGCAATATAGAAACGGCTGTAATAGCCGTTACCTTCCGTAGTGCTAACTTGACCGCCGCCAGAGGAAGTGAACGGGTCAGATGTCCCCAGCACCACGGCCGGCATGTATTTCCAGAACTGCCCCTCCTTCAACACACGCAGACGGGCGGAAAAGTAACGGTCCTGGTTCGTGAATCCGCTGTACCCGTATGGCTTCAATCCTAACGCCTCTGCCTTGAAAAGTGTACACGTGTAGGCTATCTCCAGAAAGGGAAAGATAGTTACACTCAAGAAATAGTTGTAGGTATGATAGTACCAGGTGGGTGGTGTGAGCTCCTTGTTCAGGAAATTACCGCCGACCATGAAGGTCTTGTCACGCTGCATCTCCGCAGAGGGTGCATGCAACAGCCCAGTCGTACCATACGTCAACTGGGAAAAGGCTGAAAGGGAAAGGCTGCAAAAAAGAACGATAAAGAATAGCTTAAACTTCATCATCACATATAAATTCAGTCGCTGATAAAAAATGGATTGCTTTATGACATGCATCGGACATAGTACCAAAAAAAGGCGTCTGAGTCCCAGACGCCTTCATTTTTAGAGTCTATTTGTCACTTGGAGTATATTATTCCAGGATAACTACGCGGTTCAGGAAGTTCTTGCCGAACATGTTTTCAGTACCTCCAAATCCTACGAGCTCAAGTTGGTCTTTACTTACACCTTCTGCAATCAAAGCATCGTAAACAACCTGAGCACGCTTTTCAGACAGTTTCTGGTTCCAAGAAGCGCTACCGGTAGCCTTATCGCAATAACCGGCAACTTTGTACTTCCTATCCGGATTAGCCTTCAGAATCTTGGCAGCCAACTGGATGTTAACCTTGCCATAGTCGTCCAGACGGGCGCTACCAATCTTGAAGAAGATAGCACGCGGCCCGGCAACTTCAACTTCCTTAGTCACTTCCTTAACTTCAGGTTTAGCGTTGGCCAGTGCATTCTTGCAGTTAGCCAGGTCAGCCTGAGCCTGAGCCAGTTCACTTCTATATCTGTTGATTTCTGCATTGACTGCGTCTTCGTCAATCTTAGAAACCGGAATAAACTTCTTACCACCGAAGATGTAGCTAACACCTGCAGTCAAAGTTCCAGTACCTTCAGCCTTGCGATGGCTGCTGATATTGCCGAATACAGACGGAGCGATAGCACCGCGAGCTTCTACGTCAATAGCCCACTTAGTGTTGATATTGAACTTCAAGCCCAAACCAGCAGAAGCGCCTACACGTGCTCTAGCCTTTTCATCCCCATCAGGAATCATTGTTCCATCGTTTTGAATCAGCACATTAGCTGACTTTGCAACAGTTACTTGAGGACCCAAAAATCCATAAACTTCGAAGAAACGGTTAGGATTAACGCCTGCGAACAATGTAGAAAGATTGATCATTGCATCAATGTTACCACCAAAGTACGTCTTATTATGTTCCCAATACGAGTTATCCAGACACAAGTGCTGAGTAACACCATTGAACTGAGCGCGTACACCCCATGTCGGAGTAATCAACTTACCAACTGATACGCTAAAATGCGGAGCCAATTTATTGAAACCATCATTGTTGATAGCGTGGACACCACCACCTACACTCACGAAAATATTATCGCTCCATTTCGGAGTGTAGTAGTTCGTTTTTTCTTGTGCACTTAGATTTGCTGCACAAGCGCCTGCCAATAGTAAGGAGGCTATCATTAATTTACTTTTCATTTTCTCTTTAGTTTAAGATAAATAACAACTAAACGTTCTGTTAATCAGCAACAACAATACCGCCACCAGCATTATCTCCACCATGACCATGGCCATGACCATGACCTGCAGGAGCGTGATTGTGACCAGGAATCTGTTGATCAACCAGGATGTCTCCTAAAGCAGTCGCAAAATTTTTAACCTTCATAGAAGCTAAAATTTCTTCCCCTGCTTTTGTATTAGCATCAGCTTTTTTAACAATCTTATAATCAGTAGTTACAACAGTATAAGCGACATTAATTATCGTACGAGAGTGAGCATAAACCGGAATTTCCTTATCTATCTCAACTTCTTCCTCTTTATAAGTATCTTTAAGAGTACTAAAGAAAGAATTAATAGCTCCGATTTCAAGTAAATCTGTTGTATTGATCACCTTTGTATCTTCCAATACCTTATTTCCTGACTTATTAAGATATTTTCCTGTTGTATAGTAATAGTAATCTGTCGTATTATCTTCAAAACCCTCCTTATTCTCAGTATTTGTAGATTCTTGAGGATCTACAACGATTTTTGTTTCTGCTGTTTCTTTTTGAAGAATAATAGTCGGAGTTAAAGAAGCAAACTGGCCAGCTTGCAATGCAGGAACAGCAACTTTAACTTCTACACTCATATCATTATAAGAAGCGGTAACCGTAGCTGTAGTTGCTGCCAAAGTAGGATTACCAGTAAACGTAGCTGACGGACTGATAGTGACCGTAGCAACACTTGTTACATCAGTTGTAACGCCATTCTCTACAGCAAGTACAATCGGACTGATAGTAGCTTGCGCATTGATAGGCTCAATATTTACATTGAACTCTTCTTTTTCACAAGAAGTGAAAGCTGTAGCCAAAGCTACTACGGCAAGTGCAAACACTGCATTTATGCCGTTTAAGAATTTAATCTTTTTCATCTCAATTAATTAATTAAAAATTTAACAATTCTGACTTAATAAAATATGGGTTAAAACTATTCTCTTCCATTATATTATCACTTGCCTCTGCCTTGTATTGCTTATAATAAGTCCTTTCATTACCCGCATTATATACAATGCCCATATGGGCAGAGGTATTTACACGCGGTATATACCCTCTTCTCTTATACTTATAAGGAGGCAATGATACCTGAAACCGGAATCCTCCATTCGCCTTGGCATGCTCTGCTTTCATAGCATAAAAGCCTATCGAACAATAGCGGAAATGACGAACCATTTCAAATCTGACCCCCTTTTCCTTCATTAGATACTGTTCAGCTTTCAGCGTGAACTGGGTATTGAACTGCGGCCAATAAAAGCTACCCCCCAAAGACCAAGTAGCAACCCATGTAGAAGGATCATAATGCAATTTAAATCCATTCCAATATCCGGTTCCAGTATATCCTATTCGAGCCAATAAAGAAAATCTCTCATCATTAAAAGGCCTAAAAAAATCCACATCAAATCCATATTGATCCGCATTAAAATATCCGACAGTCACTTTGCCAAACACATTATACGGCAACCTGAAGCGTTGTGAAAGAGTCAAATTTCCCGGATGAACCTTACCTTCATATTTTCCATACCCATCATTATAAACCGGTATTTTCACTTGTGCCGTTAGTTTCATTCCTTTCCATAACGAAACCTCTATCGCAGGGCTCAAATCAAACAAGACCTGATAAATCTGTGTAATCACCAGATTCTTGAAAGCTAATTGAGGATACACCAATACATCAATCTTGAACAAAGAGCTATTTTTCAACTTTATTTTCCGTGCATTCTTCCAAGTATCACCCAATTCATAGCTTACATTCCAGTCATCACGTTCTGCTTGGAGCACCGAATCACCCTTTATAGGATGATAATAAAGAGAAATCTGGGGTACATTATTGTCCAGAACTATTATTCGGCATGACTTTTCTTCCGGTAAACCCATCTTTTGGATAACATCCACCGCTTTGCCTATGCCTACACCTTGCAAACGATATGCAGAGTTCTGCAGAACATAAACACGTTCATTGCCATCTTCTGTCCATCCAACATTTTCAAATCCCATTTTCACTAAAGCATTTACAGTACTTTCCCCCGTTTGGCAAATCCCTTTCAAAGGAAGCAAACAGTATAAAAAGAACGCTGCACATTGTGCTATTGTTTTAGTTGTTAGGCACTTTCTTATGTTAGAGTTTTTATACCTCATCTTTTTCAACCATTTTTTGTGTCCGTATAACACAAAATATGGTGCAAAAATAGACACATTTTTAATAATACCAAAGATTTTTATATGAAAAAACGAAATAATGTTGTTTTTTCCTCAAAAGCCCCTAATAAAGACTCAGATTGTTTATATGAAGTATATTAGCTATCTTGAAATCCTTAATATAGTTGTACGTAATTGTTATACAGAATGTTGTTTTTTGTGCCAAATAGTCATTTTTAGCAGTTTTGGCTAACTCACTTATCTCTGTAGAAAGGATAAATAGAAGAAATATCTGCAAGAATTAAAGAGAATGACAAATTGCACTTCGCATTTAACCAACCCCTATGATATATTAGGAATTAAATCGATAGCCTTCTTTTTACTTTCATCTACAAGCTTTGCATAAATTTGTGTTGTCTGTATATTGGTATGTCCCAATAGTTTGGAGACTGTATATAAATCTACTCCCAATGTCAGCATCATTGTTGCATGTGTGTGGCGCGCTGTGTGAATAATCTACCCTAAAGCAGGTGAACGCAGAGAAGCGAAGCGTAATAGATAAAGTGCTTGAAATGAACCGTTTTTCTATATATTGCCAAACAGCGAAAGTTCAGAATACGGCATATTCAGGCAGCTTTTCAGTTACCAAACCGTTAACCGGTCAGTTACCGGATGGAAACAGGTAACCGAAAGCAGATGAAAGAACCTGAACCGCAGTTTTGTTTCGCTGATACACAGTATTTTGCACATCAAAGAACGCTTATATGCCGGGTAACTTTGCCCACAAAAATTATAAGCGTTATGGAACAAGAAAAATTCAAGGTATTGCTCTACCTGAAAAAGAGCACTCCCGACAAGTCGGGTAAAACTCCCATCATGGGACGGGTAACAGTCGGTCGCTCAATGGCGCAGTTCAGTTGCAAACTCTCCTGCACGCCGGATTTGTGGAATCCGCGTGAAAGCCGCCTGAACGGTAAAAGCCGGGAAGCGGTAACGACCAATGCCAAACTGGACAAACTTCTGCTTTCGGTCAATGAGGCTTACGCTGCATTGATGGAGCGCAAACAACCCTTCACCGCCGAGGATGTAAAGAACCTGTTTCAAGGAAGTGTCGAAACGCAGATGACACTGCTCAGAAGGTTAGACCTGCTGATTGATGATTTGAAATCCCGTGTAGGCGTGGATGTCGCAGCCGGAACCATTCCGGGTTACCACTACACCCGTAAAGCCCTTGCCGGGCTGGTTAAAAAGAAGTTCAACACTTCGGACATAGCTTTCGGACAGCTCAACGAACAGTTCATCCGGGATTTTCAGGAGTATGTCCTTGACGAGAAAGGGCTGGCAATGGATACCGTGCGCCACTATCTGGCGATACTGAAGAAAACCTGCAAGCTGGCGTTCAAGGAAGGACATTCCGAAAAGCTTTACTTCGCCCATTACAAACTTCCCAAACAGAAAGAGAGTACTCCCAAAGCCCTCAGCCGTGAGGACTTCGAGAAAGTCAGGGATGTGGAAATCTCTTCCCGGCGACCGTCACTGGCACTCACACGGGATTTGTTTCTTTTCGCCTGCTATACCGGGACTTCATACGCCGACACGGTATCCATTACCCGTGAGAACCTGTTCACCGATGATAACGGCGAGTTATGGCTGAAATACCGCAGAAAGAAAAACGAGCTGCTGGCACGTGTCAAACTCCTGCCCGAAGCCATTGCCATGTTGGACAAGTTCAAGGACGACACACGGGAAACATTGCTCCCCGTACAGGACTACAGGGTACTAAGAGCCAATATGAAAAGCCTGCGTGTCCTCGCCGGGATGAAAGCCGATCTGGTCTTCCATGCCGGGCGGCACAGTTTCGCCAGTCTGGTCACGCTCGAAGAGGGTGTCCCCATTGAGACCATCAGCCGGATGCTCGGGCACAGCAACATCCAGACCACACAAATCTACGCCCGTGTCACCCCGAAAAAGTTGTTTGAAGAAATGGACAGGTTTATCGAGGCTACAAGTGATTTCAAATTAGTTCTATAACATTAAAAATAAAAACAAAACGATTATGCGCAGTACATTCAAGCAGCTCTATTACATTAACCGGGCAAAGGTGAAAGCGGACGGTACGACAGCCCTCCTGTGCCGCATCACCATTGACGGTAAAAACAGTGTCATCACAACGGGCGTCTATTGCAAACCAGAAGATTTCAACGCGAAAAAGGGAGAAGTCAAAGACGGCAAGGCAAACGGCACGCTCCTGAAATTCCGGGAACGTATCGGACAAGCCTACGGGCAGATACTCAAGGAACAGGGTGTCATCAGTGCAGAGCTACTGAAAAATACGCTTACCGGTGTAAATGCTGTTCCTCTTACCCTGTTACGGACAGGTGCAGAGGAACTGGAACGGTTGGAAAAACGCTCCGTTGAAATCAAATCCCGCTCCACTTACCGCCAATCCGTCATTTTTCAAGAATGTTTGAGACAGTACCTCCTGACCTTCGGAAAGGAGGACATTGCTTTTCCGGAAATATCAGAGCAGTTCGGACTATCCTACAAAGTGTTCCTGTTAAAGGATATGGGTTGCAGCACCGACAAAATGAACAAATGCCTTTGCTGGCTGAACAGGCTGGTTTATATTGCCGTTGACCGGGAAATCATAAGGGCTAACCCGTTGGAAGATGTTGCTTACGAAAAGAAAAATCCGCCCAGACTCCGCCATATCAGTCGTGGAGAACTGAAACTGATGATGGAAACCCCGATGGAAGATTCCATGCTGGAGCTGGCTCGCAGGATGTTTATCTTTTCTTCGCTGACCGGACTTGCCTACGTGGATATATATAGGCTTTATCCGCACCATATCGGAAAGACCGCAGACAACCGAACTTATATCCGTGAGAAAAGAGGCAAGACCCATATAGAAGCATTTATTCCATTACATCCGATAGCGGAGCGGATACTTTCCCTCTACAATATCACCGATGATACTAAACCTGTGTTTCCGCTGCCTGTCCGGGATATTCTCTGGCACGAGATACACGCTATCGGCAATGCGCTGGAGTTCAAGGAGAATCTCTCGCACCATCAAGCCCGGCATACTTTCGGAACGCTCCTGTTATCGGCAGGTATCTCGATTGAGAGCATTGCCAGGATGATGGGGCATACGAATATTGCCACCACGCAGGTCTATGCCAAAGTAACAGACCAAAAAATATCGGACGATATGGACAGGCTGATGGAGAAGAGAAAAACAATGAATACTAACGTAATCAAATGAAAATAAAAATGGTACAAACGAAAATAGTAATTAACGGGAACGGCGCTGTGTCTGTTCCCGACAAGGTGATGATGCAGGATTTTGAGATAGCCGGACTGTTCGGGGTGATGATACCGGCTGTACGTGCCAACATACGCACCATTCTGAAGACAGGCATCGTAACGGGTGACTTCACCAATGGCGCAACGTTGGTTGGTAACAACATTTTGCCGGATTATTACGGACTGGATATGATTATGGCTCTGGCTTTTCGGATTCATTCACCACAGGCTGGGATTTTCCGCAGGTGGATATTAGGAAAAGCGACCGGAGTGGAAAGAGATATAATCCGTCAACCGATTCTTATTTCAATTGATAAATCCATCAACGGATTTGTTAATTGATTGACACGTCAATCAATAATCGGCTCAGTCATTTCCGTTACAGGGGCAAAGGAAGTTCCGGGACAGTGAGCATTCAAGTTCAAGCCCTGAGGGGTTACGGCTGAAATCTCCACCTTGCAGGTAGTATTTAAGCCGTAAAACTTGCCTGCTCCCTCCCCCTGCACAAAGAAAGCCCCTGCAACGAAAACGACCGACCCGATAATGACGCATAGTATCTGACACCAAAGAGGCACAACCGGGAAATCCGGCTGTGCCTCTTTGGACGGGTAGCGTTACGGAAAGCAACAAAAACTCCCTCACCTCAAAATCTGCATAGTTACTGCCAAGCCTTTTGATGGTATCTCTCCAGCATCTGTTGGATTTCCGATTCCCTATAAAGCACCTTTCCGCCCAACGTGATATAGGCAATCTGCCCGTTTGTCCGCCATTCCTGCAAAGTCCTGCGGCTGACTTTCAACCTTACGGACACTTCCCTGTCTGTCAGGAACCGTTCACCGCCCAATGTGGGGCGATGGTTGGCAACCAGCCGTTCCATACCCGATAACATCCTTTCTAAAGAACCGAACAGGCGTACCACCCGTTCGTTCCCGTCGGTAATAATCTCGCTCATGCTTATTTCGTTTTAAGTTTACCGATTAGCGATTCCACATCTTCGGAACGATAATACATCTTGTGCCCGATTTGAGTATAAGACAGTGCGCCTTTGTCCCGATAGCTCTGAAGGGTGCGTTTCGATATACCGAGTATCTCACACACTTCCTGATTGTCGAGCCACTTTTGCAGGGCTTTGTCGCCACTTATTCCACACAGTTTCTCCACTTTTTCGGCAAAGGTTTCCAGCCTTGCCATCATCATTTCCCATGTCCGGGATTCTACATTGATTATTTCCATGATTCTATCTTTTAAAGTGTTATTCTTCTTTTTTCACCGGCAAAGAAATGATAAATCTTCCGTATCTCAATGAAATTCAGCGAAGTGGCAGCTTGTTGCGCCGGAATGGAAGCATGTGGCGTTCAAGTCGGTTCAAACGACACATCGCATGGATTGGTTATTCTTGGTTCACCGGTGATAAACGGCTGACCGGCAAAACGCAACAAACTAAGCAGACTTGATACACTTATTAAAGAGAAGTTTGATACATTACTCCGCATAAGCATCGCAATCTGCTGACTTGCTGGATTATATGAATTTTATCATCTTACTTTGTTGTGCTTAGTCAGTCAAGTATACTGACCGTCTATACACATAGTATTCATTTTTAATCCAATCAGAACAATGAAAGAAAAGACAAATGAACCTATCGACATCCGGGATTTTATCGGTAGCGTGAATGATTACAGCAAACACACACCGATTGAGGGTGGAAACCGGCAAACGGAGGGTGATGTTCCGGTATTGCCACCTTCGTCTCATGAATCATCTTTGCAAAATGAACCGCATGTACAGGGTGAACCTATTCGAAGAACCACCTCCAAACAACGCAAGGCATCGTTGGATGAATATCGGGAGCAGTTTCTCCGAACCCCGAAGATTACCGACCGGCAACCCGTGTTTGTCAGCCGTGCCACTCGTGACAGCCTCGACGATGTTGTACGCAAGCTCGGTGAACGCAAAATGAGCGTGTCGGGATTCTTGGAGAATCTGGCACGGCATCATCTGGAACTCTACAGAGAGGATATTGAACAATGGAGGAAGTTGTAATCTGCCGTTATTCAATGGAGCAAGTCGGCATAGTATACCGGGTGGATATACTGTGCCGACTGGAAATAAAGCTAACTTTTCAATCCGACATTCGGAGGATTGCTTGAGTTCATTGGAACTCAGCAAGGTGTCTTTTGAGTTACTCAAAAGGCAGCGGGTAACCCGCCGCACCTTGCCCTTACAGGGAGTAATCGCCCTCCGAAGTCGGGCGATTTTAAAAGATGGGATAGATTAAACAACGGATTTAGAACAACCGAATTTTATATCCTTAATAATATTAAAGATACCCTCGGAAAGTATATCCTACCACCCGGAAAGCCAAACCTGCCATCGGGGAAAAAGAGTAAGGCGGAAAATGAAAAGGACGTAATTTCGGACGATGAAGGTCTGTAATTCAGAGAGAATGAACAATGACCGGCAACGGGTTCTTTGACTTGATGACGTGTTAATGAAAGCAAAAGCAATCCCCGTTTATTAGCAGGGTAAGGAATGCGAGAAAATATTTTTTAAAAATTAAAATGCAAAGTTTGAGCAAGATAACAATAATTTTCATATATTTGCGCCAAAAGCAAAAAGGTGCCTTAAATGAAAAACAGAGAACGGAAATGGGAGCTAATGTTAAAAAAACAAATAATTTAACCGGAAGGTTTGGCAGAATGAATAATTTTGCTACTCTCTCTCTCTCTCTCTCTCTCTCTCTCTCTCTGCGCACCGCCAATATTTAGCTTATAAAACTCTAATTTTCAGCAGTTTCACGAAATCGCTTTCGCTCTTTTTCGTGCAATTTCGTGTGCTCTTATCTTTCCTTATACACGTCTTCTTTCGGACTTGTCCGTATGTGCCGGGTCGGCATGTACGCCGGTTATTGTTTTCCTTCGAACTACTATTAACTTAATATAATGCAAGATGATAAAGAATAGAATCATATCATTCAGCAGAAGTGTGGCTGTCCTGTTGTTATGGAGCACCGGTCTGATTTTCCTGCCTCCTGTGCAGGCACAGAAGACCGCCGGGACTATCACGCACGACAGCCTTCTCGTCTTTCGGTATCCTTCCGGCATCCGGATGTTCAAAACCCGGTATGCGGAGAACAGCCGTTCCCTGCAACTGTTGCAGCAGCGGCTGTGCGCTTTCCGGAAAGGAAAAGATACCCTGTATGTGAACGGATATGCCGGTTCTGCCGACACGGACGCCGCCAACCGTCGCCTGGCTTACTGGCGAAGTAATAACCTGAAAGGCTACCTCATTAACACGCTGGGGCTTCGCGAGCGGCACTTCAAGACCGCCAATCATTCCTCCCCTCATCCTGCATGGGGCGAAGTGGTTACGCTCGGTTTCTCGCCGGTGCCCCCTGCTTTCGTTCCCAAAGATAGTATAAGACCGGTTCCCGAAGCGGAAGCATCGGCAGCCGAAAAGAAAGAAACACCGGAAATTGCAGTGGAAGCAGAAAAGGAAGTCGCTGTGAAAGAAACGGCAACCCCCGTTGTTTCTCCTGAATCCGGTGAAGCGGAACCTCTGCGTCCCCAAGCGGAACAAACATCGGCGGCAACCGGAACCGTCCCCTCGTCCTCCGGTCGTTATCTCGGCGTGAAAACCAACATCGCAGCATGGGCAGGAACCATCATGAACGTGGCGGCAGACGTGCAGGTGAGCCGACACCTCTCCGTAGAGCTTCCGTTGCTGTGGTGTCCGTGGCACATCGGCAGTAAACACGCCGTAAAAACCTTTACCATTCAACCCGAAGCCCGTTACTGGCTCTCGAAGCCGGGCACGGGGCATTTCTTCGGTGTACACGCCCATGTAGGCTGGTTCAACGTGAAGTGGAACCGCGACCGCTATCAGGACACCGACCGTCCGCTCCTCGGCGCAGGCATCAGCTACGGCTATCTGTTGCCCTTTAATGAGCATTGGGCAGGCGAGTTCACCCTCGGCGCAGGCTATGCCAATATGCGCTACGACACCTATTATAATATGGATAACGGCGCACGGATAGATACCCGGACGAAGAACTACTGGGGAATCACCCGTGTGGGGCTTTCCGTAGTTTATCGTTTTAACCTTAAAAAGTAACGGCTTATGAAACAGAAATACACGATAGGATTTATCGCCCTTGTGCTGACAATCGTCCTTGCCGGTTGTGTACACGATTACCCGTCCATGACGGAAGACGGCGAAGAGGGCGTTGACCCTACATTGGTAGAGGTCAACACGGAAGTCACGCTCGATTTGGAGCTTGTTCCGCTGGAAATCATCACGCAGAAAAATGCTCGCAGCGGAACCACGAAAGCCCGTGCCGGAGAGCAAACGGACTATCGCCGCCGCTTCATCATCGAAGCGTGGCGCGACGGCAAGCCGGAATCCCGGCAGGTGACGGTGATGGAAGAAACAGAGGAAGATAATGAAGAAATTTCAGTGCCCATCCGGCTGAAACTGCACGCCGTGGAATACACCCTCGCCGTGTGGACGGACTATGTGACGGCAGGCACGGACACCGACCTCTATTATAATACGGAGAACTTGCAGCAAATAGTCTGTACCACGCCTTACATAGGCAGCACATCGAACCGGGATTGCCTCTACGGAACCACCACCCTTGACCTGCGGCAATACCGCGACGAATGGAACGCCAAAGTGCAGGTGAAAGTGGATATGGTGCGCCCGCTGGCGCAATACCGCATTATTGCTACCGATGTGCAGGAGTTCCTGAAAAAAACACAACGGAAACGGAACGGTGAAAGCGGCAACAACATTTACACCCTCACCTTTTCCTACGGATTCTATTTTCCGTTGGGATTCAACATTTCCACGGGCAGACCGATGAACTCGGTGCAGGGCGTGAAATTCTCCGCATCCCTCGCTATCCCCGACGACGGCACGGAAGAATGCGAGCTGGGGTCGGACTTCATATTCGTGAACGGTACGGAATCTTTCGTGCCGCTGGACATCGAATTGGCGGATGCCGATGGAAAGGTAGTGTCGCGTACACGGGGGCTGGAAGTGCCCTACCGCCGGGGACACCTCACCACCATCCGGGGTAACTTCCTCACCAACGAGATGCAGGGAGGCATCGACATCGACACCGGGTACGACGACGAGATAGACGTAGACCTCGATTCTTTCTGAAATGACAGGTAATAAAATAAACTCAATTTAATCACAGTAAAAATGAACAGAAGTATGAAAAAGAATCTTTTCTTCGGGTTAATGGCTCTGGCAGGGCTATTCACCTCGTGCAGTCAGGACGACGCTTACGCTCCCCCGGCTGCGGACAGCAACCAAGTAAGCATGAGCATCGGAATGCCTGCCGACTTTGTGAAAACACGGGCAGCCGTCCCCACTTTTCCCTCTGGCCATACATTGCGCTGCATCCTCGAAGTGTGGACGCAAGACGGCTCCACACGGAAAGTACGTCAGGAACAACTGGTGACAGCAAATGTAGCCAACTTTACATTCAATTTTGAATTGGCAGACCAAGGCGACTACAAAGCCGTACTGTGGGCGGATTACATCGCTTCGGGTGCATCGGCGACAGACGGGCATTATCCCGATAAGTATTACAAAACCGACGATGCCACCGGATTGAAGAAAGTAAGCATCATCACGTCTGCTTATACATACACCGACCAAGTACGTGAGGCATTTGCGGCAGTAAAAACGTTCACCAAAGAAGCTACGGCTGTGAACAACCTTACCGCCACGCTTGTCCGTCCGCTTACGAAAGTGACGATTGCAGAAAAAAAAACCGCGATGGTCGACAAGTGTAGAATCCTGGTAGCTAAATACACCGTTCCATCAGAGTTCAATGCTTTCAGCGAGGAAGTAAGTACAACGGCTACCTACCAAGCCAGGTATGAAGCAGCTCCGGTGGGCCACGTGATTCCCATCAATAGGGTCGACTGCAAAGTCCTCTTCTCGGATTATGTCTTTACCGCTGCCGACGCCACGATGGGCGGAATAGAACTTATGTTTAGCGGAACCGTAATGCTGTATAACAGAAGCATTCCTGCCGGAATCCCCCTCAAACGCAACTACAAGATTAACGCCGCCGGAAACCTGATTACCGCCGTCGGAGGAGACGACCCTGCGGTAGCTTTGTCCGTCGATATGACCACTGACTGGGAAAAGCAGAATAACGATATTCCGGACTGAGGCGAAAGTGAGCGACTACTATTATGCCGGCAGACTAAAGTGGAATACAGATAGGACGAGTCGTATTGGCGCGAGTAGCTCGACGTGCAAAAAATTCATCGGCTATAACAGGTATCAGTTGGTACTTGCCGGCAGTTAGAGAAATGGAAGCACTCCGAAGTACACCGACAGCGAGCCGAAACAAAAATTTTCATCCCCTCCGACGCCCGTTTCTCTTGTCGCCGACTCGAGAGTGTCTTGTCGCTGACTTGACCTCGCCTTGTCGCTGACTCGGGAAACGGACGTCGGAACATTCAAATAGTAACACTTAAAAACAATTAGTATTATGCCATTCTGGAAAAAGATGTTTAATAAGAAACAAGCGGTTTACTACCCCCGTGCCATCGTGCAGGGCAAACCGGTGGAAACGGAGACCATAGCCAAAGACCTGGCGAAAATCTCCACAGTGAGCAACTCGGACGTTCAAGCCGTGCTGGGCGACATCGCAGGCGTGATGCACACCCGTATGTCGCAGGGCAAGAGCGTACACATCAAGGGGCTGGGCTACTTCCGCTACGTGCTGGACACCACGGGCGTGAAAGACGTCAAGGAATTTGACTTTGAAAAGCAGGTGAAAGCCGTGCGCGTGGAGTTTGTGCCCGAACGCTCCAAACTCTCTAACGGCGCCTATACTCGCGCCCTTGTGGATAGCGACACGCTGGAGTGGATAGAACTTGCCCCTGAAACGGAAGACCAAGACCCTTCGGGAGGTGGAGAAATCATCGACCCAACGGGCGGTGACCAAAACGAGGATGTGTTGGGATAACCATCCCCGGTCAGCGTCTTATGGAAACAAAGTAAATAGCGTATGCCCCCTGTTGATAGACAAAAACCTCCGTTTTGCGACGAGTTCCCCGCCGACTGCTCTTTTGAGAGGAAGAGCTATCCGGCGGGTGCAACCGTGAATAACGACGATACGAATATCAACTACCTTATCTTCTGCCAATCGGGACACGCGCGGATTACCAGCACGCTGTTCCATGATGAAATCCTATGTGCCGGGGAAGTGATGTTCGTCCCCCGTGGGAGCGAATGTAGCGGAACAGCTTTGAGCGACGTTACCCTGCTGGTGCATAAGTTCAACAATACGGTATGCCGGGCAGAGAAATGTATTCTCTCTTATCTCTATTCACACAGACTGCCGGATTCTAAAATCTATTGCTGCAAGCTGACCGCCCCGACCTCCATGCGGGTGCTTATGGACACCGTGGCTACGTATATCACGGACGAAACACACGATTCCGACCTTTGGAAACTCAAACATAAGGAGTTGATATGGGTATTCACCCGTTACTATACGGCAGAAGAGTTGCGCATCTTCTTCCATCCGATGACGGGCGAGCAAATACCTTTCCGAAACCTTGTGCTAACCCACTATCGCAAAGCCAACAATACCGAAGAACTTGCCGGATTGTGCGGATACAGCATACATACCTTCCGCAGGGTTTTCAAAAAGGAATTCGACATTCCGGTGTACCAATGGCTCATCAAGAAACGTGCGGAAAACATCCGCTACCGGCTGTCACAGTCCTTTGTTCCTTTGACGGACATTATCGACGAGTTCAACTTCTCGTCAGCGCAACACTTCAGCAGTTTTTGTAAGCAGTATCTGGGCGACACGCCGGGCAATCTGCGGAAAGCGATGCAGGTTGCTTCGGAGTAAGCCTGCCACTGCTTACTTTCTATGATTGAACCACAAGATGGTCGTAACCGTACTGAACTCCGAATCGTCATCCGGATGGCATACGACAATATTGATTATACATTCCTGCTTCATGCGTAGGAAATAGAACTTGGTCATATATATCCCGAGGTGACTTGGGAAATACTACCACCGAAGCATCTATTTTATAATCCTAAAAATGAATAATTAAATAGTAACTTGTGTACGACTGAAAAAGTTAAACTTCAATTAGTTAACTCTTTAATAGTTCAGCGAAATGTATTACCTTTGCAAAAAGGTAGCCATTATTAATAATCGTAAATTTGTTATTTTTAGAGTATGAGTAAGGAATGTTTTGTTATACAGCCAATTAGTGATGGAAAATTCACGAAAAGATATGATGATATATATAAGCCCGCGATAGAAACTGTTGGTCTTTCTGCATATCGAGTTGATTTAGATCCTGCTGTTAAAATCCCCATTGAAGATATTGAATCGAACATTAAAGACTCAATAATATGTTTTGCTGATATTTCTGTTGATAATCCTAATGTTTGGTATGAATTAGGATATGCTTTTGCTTTAGGAAAAGATGTTATCATGGTGTGTGACGAGAGTAGAAAAGATTTCCCTTTTGATGTTAGACATAAAAATATTATTAGGTACAAAACAGAATCCTCCAGCGATTTTAAGGAACTTAAAGAACGAATTATAGAGAAAATAAAGGCATATATTCATTCTCAAAAAACAACAGAAAGAATACTTGAAAATCCTATTAAGGAAACCGACGGTTTTCAGCCATATGAGTTATCTTTATTGGCTTTTATTATTGGAGAACAATATACAGACGAAGAAGTAGCAAATGTTTATGAACTTCGAAATAGGATGACTAAAGCAGGCTTTAATGATACAGCTTTTAGCATTGGAATGCGTCTATTAAAAGCAAAAGGATTTATTACAACAAAAATAAATAGCGATTATAACGGAAATGAATATCCTGTATGTGCTTTGTCAGATGATGGTGTAAACTTTATCCTCAAAAACACCCATTTATTTGATCTACAACAACCTGCAATAAAAGACGCAGTCCCGACAATAATGTCAAATTCAGATGATTTGCCTTTTTGATATATTCACTTATATATACTTTTATTATGAACTTTAGTAAAATTATAAAATTGAAATATGCTTGTAAAAGATTTTATCTCAACTATAAAAGATATATTTGAACTTAAAGAATCAGACAAGTCTGTATTTAACAATTTATCAGAGGAATTGATCCATGAACAATTGAAATATTTACGGAGTAATCTTGAGATTTCAGCTAAGAAGTGTGACATTTACGCATACATAACAAAACATTTTGGGGAAGAAATCACTAGTTTAACTCAAGAAAACCACGCTGATTATGTTACGGAAAAATGGTTATCAATCATTGATATACACAGAAGCATCTATGATACGGTTGGTTATCTAACACTACTTCAGATGGACGCGATGACCACATGTATTAGCTTGTTTGATGCGAAAACAGATACGGAAAGAATCATACTTTGTAAACATGCTTACACCATCCTGTATGAAGCATTAGAACATAATTTATTCAAAAGAGTATCTCGTGATATGCGGAAATATCCAGAAGTATTGATTACAAGTGACGAGTTAAATGGATTTTGGCAAAATGTAAAAATAAGTCTAAAGGATATTTCAGAAAAGGAAGAAGCTCAGCGTATTCGTAATAACATTGATGCGCATAAGTCCGATTCATTTATGCAGCAGATCGATGTATATAAAACATGTAAATGGGCGCAAAGCATAATTAATCTGTATGTTTTGATACAAATAATTGATGATATTCAAAATTGCATGGAGGGTATTAATCAAAATATGAATAAGTTATTAGAAGCGTTTGAAATAGAAGCGAAAGAATACATAAAGAAATTAGATTATATCCGGAAGTCTTTACAATAATCTGATGAAATTCTTCTTAGTTCAAAATAATATAGTATCTTTGCAGGCAGAATAAGCGTTCTTTTTATTAGTGCAGAATTAGGCGGTTTATAGAACTTCGCTCGTTTCTAAATCGTTACCTGTTTACTGAAAACATAATGTAATGTGTTGATTTTCAATAAGGGATGGATACCTGTATGATTAGCTGTGTGAAATGTTACATGCTTTGATATCCCAGCTTGTTCAACCCATTTGTGTAAAATCACATTACTTCGTCCCAGTGAGACCAATCCGGCAAATACCTTTTCCGTTTCTGGTGCATTTCCTCTGTCTGGCAGATGTTTTATGGCTTCCGAACAGAGTGGAAGCGATATGGCTTCTTTCGTCTTCTTCTGAATAATACTCAATAGTGCATTGCCATTTTCATCATAGCGTATATCTTCCCATCTCAATGCAATAATATCACAATGCCTCAATCCACAAAAACAGCTGAATAGAAATGCTTTCCTTAATAAGATATTATAAAAAGGAGTATGAACCAATCTGGTCAATTCCTTTATAGTAAGATAATCCCTTTCTGTTCGATTACGTTTTGGTTTGTCCTCATTCTTTATTTTATTCATCGGATTAACAGTTATATAATCTTCAGATACGGCCCTGTTCAAGCAGTATCGCAGCGTTTTCAAATAATAGAATTGGGTGTTAACATGTAATGTCTTTTCCTTCTTACAATGTTCTTGTTTTGTTTTCTTCAAGTAATCTATAAAACCCAACAAATAAGTCTTGTCCACCTTTCTTAGCAATATTCCATTCGGAGTATACCTTTCCAAATGGCATACAACAGCATGTATGGCACTTTTCCGTACTCTATTGTTCACACTTTGTTCTGCTATTAATTTCATATAGCCAGTCAGCTTCATATTGGACAATCTGCTATGATTAAATCCGTAAGCTTGATTATATATTTCCAAAATCTTCTGAGCCTTTATCGCATTTGCCAAATTTAGCGTCTCGGCATTTCTTTTTTTATCAGCTTGATTATGTTCAGGGATAATATACAACTTTAAGAATTCGTATTGTCGCCTTCCATTCATATAAATATCCAGATATATGGATTGGCATCCATTAACCAATTTTTTTGTTCTCACCTTTATTGGCTCTTTTAAATTCAATTGTTTTTTCATATTCTTTAAATAAAAACATACAGTTTATTATTAGTAGTAACAAAACAGTAACAAAAGTCAATCCTAAAAATTGTTTTCATGTTCTATCACTCTTGTCTTTTTTATAATTACCTTATTAGCTATCAAATATTTACAGTATAGAACGCCACGTTACTGAAAGAACAAATATAATAATAAGCCAGAAACAATTAAACTATCAAGAGTGTGGCTATTGCTATGACGGCGGAAACTTTCTCTGGAAATTTATTTTCCATCACTTTGCTTCCACACTTCCACCCACCTCCTGTATCCCCCTATCCATCGGCATTTGCCCTGTGGTGGAAGCAATCCGAAAAGGTGGAAGCAAATTTAGCTTCCACTTGTCTGAAACGCCTGAGTTTTGTAGTAACAATCTGTTTACTAGCATAATATTACGCAAGAGCTACATAAATCAATCAGTTCGGCATTCCGCAGAGGCTATGAAAAGTACCGGGAGAGTGAGCCGTTCAAGCGGATGATTCCTAACTCACGGCTATGAATAATGCCGTCTAATATCCTTTAAGTTGTTGTACAATACATTTGCGCCCTATCCACAATAGATGCGGGCTACGTACTTCATCCGTAAAAGCCTTGGAGTTAGTGACACCTAACAGCCATGAACAACCCTGCTTACGACCATAAAGCAATCGCTTGACGACCATTAGCAGAGTTGTTCATGGCCGTTAGGCGTCATTAATTCCCTATGCAACAGCAGACAAACAAAGGGAGAGAAGCAAAGGATTGTCTGTGTTTTAGATAAAAAGCCCATTTGTTAGCAGGTGTATTCCGGAAGAAAAGTCATGCCGCATAATAGTTCTGGATAATAATGTACCCCAGATTTCTCTTTATTATCATCCTATAAAGGGTGATTCGGTGCTCCAAGCAGAACGTGATGACTGGAATGTAAGCTATGAATTGGGTGATACTTGGAAGAATGCACGGAAAATAAAGTTGAAAAATAGCTCTTTGTTCAAGATTGATATATTGGTGTATCCGGAATTCTCTTTCAAGAACGTGATTATTACGCAGATTTATCAAGTTCTATTTGATTTGAGTCCTGCAATAGAAATTTCGTTATGGAAGGGTATGAAAGCCACAGCACAAGTGAAGATACCAATTTATAATGATGGATATGGAGCTCGGGAAGGAAAGGTTCATCCGGGGTTTCTGACTCTTTCACAACGTTTTCGATTGCCTTATAACGTTTTTGGTAAATTCTCAGTAGGTTATTTTAGTGGCAACCGATATGGTGCTGATGTAGATTTCTTTCGACCCTTTAATGATGAGCGCTTTTCTTTGTTGGCAAGAATAGGATATACGGGAGCTGGACGTTGGGACGGATTTAAGTTCCAATATGATCCTTCATTATGGCGTGTGACGTGGTCTTTGGGGGGAAATTTCTATTGGCCGCGATTTAATACACAGTTCACACTGAAGGCTGAACAGTATTTGTTGAAGGAAAAGGGGATTAAATTCGATATGATTCGTCATTTCCGTTATTGCTCAATCGGCTTTTATGCCATGAAGGCAGAGCATGCTAAAGCGAATGGAGGATTCCGGTTTCAGGTGGCATTGCCTCCTTATAAGTATAAAAGGAAAGGATATGTACCGCGTGTGAATACTTCTACCAATATGGGTATTTCTTATAATGCAGGTAATGAAAGGTATTATTATAAGGAATACAAGGCAGAGGCAAGTGATAATATGATGGAAGAAAATAGTTTTAACCCATATTTTATTAAGTCAGAATTGTTAAATTTTTAATTA
>OHCD01000078.1_pt1 | contig 57507 bp, 42 predicted proteins | sample 1577561 | NCBI WGS metagenome assembly OHCD01 (sample SAMEA3879510, study PRJEB24766) | human gut metagenome | biome: human-associated habitat; feature: feces | place: USA | collected 1985/1987 | reverse complement strand
AGACAATAAAAATTTGCTCACTTTCTGGCTTAACGGTCCTAAAGTGACGGCTTACATTCATAAAAGAGAAAGATATCTTAATGGTGAACGTGTGACAGCGTACGATGGCCAGCAAAACAAAATGTCGCTTCCGACTTTTCTTAAAGATTGCCTACGTCCTTTGTTTAATAGCCAAGATCCGCTTCATATTATGATTAATAATAATAGTGGTATTACAATGTCCCATTTTGTATATCCGCTAATTATGAACTTTATCTCTAAAAAAGAAACGGCAAATGAATATTATTTAATTCTTGTCAGTGATTTTAAATCTGGTCAATACAGTAACAATGATCAAGACGACAAGAATACGCTATATAGTTTGATTTCGGGCAAATCGCATATAATGGCATATTTTGAGCGCCAAATCAAGTCAATGCGTGCGCCGTTTGTTCAGGCCGAATATTTATATTTTCAAGCTGGCGATTTAGGTGCAAGAGGTGTCAGGCTTATTCATAAAGATATAGTAATGAAGTCTCAACTTTACCTAAATAGCAGTCTTGAATTAAGCCAAAAGAGAGGAAACCAATTTAATCTTAGCGATGCTAATATTTCATTTGATAAAGATAAGGCAACAACAATAGACAGTATTGGTATTATGATAATGGAAGGGGAAAAAATACTTTCATATCGTACTATAGTTCGTGGAGATGACGAAATTGCTAAATTACTTACAGAAAAACGAGAATATGAAATTCCTGCTCAAACATCGATTGATTTGGGAAAGTCTTCTTTAGGAGACATTACGGTTAAGTATATATTTTTCACGATGTCACATGACAGTGAAGGAAATTCGGTTTTACCCGTATCGTTAACTTCACAACAAATCATAGCTAAAGAAAACATAACATATATAGATCAAGAATTCAGAAGAACAATGACTATTGTACTAATCAGTCTATCTGTCATCATTATTATTGCAATAATGTATTGGATGGGAAGAAAGAAGAAAGTTGTGGTTAATATTTCTCGCTTTGCCCAAAAGTATGTCAACGTAACAAAGGACAGAGGTGCGGTAGAACTGCCGTGCTGGTTTTACGTAAAAGGCAATAACCTAAATAGAATTAAGGTTAGCGGAAGTGTGGATTGTTGTCGAAAGATGACGATTGGTGGTATGACAAAACTATATGTTAGACTGCAAGAAACCAAACCCGACGGATTTAGCTATTATGTTGATGGAAAAAAGTGTAACGATTTTCTTCATATACCACTTAAAGGCAAGAAATTCAGCTTCGAACTTGATATCAATATCAACCCTGACACCGTAGATGTGCGGCAGCTGCACACATGTAGCGTGATGATAGACTTCAAGGTGGAAACATCAGTCGGAGGATTGTTCAAGCACATTGACGCGGGCATTTCGCCAGAAGTGTACGACTTCTACTTCATTGAGGATCTTGGACGCGCATGGGTGGGGTTCGACCCTGGAACGTCGGGTTCATGTGTAGCTGTGGGCAATCCGAGCGGTGCGCTTAACGATCCAAGCATATCGCTTGTGGAGGTGAGGCAAGGCGAGACAATGAAAAAAATCATACCGTCGCGCATCATCTTCAATAAGTCGTTCGCCGGCAAGTCCATCGATATGCTCCTGCCGGGCATCGACTATGAGTATGGCATTGCAGCCGACCGTAACTGGAGAGCATCGCGCAATATGCCGCGATTCCAGAGCATTAAGAAGCTGCTTGGTTACAAGAAGGCTGAGGAGGACAAAATTGGGGTGACGGTAGGCGGCACGACGCTGAAGTTCTCCGGCGTTGATCTTGCCCATATGCTCATGCGCGGACTCGATCGAGAACTTACGGAGTATCTTAACAGCATGTCGGGCATCGATCGCCAACGTGTTACAGACAATGGGTCATGTCCGCAGCGCGCCGTCGTAGCCATACCAAACAACTACACCTTGCCGAAGATTGAGGATATGATAGCAAGCGTGGAGCGTCTTGGTAAGTTTAAGGAGATTCGCTTCATATACGAGGCAGAGGGCGTACTATTCAACTATTTGCGCAAGACGTTCGGTCAAAAGCGCTTGGGCATGGAAAACGTTATGGTGTACGATATGGGTGGAGCGACAATTAATCTCACAGTGTTCCGCATCACCTACACCAGCAAAAACGGATCTACCTATTATAATATATCCACTCTCGGACGTATCGGCTACGCCGTCGGTGGCGATAACATCGATGTGGCTCTCATGGAGTATATCTTCGCTATGGCATCTGACAACGAGAACAAACGCCACGACTATGAGAAGAAGCACAAGACGGAGATTCTTGAGGCCATTCTCGATTTGAAGAAGAACATCATCAATGCTGACCGCGAGTACAAAGACCCAGGACTGATCGGCGCTTTGCTTGACAAAGAAGGATTCTGCAATTTTACGAACCGCTTACTTGACTCGTTTGGAAGTATAGACGATTCTGCAATGGAGGATGTGGACTTCACGAAGAATACATTGCAGAAACTGCTCGATTCGGAAGAACTGCTCAATTTTGTGTACAGCCGTGTTAAGGACGCTGTTGTAGAAATTCTCAAGTATCCTGAAGTGAAGTCCATAACGATAGATAAACTATTGTTTGCAGGGCGAAGCACAATGTTTCCAGGAATACGCTCAATAGTAGAGACGGTTGTACAGAGTCATTCGCACCGTGTGAAAATACCTAATATTTTTAATGACGAGGAGATAAAGACCTCTGTGGCTTATGGTGCTTGTTGGTATGGTATATACAACGGTCTTGTCACGCTTGATAATTCCCGTCTAACAAGTGCTTATGGTTTCAAGCAGACCACCGGCACCGACTCTATCCTCAAGGTGCTGCTCAACCAGAACAGTGTTTTTGGAGATGACAATATGGTGCATGGAAGCATCGACATTGAGAGTCTCTTTGATGGAGACGGACAGACTGTGTCGTTCTATCAGATTATGGGAAGCGGAACAGGTGATGACTTGCTATCGGAGAAAAACCGTTACAAGGTTAACTACCTAACAGGCATCCCCGTCACGCAGCTTACGCAGAGCATCGGCATCGAGGTGGGCAGAAATAATTTTGCCACATGCAGTGTAACATTTGACACGGGTATGACCGAACGTCGCTCTGATCTCGACATACAGACGCGTGACATCACGGAAGAGAACGACTGGGCGTATGTGTTCGCCACTACCGACGAGGAATCGGTTCGCCTGTCAGCAAATGTGGCACACATATCGCGTTCAAATCAGCAGAGGGAAAGAAAGCAAGCCGCAGATCGTAAAGCTCCGCAACAGACGGGACAATGGTATGACAACCTTGGCAAGAGCAACAAGCGCAGGTTCTAACTGTAAAAATATATAAAAGACATATTGTATGAGAAAGTTATTGTTTCTTCTACTCGTTTCCGTAGCCTGTATGATCAAGGCCGGAAACAATAATCCTGTCAAGTACCTTTATCAGGGTGCTGACACCGCGATTACTGATTCTGCGGCGAAGCACAAGATACAGCTCCGCAAGAATTGGGTGATTTATGTAGACGGATGTGTGGACGACACCATGAAGACCGTCAAGCTTAGCATATGCAACGGTCAGTGGTTCGATTTCAAGCCTGCGTTGAAGCCAAAGGAGAAGATGTCGCAGTTCTTCAAGAAAATGTCTAATGTAGGCGAACTCGCCATCAGATCTTTCGGGAGCATGAAGGAGCTAGAAAAATATAAGAAGAATCATAAAAAGTACACGCTTGTTGCTGTTGTGTCTTTAGCCGACGGCAAGAATCTGTTGCTCAACAACCTGTCAGCTGGCATAGACGTGTATATGAACGACTCGTTCAGCCAGACTCTTGGCAAGGGTGGATGCATGCTTGTAAGTAAACCGACTAATGCTGACAGTGTCAATGTTGTTGTGGCTTGCGCGAAGAAGTTACCAAAGGTTGTCACTGTAAAGTTTGGAGAGGTTGCTGATGGCGGTGTGCCGGCCTGGTGGGTTGCTGTAGCTATTGTTTTTGCATTGCTGATTGGGCTTGGTGTGACTATTGGTATTATTCGATTTAAAAAGAAATCCGCAGATAAGAGTAATAAAAAGAAAGCAGCAGTTGCTGGCGCTAATGACTTTAAGCTTAGTGTCAATGAGAATCCCCCCAGTCTGTTTAAGGGCTATGAGCAAAGAATTGGTAAGCAGAAGCAGATTGTTTGTCTTATGCAGACTGTCAGATTTCCGATAAATAAGGCTTTTTGGGATAATTATATTGACGAAATAGTAAGGTACTATGGTGGAAAAAAAAGCATAAGAAAATACATCAATGAAAACTTGAACCCTAATGCGGATGTGCAGTTGTCTTTGGATTTGCCAGTGATGTTTTCTACGGAAGAACCAAGAAGTAATCGTGATGCGTGGAAAAAAGTAAAACCTGGCAGACGTGTTTATTGGGTTAAGTTCATTGCTCCTTTTGTTGAGCCTGACTCACAGATAGTGTCAGAGACAACCTCGCAGCAGAGCGAAAATGCATTAAACGATGCGAATGATCTTGTTGTATGTCTGTCCGCTCTCTTGCCGCCGCAACAGCAGGATGGTGAGGGCGTTGAGGTTTTGCCAGAAAAAATGGAAGTAAACGTGAGCATGCTCTATGGTGTGTATGAGTCACTCAAGGCACTTATTACAACTGTTAATGACGTGTTGGCAAAAAAAGATGATGCTAACAATGCCGCCAATCAACAGATGTCGGAGTTGGAAAACCGCTATAAAAATGAGATTAAACAACTTAATGAATCGCATGCCAAGAATGTTCAGGCGTCTGTTGACGAAAATGACAAGAAGTGGAGAGAAAATACAGAGAAGCTGAGGCAGCAGCACGAGGAGGCAGTGGCGAGAGCCAAAGAACTGAAAGGTAACTACGAGCGCGAGAAGAAGGAAAAAGAGAAAGCTCATGAAACGATAAGCGATCTCAACGCCACTATAGAGCGCAAGGATAAGGAGTCGAAAGAATACAACACGCGACTGGTGTTCTACCGCTCGTGCAGCGAGTATGCAGTCCTTGCCGTGGAAATGTTCGACACGGTGAACGCAGTGGAGTTGCTTGCCTCAAGGTTGTACAATGCGTATGTGAAGAACGGCAGAGACCGCGACACGTTCTGCTATTATATGACACGCGTCAACCGCAAGTTCCTCTCGTCAGTGGCACAGATAAAGAACCTGCATGAGGTATGCGAGCCTGAGCTACGCATGCTTGCAGCGACAGGACTTGTCCCGAGGAATGGATGGATTGACAGTCTGCTTAAGAGCCAGAAGAAAGAAAGCATGTGGACTGGACAGCTTCAGGCTAAGCTTTACCGTGACGTGTTCGAACAGTACAGTGGTTGTGCTGTCATTATGGCCGACGAGTATGCCTATATGATGGGTAAGATGTTGGCTGATATTGATAAGGACATCGAGAAGGAGCTTATCGCCAAGTCGGAACATTTACAAAAGCTTGTTGCTAAGCTCGGTTATAGGCTTGTGTATGCCCGCCCATTCACGTCGATAACAATGTATGACAATGTTGAGAACACAGATTTCGTGGATCTCGGCATGGTCAAGGATACTATCGTCGAAATAAAAAAAATGGGTGTAGCTTACGGCACCAAGAATCCGAAGACAGAAGTAACAGTACAACAATAAAATAGGTATAAACTTTTATGAGAAATAATCGTAGTAACAATAGAAGTCGTTCTTCGAGAAGAGATGCACACAAAAAAGTGATAGTTAAATACCTTCCATTTCTGGTATTAATTGTTGGTGTTTTGGCAATTTGTGCTTATGAAATACCATGGGAAGATATATTTCCACCCACGCCACCACCACCAACAACAACTCAAGAAATATATTTCACTAAAGGTGCCGAACCACATCTTGCAACAATATATCTTGACAACTCTGCCAGTATGCAAGGTTATGCGAAAGGCATTCAATATCTTGATGCTCTTGCTGATCTTATGAGTATATATCCGAATACAGAAGCTCGCCTAATGAGCGATTCTGCAATGGTAATAAAGAAGGGCTCAGACTTGATCAGCAAGCTTGCTAATAATGATATTAATTATGTGGGGCAATCACTTTTAAACAGTGATTTGGAGTACATTGTCAGTGATATTGAAAAAGCGTATAAGATGAAGAAGACAAAGATTGCCTTCTTTGTTACTGATGGCATAATGTGTGGTCCTGATTCAGAGATAAGGAAAGATTCGAATTATAACATCAATCATCGTCAAGATCTTACAAATAGCATTTCTGATGTTTTCAAGGGAAAAGGGTTAGGTGTTTCGGTATATCGTTTAGTAAGCGATTTTAAAGGTGTATATTATTGTTATGATAATTCCCACAAACCAATAAATGCTTTGCGCTCTTTCTATATTATAGCTATAGGCAAGCCCGAAGTCGTATCTGATTTCAAGGAGACTTTAATCAAGCGGCAGAAGCAAAGTATTTTTAAGCTGCGTCCCCAAAACGAAATACATTTCATAGAGTCCAAACCGATAAATCAATATATTAGTATAAATGCAGGAACGGATGGAAATGTTGTGCTCTCCATTGATAAGAACAATACGGTTGTTTACGACCGTAGCAAAATAAAGAGTAATACGGATATAAATTTCCATATTAGTTTCGACGCATTTAAGAACTATAAACTCTCAGGAGGAGATCTTGCAAAGAATGTACAGGTGACTATTGACGGAACACCATATAAAGCTGTAACAGTAGTGGATAGTTTGCGAAATGCAATTATAGCGAAGGTTGATAAAACATTTCTCAAAGGCAGAAGTGATGGTAGTAAGGTTCACATCACTATTCCTTACTTTACACCAGCATGGATAGCAAGTCCTTTTGTAAGTAATGACAACGATTTACGTTTTAAACAGGGGCGTGCCGACGAATCAACTTTCTTCTTTAATTATTTCATAAATGGTATAATGAACGGAGTTCTGTCGTCGTCTGGTTTCAATATCTACGATAGAGAATTATTGTTTAAATGTAAATAAAAATCAACTTTAATATAAAACGAAATGAAACAAATCTATTTTTTAGTTTCCCAGTGTGAGACATGGCTCAACAATGACCCCAAAGGTTATCTTGAACATTATTTCTGTTCAGATGGAGGTTTTACTCATGCCTTCCTCATCGCTCTTGCTATTGCAATCGTGGCAGCTATAATGTTTTATGGTTGGATAGGCATGACAGTAAATCGCCTTGCCAATCTTGGCGTTTGGTTGGCAACTCTCTTAGCCGATGCCGTGTTAACCTTTATAATAACCCAGATGTCAGTAATTGGCAATAGCGATGCTATGACAGGCGTTTTTAAAAGTATTGAAGCACATAGAAGCGAACTCAGTACCCAAATAGCAGTAAATGACACAACTGGACAAGATAATCTGTCTAACACTACAACACAGATTATAGACACTCTTTCTAATGGCTGTGATGTTACATACGGCTTGAACATAAGCAACGTCGTTGTTTCCATTGTTCTTTTCTTTATCATCTCACTATGTGTTAAGAAATTAACAACGCACGCAACACATATTCCTTTCTAAAAACCTAAATAAACACAATAAAATAACGATATGAACGTATTTATTTTTGCAATAGGCGGAACTGGTGCAAGAGTGCTAAGAAGTCTCACGTTCTGTCGGGCATTGAGAAGATACCCGATGGAACCAACATCATCCCGCTCATCATCGACTACGACAAGGACAACGGCGACAAGAAACGAACTATCGATCTTCTTGACACCTATACAACCATACGTAATAAGGCGTATGAGGGAGTAGAACTCAATGCCGGCGACCGCAACTTCTTCCATCCCGTAATATGCCATCTGTCTGATGTCGCCACGCTCGCTGGAAAGCCGGACGTGGCAGTAAGGCCGAGCTATGAATTCACCTTCGGTCTCGACGACAAGACAGAGGCTGGAACATTTGCCGACTACATCGACTACACTAATATGATTGGCAATACATCTCTTACAAAGGATCTACTCGCCTCGCTCTACAATGACGAGCCGCAGGACTTCCCTGAAGGGTCTCATCCGTTCACAGAACTCTACCTTGAGCTGTCTATGGGCTTCAAGGGCAATCCGAATATTGGCAGCATCGTGTTTGAGGACCTCAGGAACGATGCCGAGTTCAGGCGCTTCTGCAATACGTTCGACGCAACACGCGACCGTGTGTTCATCATCAGCTCCATCTTCGGCGGCACGGGCTCGTCGGGATTCCCGCGCATAGTGGACGCCATTCGCTATTCAGGCATTGCAGGGTTCGATCAAGCCATGGTGGGAGGATGCATCGTGATGCCATACTTCAAGGTGAACACTCCGCAGGGAGGTGCCATCAACTCTAACATATTTAACTCGAAGCAGAAGGCAGCATTGTCGTACTACGCACAACCTGACCATCACGGCATGAGCATTTATGACAAGCTGACAACCGCCTACTTCATCGGCGACGATGAGACGACGAACCTGCCTTATTCAGAAGGTCGGGACACGCAGAAGAATGATGCCCATATAGTAGAGTTCCTTTCTGCACTGAGTGTACTCGACTTTATATGCAAGGATAACGCCACGCTTGCGGCAGCCAACTATCGCGAGTATGGTCTTCCTAAAAATATAAATGATGGCGAAAAGTTCAACTTTACTAATTTTGACGCTGACGACTACGAGGACTATCTGCAGTTCCTCTTCACAATGGCGCTTACCTTCAAGTATTACAAGGACTATGTGGCCAACGACACCATACCAGAAAAGGTGTCCTACTACAAGGACCTCGATCTCAAATCGAAGGTGAAACGCGGAATGTACAAGCACCTTGAGGATTTCATCGACGATTTCAATAGTTGGCTCGACGAGATGGCATGCCAGAAGGATGGGTTCAAGCCATTCCTTCATAAGCCGCGCAATGAAGACTCGCAGGCAGTTGTCGCCGATGACCTCTATGAGTATGTTGTCGGCTACGAGGCACCTACGGGCAGTATGTTCAGCAGGGGCGCCGTCTATAAGGACTTCTCCGCTTACTGTAATGAGGTGTTTAAGAAGATATCAAATACATGGGACAACGATGAGCAGATACTGCTTGAGACCTACTATGAGGCATCGGGCAAGATGTATGAACTCTTTAGTGAAATCAAAAAGAAAAAGTAATTATGGCTAAGATATTCAACAATATAAATAAAACTCTTTATCCTGCCGAGGGCAACCTAAATCTGAGCGGCTGGGGGAGGACCATGGCGTACGACACCAACCGTGTGCCACATATCACGGACACTGTTGGGTCGGGTATCGCGCTCTCGAAGATGGGCACGTCCATACCTACACCGTTCGCGCGCATTTTTCTCTTCAAGACAGCATTTGAGATGGTGAACGGCTCGGCAGATGGGGCTAATGACAACTCTGCTTACGGCAAGTTGGTGTCGGAGTGTCTTGACTTTCTTGAGTTTATCTATGGCTATGGCGACGCCATCGTGGTGAAACCATGGAACGTGGATTTAAATATCACAGCGCTCAGGAATAGCGCAAGCGCGGGACATCAGGTGCTCGGCAGGAGTCTTGAGAGGTTTGCACTCAATCTTGGCGTGGAGGACATATATCTTTTTTATTATAATGGTGTGCTAATTGGCGGCACATCGCCGTTCACACTCGTGTATACATCGCCCAATTGGCAGCGTGTAAAGAATATCACCAACGCTTGCGGACTTGCTGGCAATCAACTGTTTCCTGACTATTCTCTGCCAAATACTGTGGCAACGCCGCTGCACGAGCGCGACCTCGGATTCCGCACGATGCTCACACGATACTATGTGGCTTTTCGCAATGTGCCGGGCATGAGTGACACGTCGTTCTTCAAGTATATATATCGCAACCAGAATATCTATGACGTAGAGATGAGGAGATACTTTGCAGACATAACAGGGAAAGCCCCGTATGATGTGGCGATGTTCCGCAAAGACTATGCTTGTGTAAAGGCAAATATGACTGAGATAGACATCCTGGGCATGGGCGGTGCGTCAACGCTGTTTCTTGCGACAAATTCAGGAGGTCAAAAAATCATTGGTGGTGGCACTGAAGATGGCACTAATATCTCTGACGATTACAAGATTGCTGCAACTGTAGACAATGGAAACGTCAACCGTCCTCTTGTTCTCTTCGAGGGTGGCATAACCGGTGCTACTTATGTCGCTGGTAAGCCTTTGCCGAACGGTGTCGACATTGTGCGCAACCCAGATGAGCCGCTTGATAGTCGTATACTCCCTGGTGGACAGAACATAAAATATCCATATCTCACCGATACCGACTTCCTTCAGGAAAAGATAATAAAGGTTGGCTATAAGGTTGACACCGACAACTTCATGACCTTCGGCATCCAAACGGCTGGTAATGGCGATTATCTGTTGCCGTTGCGAAAGGAAATATTCGAGTATTTCAAGCCATCCGACTTCGTAGACGACAGTGTGCAGGGACTTTCCATCAAGCTTGTCGAACTGGACGAGGAAACTGTAAAGGTACACCTCACCATACCGGTGCAGTTTAAGGACTGTCCGTATATAGAGTTTGTGCATACCTATTATAAGGATGATATCGTAGAATTGAAGAATTATCCTAATGTATTCTCCATAGGTGTTTTCCCGTCTTATCGCATTCTGGGCAACGCGGTACCAAATATCTACTCGGTTCTTGTGCTCGACGCCAAGAAGCAAGTTACGACACGTTACTATGCCTTAAAAGACGGCAAGGTTGAGGTTGTGGCTGATGTCGTAAGCAAGAGGCGCTTAACAAACGGCGGACGCTACGACGAGTTGAAGCAGACCTTTGACATCTGCGAGGTGGAGACAAACGGCGCAAAGGCACTGTTGTTGCCTAACTTCAAGGAAATCACTCCTGCTCACGGTGGCGGCAACACCGTTGTTGGCATTGACTTTGGTACAACAAATACTTACATCTGCTTCTCGACAAACGGTGGCGGAGATCCCAAGAGCCTTGAGATAACACGTGACGACATGCAGGTACTCATGCTCAACAAAATAAAAATAGACAAGGGTAATTTCGGTGATGACTACCGTAACTCTATGTATATGATGAGCCCGTATATCACATCGTTGGATCGCGAATTTGTGCCATTACTTTTGGGCGAACAGAGCAACGTTGCCTATCCGTTCCGTACCGTAACTTGTGAGACTTTCGATCCCCAGAAGGGCTTCGACAAGATTGCCGATCCACAGTTGTTCGCCGATATCAACATCGGATTCAACTTCTTGAAGGAACTTGTCGATCTGCCCAAGGAGAAATACAACACCAATATCAAGTGGGACATTGAGGAGGGCAACACGGACGAGCCGTTGACTGTGAAAGAGAACCGTGTAAGGGCGTTTTGCTATCAGAATGCGTGGATGATAAAGAACAAGCTGATGCTGCTCCAGGCTCCACGCACGAGCTTTACGGTGTTCATCACGTTCCCATATACAATGAAGCGCCTCGTGTGCAATGATATTGCTACCTATTGGAAGGGGGCTTTCGACAAGATAATGGGAAGCGGCAATGTGAAGATTGAACGTGTGACGGAGTCGATAGCTCCTTACTATTCTATGATTTCGAATGACGGCAACTTTACCGACAACGCCCTCAATATCGACATTGGTGGCGGCACTACTGACATGTTGTTTGCTGATGTTGAGCATATGACGTTCTATTACACCTCTTCAAAGTTTGCAGGTGACGACATATGGGGCGACGGCAAGCATCTCGTCAACAACAATAAAAAGGACAATGGCTTCGTCAAGGACTTCGAGACGAAACTTGCCAGCCACTCTCTGCTTGTGTCCGAAGATCGCAGCCGTGGGTATGAGCAGTATAAGAGTTTGGTAAAAAAGTCTGCCGACCTCATGAGTTATATTTTCCGCTACGAGGACGAGTTCAAGTATACGGGATACATACGTCAGAGCAAGGACAAGCTCATGCCGGTTCTCTGCGTGCATCTCGGAGCCATTCTCTACCATGTTGCACAGGTTCTCACGGAACGCCACATTACTATCCCGTCTACTATCACTTTCTCGGGCATGGGTGCAAAGTACATCCACATCATCAGCGACAACGAAAGCGACGTACAGGACATCGTGAAGATGCTTCTGTCTGCTTTCATGGAGTCACTTTCGGGCGATAAGTGCAAGATGCCAAAGAATTTCAAGGTTAGATTCCAGAACAATGCTAAGGAGGTTACGGCACAGGGTGCTATGCTCCTTAACCACGTTTCGCTCCAGGAGATACGCAATTACGATAAGGAGCCGCTTTGTGTGTTTGGCATTGACAAGGAGATTAGTGACGAACTTAAGTATGAGGATGTGCCGCAATACAAGAACGACGTTCTCAAGTCATATGATAAGTTCCTCGACGCGTTTGTGCGCGACAAGAAGGTAACGCGTTTCTTCAAGGAGGAGTTTGGCATTATCTTCACGGCCAATCTTGTGAAAAAACTTGAAAATGAGGCTTCACAGAGTTTCGATCTCATGTCGAAGAACGCGAACGCCGACTATGTCAGTGAGACAATGTTCTTCTGGCCGTTGAAGAACGGCTTGTATGCAGCATCAAAATAGTAGTAGTTATGAAGTACGTATTATCAACAATAGCGTTCGCTTTGTTGCTCTCTAACCATCAATCCGCAGCCTTTAACGGCAGTGGATTGATGAGACAAGGGCCGGACAAGGCACAAAACGCTCAGGTGGACAATAAGGTTCAGGCTGGAGGCGCTGCGACGGATGTAGTCAAAAAGGAAGCCGAGGCTAAGAAGAAAGCCCAGATGGAGGCTGCCAGGAAGAGAGTTGAGGCTCAGAAGCGAGCTGAGGCTGCGAAGAAAGCGCAACAGACTCCTGTGCAGCCAAGTGATGGGGTTAACGATGCCCAGCTGATGACGCCAGATGCCAATGCCGACCGCAACCGCGGCGTGGCGCAAGGCGGCCAGTCACAACAGCAATCACAGCAGCAGAATGTAGAGCCTTCGCAAGAGGGGGGCGATACTCTCCGTGGCAACAACAAGAGCTATGTGCCACAGGCACAAGGCAACGACACCGACTCAGACAGCAAGCAGGACGACGGGAAGGTTGGATTCTTCTCGGGCGGAAAGATGATGTGGTTACTTATTGCTTTGGCAGTTGTGGTGGTTCTCTTCTTCGCCTCGCGCAAGAATTCACCAGGTAGACAACCAAAACCAGCGGTTGGAGATGGGTTAAGCGATGAGGAAAAGGAGATAGCGGCATTACACAAAAGCTTTACCAAGCTCAAGGCTGAGGTAGAAGTGCTGAAACAGCAGAACATCGAACTGAAGAAGGAGTTAGAGGACTGTCGCAAGCAGGCGGCTGCCAACGTCAACTCTACGACTGCCAACGCCAATGTCAACAACTCTTTTGCCAGCACGAAACCAAGCAACACAGTGCTATATGCCAACATTCTCAACGGAATGGTGTTCCCGATTGACAACATGCAGCAGTCACGCGATGAGTACACGGTGTTTGTGCTCACTGTGTCGGGTAATGAGGGTACGTTCAAGGTGAACGATGCGCCCAACGCACAGGTCTATCTCATATCCAACTTTGCCTATTCCGTGGCAAATGCAGTGGAGGTAAGGTCGAAGTCAGCAAGTGCCAAGACCATCGCCACCGTGCAGCCGGGACGTGTGCGCAAGACAGGAAACGGCTGGACCATCGTGAAGAAAGCCGTGGTTGAACTGAGGTAGCAAATAAAAAAACAATCAAAAGTAGGATATATGACCTTTTTATTTTTACTGTTGGTTGTCTTGGTCGTGGTTTGCGTAGTGCTTGCCGCTAATGGAAAACTTTATAAGTTGCTTGATGATCTGCGCAAAACAATTGACAAGTTGACCGACCAGCGTGTCAGGCAGCGATGCGAGACATCACGACGCCAGCCTCCGACTACTTACGCCGATGTGACGGCTCTCTCAAAGCGTGTCGAAAAGCTTGAAGAGGCCAACCGCAGACTCGCATCCTATGTTGAGACACTTGCGCGGACTGTCGGTGAACAAGAAAAAAGGATTCGCACGATGAAGAGTGAGATGGCGCGCCAGTCTGCTTTGGCAACGGAGAAAGGTACGCCCAACACTTCCTCCAGCACGGAACGGGCCACGCGGACTGCCAATGCCGTGCATAAGAACACGGTCGTGGACGAGCGGCAAAAACAGCGTGCCCAGTTGTTGCAGCCGGGCAAGAGGCTTTATGTGTCGTCACCTTCGGGAGTGGAGCCCATACGCTTCGCCTTGGACGATCTTTCCGAGCAATCACAGGGCAACTTCTACTGCCTTTTGGTGAAGAGCGCGACTAAGGCAGTACTGCAACTTAATCCTGACATAGAGGCTATAAAGGGATTCATTTCATCGCTTTATTATCAAGCAGATTGCGTGGACGTATTGGCTCGTCCCGAGGGAATTCCTCAAAAAATAGTAACGGTACATGAAGGTGAATTAGAATTGTCGGGGATTTACTGGATATTAAGACAAAAGATTCAAATAAAAATACATTAAAACATAGATTTTATGGCAAGAAGAAGTAATGCTCCTTCTGCTTCAGGCAGAAGAAGAAGAGACAACGGCAACAAGAAACCGCTTGTCATTGCCGCCATTGTCGTGATACTTGCGGGAATTGCATGGTATTCTTACAAGACAATGTTCCCCAGCCAGCACCACCTGCCTTACGACGGGGTGGTGCAGAGTGTTGACCAGGACGGAACACTCATTCTAAAGAATGGCTTGAAAGTGCAGTTGCTTGGCATTACAGCTAACAACAAAACTATCGAGTTCCTTAATGCTAATGTGATAGGCAAAAACGTACATCTTATAGCCGACAGTCACGATACGAAGCCTTACTTCACGCATGCTAGCACAGATCTTGTGCGTACTTATGTCACAGTGACAGAAAACGTGGAGTATAAAAAGCTTAATGGATATCTGTTGCGTAAACAACTTGCAATACTTAATGATGGATATTGTCAGGACAGTATTGCTGCATACAGAAGTTATGTGAATTTTAAGGACACGTCAGTAGTAGAAACTGACTCCACGGTTTCTGACGGACCTTTTACGAAGCAGACACTGTTCAAGTATATGGCTCCGGCTACATTCCTAATACAGACAGAGAGTGAGCAGGGGACATCAATCGGAACCGGATTCTTTATCAATGAAAATGGTCTTGCTTTGACCAATTTTCATGTGTTAGCTGGTGCTTCAGCGGGCAGGGTGTTCCTTTGTGATGAAAAAGGGAACATCACAGCCGACCGCGACCGTAACATTTTGCGTGTGGTACAGTACAGTAGTAAATACGATTGGTGCATCTTCGTCGTTTCGCTTGACCCTGGCGAGAAGAGCCATTACTTGAAGTTGGCTCGCCAGCGTCCTGAGAGAGGTGTTGATGTTGGAGTTGTAGGTAATCCAAGAGGTTTATTAGCAACATATACAACCGGACAGGTGACAAATATTCATGAAGAGGCTGGTATAATTCAGATAGATGCATCTATGACTCAAGGTAACAGTGGTGGTCCTATCTGCAATTTTAATGGTGAAGTTGTAGGAATAGCCCAAAGTGTTGCAGGTAATTCAGATGGTTCAAATGCTACTGGAAATTTGAATTTTGGTACAGACATCATGATAGTGCGTAATGCTCTTGATCAACTTAAAGATGTTAAGACTTATGGTGGAAAATAGTTGTTCCATATGGAAGAGAATATTAACGACCGATTAAGAAAATATATCATTAAGCACATTGTTGGAAAGATTGGATATTCACAGGAAACCCGATCTTTCCAGCTATTGTTACGCCAAATGCGCACTGCTGATCGTTTTTTGTTTCGTGAAGAGATTCGAAAGTACGAAAGTTGGCAAAATATGACGGAAAACTATATAGACAAATTTATTGACGATGTACGTTTTTCTGTTGGGTTGTGTAATAAGACGCGTAAGACTGCTTATCCGTCACTTATGCTTGAAAACATTGCAGAGGGTAATATCATTTCACTTTATGAATATGATGACCGCCAAGGAGAATCGCATTTGCGTTTGCTGTATATGGGTAAGAATGATGTAGGAATAGAGCAATTCTTTGTCATTTCAAGTAATCGCACAGCTCTTCATCCAGAAGATATGCTTGAACCATATGGCAGTAATATATGGAGTGTCGATCATAGCGCTGTTTTTCGTGTCTATAGAAATGGAGAACGTATACCTCATGGCAAGGATCTTCTTTATCTTACCTACCCATTGCGTCATATATCATTGGAAACACCATCTATTGTACATGAAGTAATTGATGCACGAAATGATTTTACTTACGAGGAGTATGTTGCAAACAAATCTACGGTGGGCAAGTTGCATTTATCATTTACACGTCCTTCAATGGGGCTCTTGCTTCATGAGTACTCTACAAAGATGGATTTCTATGCAGACTTTATTGACGAAGGTGTCAATTGTAAATTCGAAACAAATCTTGAAACACAATATTCTGTAATTGATAGAATACGGTATTTTTGTGATGTGAGCGAAAGTGTAGCAAAAACAAAACATGTAAAAACATCTGTTCCAGGCTCTCTACGTATGGACAATGAGACTATGGAATTAAAGCTTTTGTCTAAAATAAAATGTTGATAATGATGGAACAGATAATTAATGAGATTAAAAAGACAATTGGCAAAAAAGGTAGTATTTCACAGATAGAAGTAGAAAAATTCCTTAAACTATTTCGTGAGAAGGGCATCTCTTCTATGACATTAGAAGAACTATTGAACTTCTATGCCAAAAGAGAAGTACATTCTGATGTTGTTGAAGAAGAGGCTTTTGTAAATCCGGCAGAAGCGTTGCACACATCATACGACGATATTAGTCAGAAATATAAGGAACTGCAATATAAGAATAAACAGACAATTGAATATAACGAGAGATTAAAAAAGACATTGGCAAAGACAGAAAAACGATGTAAGATACTTATTGTATGTGTTGTTCTTTTGTTAATTTTGCTTGTTGGTTCTCTAATTTTTTGACATAAATGGCAAAAACTTCAGTCAATTATATTTTCTTAAAACCTTCTAATCATTCAGATTTGTTAGTACGGAATATTATAGGTGTACTTGCAGGTGGATTTATTGAAGAATATAAGAGAGTTTGTTTTGTTATGTTGGGTGAAATATCTTCAGAAATCAATAATTATATAGGGCATTATAATAATTCTCGTAAAAAGCTTTCTTCATTTGACTGCGATTTATTTAGAATTGAGATAATGACACCAATAGTTTTAGATGTAAAAGAAGATAAAGAAGAAACTAACAAGTTATTATTTGGTGCGAATATTCATTCTGCTCAGCATGTTTGGAAACTATATTCACAGATTAGCAAATTCGATTTCGATATGCTAAGAAGTGGTGACATTGTAACAATAGTTTCATCAACGGAAATTCCTTCAACATTGGCTATGCTCTCTTATGTAAAGGCTTTAATTCCATCAGAAGGTAATATATCCTTTCGTCATATCTGTGAATATGAATATACAATAGATAAAGAAAAACGTGAGCTAAACAAAACTTTAATAGATTGTTTTGTTGATGTTTCAGACAGTATTGTTGTTGGTGACCGTACAGACCAATACAAGTCTGGTATGACACTAATGCAAACGGCAGTTGCCATACTTGATCAAAAATCGGTAAACAAAGGCTGCATACCAGAAATCAACAGTAATAAGAGTATCTTATATTATACACCTTTAGATTTAAATTCTCCTTCAGTAACTAATAGTTTGTATAATATGGACTTATTGTTACAACTTAGCAAAATGGTCAAAGAACAAAAGAATGATATAAAAAAATGGATTAGAAATAACGACATAACGTGCAACTCGATTGATGATGTTCTTGGCAAAGATATTAATGCTATAGTATATATGTATAAGTCAACTATAGACTCGATACCAATTGACCATTTCCGCATTAGTCATACAAATCCATATTTAGACAATTTCATTAAGAATATCAACACCTCATCAGTACAAATCAATGGTCTTACAGTTGAAGAGAAACGCAAGCTATTGCTGAATGAGGTTGTTGAGGCGATAAAAGGTGTCGACAAGGAAATCTCATTTTGCAAGGCCCCACACAAAAAATACAACCGTTCACAAACTATTTCTCCGCATATTTTTGATAATTCACTGTCAGAAATACCTTCTCCCTCATTTTGGTGGGAACAAACTAATCTGTCCTTTTGCTATAAGGCAGAGGAAATGAAAGAAGCAAAGATGCTACGCTCATATTGTTTAGACCTTTGGGAATTATTCTTTGAAGTCCAGAAAACAAAAGTATGTGATGTGTTAAATATCAGTGAATGTGTTTTGTCTTCGGAGGATTATAATATGTTGGCAATTAAAAATACTCAAACTGGAAAAAGATTATTCGAAGACAGAATTATGTATATGGTATCCTCTGCAAAAAATAAAGAACTGATAGCATTTTCCTCGCCGCTCACTGGATTTGCAACAATCCCACATAATGAATATGATATATGTATAAACAACAGATATTATCTACGCCAAGACCATATTTTGGATTTAAATGAACGCTCCCCTTATTTTCAAGCTTTTATTTACAACTATTCCCGTTGTATTGGTGGGTTTTCTGATGAGTTCGTTGATTATATTCACAGACAACTTACCGATGATGATAAGCATGATGAGGATAGTAAAGGACGAAACATATTCAAGCTATATCCACAATTCCGCCAGCACATAGGCGTTGAGATTATAAAGGGCTTTTCTAGCAATAATAACGATATAAAATAAACAAAGATGATTAACGCATTAATTCATACTGCAGTTCGCATCCTTATAGGATGGCTGCTAATAGAGAAAGTACCAGCATGGTTGAATATTCGTGGTATTGTTGCTACGATACTTAAAGTTATAGGCGTATTGATAATTATCAGTGCTTTGCTAGACTGGATTTAATGTAAATGCGCAACAGTCTTTCTTAAACATACTGGCAGTTGTGGTTGTTTGACTAATTTCAACGGGCTACTTTTACACCGTTCTTCACATTAATGATAAAAACTTTTGATAGATACGCGACACGCATAGCGTACGAGACAATGAAGAAGTATGTTATAGTATTGTTGGGAATTATTGGTTGTGTGTCCTGTAATGATTCTTCACAAAGTCGTCGTTACATGCCAAATCAGGGCTATACCGAGGAATCTGCGGATAATGCAGACGACTCTGAGAACTCACAGCAGGTGCAGTGCCCGATGTGTGGAGGAACTGGTGTGTTTGAGCTTATGCCAGGTGATGTCATGGCTCCAAAACAAACTTGTACAGGATGTGGTGGAAATGGAATAGTTACAGCTGAAACCGCCCAACAGATAATTGAAGCAAAGAGACAGGTTGACGCTATGATGGGTGGCAGAGGGTCATCTTACGGAGGTGGCGGAGGAAAGAGTGTGTCGGATCTTCAATATGAGCTAAAGAAGGCTTATGAGACTTTGGAGGGTATGGAATATGACAGAGATATGTGTACCAGCGTGACTCTCCGTCCTCAGTATGACCGTATGATAATTGAACAAAAACAGAGGATTGCAGAACTTGAGCGACAGCTCAGCGAAGCATCGTATTGATAATGATAGAAGTTGGGCCCGACACGAATAAAGGGTGAAAAATAATGAAACGATTAGTATTGTTGTTAATTGCTTTCTCTTTGTTTTTGTGCGCTAATGCACAAATTCGAGATTCGTTCTATGGATGCAAGCTTGGAGTGACTACCAAGAAGCAGTTATTGAATAATCTTAGACGGTTAGGATATAAATGTCTGAATGATAAGGAGATTGAATGTTATTACATTGAAAATGTAACATTTGAAGGAAAACAGTGGAAATCTTGTCAATTTGAATTCTACAAAGATACATTGTGTTGTGTTGGCTTTGGTTTTCAGTCCGACAAAGAAGATGTTATTGATGTATACAATCAAAATATTGAAAATGTTAAAACAAAGTGTGGCAAAATTGAAGGCAAAATGATAAGAGATAATCAAAACTATAAACTATGTTATTTTGATGATGGCATAGTAGTATTAGGTATAGCTTATAAAATAGAAGATGTCAATCGCGCATTTCTGATATATCAAAGTAAAAAACTTATGAATCAGATGGATGATGATACATATAATTCTCAAATCCGCAACAAATAGGATAAAGGGGGTGGTGCTTGCAAATCGAGAGATGCCTATTTCTTATTGATTTATATATTTTGAGGATATACACAAAGTTGTTAAAAACCAACGAGTTATAGATGTGTTCAAAGAACTGTTTTGTTACTTGAAATGTTCGAGAGCGTTGTGTTAACAACTTAATGGGTGATTTCTGCATCTGTTTTTCGGAACATCTAACTGAACACCCTATAAGATAACAATAGAGGTATTGATGAATAACCTGACGTTTCATCAATACCTCTATTTTCGTTAAGCCAGATGTGTCTGTTCTAACTGGCGGTGTCTCAACTTCGGATGAGATTTCTGCCTGCATCAATGCGCAGGAAGATGAAAAGGAGGATGGTGAATCCCCAAAGCGACGAACCTCCGTAGCTGAAGAAGGGTAGGGGGATACCGATGACAGGGGTCAGTCCGAGCACCATGCCTACGTTGATGAACACGTGGAAGAGGAAGACACTGGCCACGCAATAGCCATAGACACGTCCGAATTTGAATGGTTGTCGTTCCGCAATCTTCATTAGACGGGTGATGAGGGCGAGGAAAAGCAGAAGGACGGCAGCCGAACCGAGGAATCCCTCCTCTTCACCGACCGTACAGAAGATAAAGTCGGTGTCCTGCTCGGGAACAAATTTCAGCTTTGTCTGTGTACCGTTGAGGAAACCTTTGCCTTGCAATCCGCCCGATCCGATGGCAATCTCGCTCTGATGAACGTTGTAGCCTGCTCCCGCCAGGTCGTCATCCAGTCCGAGCAGTACGTTGATGCGCACGCGCTGGTGAGGCTGCATCACTTCGTTGAGCACGTAGTCGGCGGAGTAGAAGAAGGCGATGGATCCCAAGGCAAACAGCGCAGCGTAGAGGTAGGTGATGAACCGGGTGCGCAGGGCATTGTAAATCAAGTAGCCGATGAGCAGTGCGGAGAGGATGAGTTGTACCCAAACGATGTCGAAGGGGATGACAAACTCTGAGAAGAGAAAAGCCAACACCGTCACGCCAAGACATAATCCCAGCAGGCGCAGCGCGTGGGGGCGGTCGCCATTGTACGCATAAACCATTCCGGAGGAGAACAGTTGGACGAGCAGGAGCACGGAAAACTTACCCACCGAGGTGGGCGTGTCGAAAAGCATAGACTGCTCAAACTTGATGCCAATGACGAAGTAGATGATCATTGCCACGCCCGTAAAGAGGAAGCCGCCGGGCATTCCTTCGCGGTAGAGCATCAGGAAGAACGACAGATAGACGAGCGCCGAACCCGTCTCTCGTTGTCCTACGATGCAGATCATAGGCACGAGGATGATGCCGCAAGCCGCAGCAAAATGCTTGAGGTTGTGGATGTCAAATCCATAGGTGCTCATGAGTTTGGATATGGCGAGGGCAGTGGCAAACTTGGCAAACTCGGCAGGCTGCAATCGTAGGCTTCCCAGGACGAGCCACGATCGGGAGCCTTTGATCTCGTGTGGATTGAATATCGTCGCAAAAAGCAAGAGGACAAGTAGTCCGAAGATGACATAGGCAAACGTATCGAAGTAGCGGTCGTCAAGCATCAGTATGACAAATCCCAAACAGATACTCGTGCCTATCCAAACGATCTGCATGCCCGAGCGCGTGGAGAGCGAGAAAATTTCGGTGTCGCCGTAAGTATAGCTCGCACCACAGACGCTTACCCATCCGAAGGCGAGCAGGGCAAGGTATATGCCAATCGTCCACCAGTCGAGCGACTGGAGGATACCTTTCTGATTGTCCGACTTTTCCATTCCCATGATAATCTATCTATTCCTTCTTGCTTTCCTTGTCGTTTTCCTTGCGCGACGGCTTATGGTCTTTGTCATCGTCGCGCCGTCGTTCCTCGCTCTGTGGCTTTATCTCGTTCTCCACCCTGATGGCGGGGTCGTTTTGCGGTTGTTCTTTTTTGCTGTCTTGCTGCTTTCTCTCCTTGTCTTCCTCCAGCTTCTTTCTCTGCTTGTCGCGTTCGACCTTCAGCGAGTCTTTGATGGCGTTGATACGCTTCAGCGAGTCGAGACGCAGTGAGTCGGCACGGCTCATAGGTGATTTGAAGGGGTAGGAGATATGGCGGCTTTGTATCACGGCAGCCTTCTTCGCGTCCGCCTCCGTCAGTTTGCCGTTGATATACTGTTCCATCATCAGCGATCCGATGGGCACACCATAGACGGCACCCCAGCCACCGTTTTCCACATAGACGGCAATGGCGATCTTCGGCGTATCGACCGGTGCGAAGCCCATAAACACGGAGTGGTCCTTTCCGCGGTTCTGGGCCGTACCCGTTTTTCCTGCTATCGTATAACCGGGATGCACAGCATGGGCACACGTACCACGAATACCAGAAGAGACCATGCCCTTGACCACCTCCTCGTAGGCTTGATGGCTGCCCTTTGTTTGGTGGCGTTCAAGGTATTTGGGGTCGATGCGTCCTCCCTTGATATGGCGTACCACGTGTGGCGTGATATAGTAGCCGCGGTTGGCTATCGTCGCACCCAGGTTGGCAATTTGCAGTGGCGTAGCATTGACCTCTCCCTGTCCGATAGAGATGGAGATGACCGAGAGCGGGTTCCAACGGCCAAAGGCGTTGTCATAAAACTGTGCGTTGGGAATCATTCCGCGGCGCTCGCCAGGCAGGTCGATGCCCAGTTTGTAGCCGAAGCCCTGCGAGACCATGTAGTCGCGCCACTCGTTCATCGCGTCGTCGAGAGTCGGATACTTTTTCCTATTGGACAACATATAGTACAATCCCCAGCAGAAGTAGCTATTGCACGACGTGCTGATGGCCGGGATGAGCGAGATAGGAGCCGCGTGGGAGTGGCAACCGACGTGGAGTCCCTTGAAGGAGAATCCGTGGGCGCAGGGATAGCGAGTGGAGTCGCTGACGATACCCTCTGTATAGAAGGTCACGGCCTGTGTTGTCTTGAATGTACTTCCCGGTGGATATTGTCCGCCGATGGCTCTGTTGATGAGCGGTTTGGCAGGGTCGAGCGTCAGTTGTGCCTGATTCTTTCCACGCAGTTTGCCGATCATGGTCCTGGGATCGAAAGTCGGCGATGACACCATCGCCAGTATCTGCCCCGTCTTGGGCTCTATCGCTACGATGGCACCGAGTTTTCCCTCCATCAGACGTTCTCCAAGCTTCTGCAGTTCCGCGTCCAGTCCGAGTTGGATGTCCTTGCCAGGCAGTGGCTTTTGGTCAAATTGTCCGTTCTTATAGCGTCCTTTGATACGCCCACGGGCATCGCGGAGTAGGATTTGCACGCCCTTACGACCGCGCAGATCCTTCTCATATTGCCGCTCTATGCCTTGCTTGCCGATGTAGTCACCCGGCTGATAGTAGTCGTCCTCCTCAATGTCGCCCTGTGAGACCTCTGCCACATCGCCCAGTAGATGGGCTGCCAGCGGCTCTTTATATTGCCGGATGCTGCGACGCTGGATGTAAAAGCCAGGGAAGCGGAAGATCTTCTCTTGGAATGCGCTGAACTCCTTGTCTGGCAATTGACCCATGAACAACTGTTGGGTGAATCGTGAGTAGCCAGGGTTTTTCGACCGATCCTTGATTTCTGCCATACGTTTCTTGAAAAACTCCTTTGTGATGCCCAGGGCATTGCAGAAGTCCATGGTGTCCAGTCGGCCTGCCTCCTCATTCATGACCACCATGATGTCGTAGGCCGGTTGGTTGTAGACCAGTAGTTTGCCGTTTCGGTCAGTGATGGTGCCGCGCGAGGGAAACTCTATCTTCTTCAGAAACGCGTTGGAGTCGGCGCTCTTGCGGTAGTCGTCGCTGGCTATCTGCAGCGAGAACAACCGGATAATATAGACTACAATGATGAGCGAGGCGATGGCGCTAAGCACATAGCGCCTCTTCTCCAAGTCAAAATTCTTCATTAGCGGCCCCTCACGTTATCAATGACAAAAACAAGGAGGAATGTCAGCAGCGTGCTTCCACCCACATTCAGTAACCACTGGATGGGATCGAAGAAGCTAAACTGCTCCAACGAGAAAAAGACGACGCAGAAAAGCAGGATGCTGAAGAAGCTATACCATGTGTATTTGCTCACGCCCAAAGTGGCAATGGATGGCTTCAGGTCTTCGGCCGCTTCGCGGGGAATGAACGAGGCCAGCAGATAGGGCTGCACGAAGGAGAGCAGGGTGAGCGAGGCGGCCGTGACGCCCGGCGTATTGGAAAACGTGTCGAGCAGCAATCCCATGCAGAATCCCCACAACAACAGTCCCCAGCGTGGATAGTGGCGACGGATGCTGATGATGAAATAGACATAGAGTAGCGGTGTGGCACAACTGAAGAGGTGGATATGGTTGAGCACCAGCACTTGTGCGAGGCACAGGATGACGAAGAGCGCGCCTCTTCGAAGCAAGTCAACATTCATCTTTTCTTCTTTCTCCTTATTATATATTATTGCCCTAAAGCATGGAAACACGTTTGCAGCCTTGATTGCAGAACCGGCCAAGTCTGCTGAAACGCCGGTAGATGTTCTCGGCAAAAGATAGTATGCCGTACGTTTAGTTCTCCGATGGCGACTTGATAGAGTCTTTGGCAGCCTCCATGATCTGTTTCCGCTCGGCGAGTTGTGGAGCGTCGATGACGCAGACGTCTCGTAGATTGGCAAAGTCGGTGGACAATACGACCTGGACGCGGTAGGAAAGTCCGTCCTCAGAGTTGAACACCTTCTTCACCTTGCCGACCAACAAGCCTTCGGGGAACACGGCCGAATAGCCGCTTGTCACTACCCGGTCGCCAATCTTGAAGCGGGCGTGGCGGGGCACATCGTCCAGATAGGCGATGTTGGGCGCGTCGCCTGACCAGTGGAGATATCCGAAGTAGTCGCGGCCATCAATGGAGCAACTGATGTTCGACTTGTTGTTGAGCACAGGTATCACTACGGAGTAGTGGGTATTGACCAGATAGACGATGCCTACGACACCGTTGCCACAAGCCACACCCATGTCTTTCTTCACACCGTCAGCACTTCCCCGGTCGATGGTCATCAAGTTTTCGGGGCGATCCAGCGAGTTCGCCACCACCTTGGCTTGAATCAAATGGTACTTGTTGAGCAGTCTGAATTGCCCACGCTTCAGGTAAGTGGAGTCCTTGGTCTGGTCATATAGCTGGTTGGAGAGCGCTTTCAATTGTTGCTCCAATTCCAGATTGCGCTTCGTCAGCAACTCGTTGTTCTCGCGTAGGCTGAAGAACGACAGGAGCTTGGCCTCCTGCTCATAGACGATACCTGCGACATAGTTGGCCGACGTGAACCACACGCTGGCCTGATAGCTGTTGAAACGAAACAACAAAACTCCACTGATAATCTCCAGGATGATGAAGAGAAACCAGTGGACATTGCGCGACAAAAACTCCGTAAGATTGTGCATCGGCGCTTTTTACATGAGAAATATTGAATAGTCTGAGGTCAGACCATCCAATACTTCTTCGTTTTGTGATATAAATCCAATCGCCTCTTATCTCATCAAGAATGAGAAGCGGTCAACGTTCTTCAGAGCGATACCCGCACCCGTGGCTACGCTATGGAGCGGATCCTCGGCGATGTGGAAGGGAATGTTGATCTTGTCGGTGAGTCGCTTGTCGAGACCACGAAGCAGCGCTCCGCCACCAGTGAGCCAGATGCCGTTCTTCACGATGTCTGCATAGAGCTCGGGCGGCGTGTTCTCCAAGGCAGAGAGCACGGCATTCTCGATCTTTGCCACCGTCTTGTCGAGGCAGTGGGCTATCTCCTGATAGCAAACCGGCACCTCCATAGGCAACGCTGTGATGCGGTTTGGACCATGGATGACATAGTCCTCAGGTGCATCCTCGCCCAGGTCTGTCAGCGCGGAGCCAACATGCACTTTGATGCGCTCTGCCATACGCTCGCTGACCTTGACGTTATGCTGACGGCTCATATACTCCTGAATGTCTGCCGTGAGGTCGTCGCCAGCCACGCGGATGGAGTTGTTGCTCACAATGCCACCCAGCGAGATGACAGCAATCTCCGTGCTTCCGCCACCAATATCGACGATCATGTTGCCCTCAGGAGCCTCTACGTCAATACCAATGCCCAGTGCGGCAGCCATGGGTTCGAATATCAGATAGACGTCGCGTCCGTCGGCATGCTCTGCAGAGTCGCGAACCGCGCGGAGCTCCACCTCGGTGCTGCCCGAAGGCACACCAATCACCATGCGCAGCGACGGCGAGAAGATACGGCTGCCCGTGTGGACCATCTTGATAAGGCCACGGATCATCTGCTCGCAAGCCGTGAAGTCGGCGATCACGCCATCGCGGAGCGGGCGGATCGTGCGGATGTTGGCATGCTCCTTCTCGTACATCATCTTCGCCTCGCCACCGACGGCAATCATCTTGCCGCTCCGTCGGTCCAGGGCCACAACGGAAGGCTCGTCCACCACGATCTTATCATCGCTGATAATGATGGTGTTGGCCGTTCCCAGGTCCATTGCTATCTCTTGGATAAATGAAAAGAGTTTCATTCCTTCTTTCTTCTTGACTTTTTGTTGTTATTGTGTAATGTGCCCGGCAAAAAGCATTATTTGGCAAACCACTCGTGGATGGCCGTGTCGTAATGGCTGCTTACGGCAAATGCTCTTTCGGCAAACTTCTTGCGCTCTTCCAGCTCTGTCTGTGCACCCTTGGCTGCCAGGATGTCGCCCAGCATGGCGTATTCGCCCTTGCTCGGCACGATGACCACGTCCTTGAAGTTCTTGGCTCCGGCGCGGATGAGCGAGATGCCACCGATGTCGATCTTCTCAATGATCTCCTCTGCGCTTGCCCCACTTGCCACGGTCTGCTCAAACGGATAGAGATCGACGATCACCAAGTCGATGGGCACGATGTCATACTGCTTCATCTGCTCGCGGTCCCCCTCGTTGTCGCGGCGTGCGAGAATGCCTCCGAACACCTTCGGGTGCAAAGTCTTGACTCGTCCGCCAAGGATGGAAGGATAGGAGGTCACGTCCTCCACCTTCTGACACTCGTAGCCCAGCGACTCAATGAACTTCTGGGTACCGCCAGTGCTAAGGAATTTCACACCATTTTCGTTCAGTTTCTTCAGGAGATCCTCAAGGCCATCTTTGTGGAAGACCGAGATCAGCGCAGTCTTGATTTGCTTTGTGCCTGCCATTTGTCTTGCTTTTTATAATAATAAGTGTGCAAATTTACAAAATCTTCGGCAACTACAGGGATGGTGAGTCCTAAAAATATTAAAACGAAGCCATTTTATTGCCTTTGGTCAACGGTAGCGGGAACTAAAGCCGTACCTTTGCAATATGAACTTTACTAACACACTGCTCACATGGTATGCTTCCCATGGTCGCTCCTTGCCCTGGCGCGAGGCGGGAACGCCCTATGCCGTCTGGCTCAGCGAGATCATCTTGCAGCAGACGCGGGTGGTGCAGGGAGAAGCCTACTGGCGCCGCTTTTTGGAGAAATGGCCCACGGTAGATCTGCTTGCTTCTGCCTCCGAGGACGAGGTGCTGCGGATGTGGCAGGGACTCGGCTACTATTCGAGGGCACGCAATCTCCATGCCGCTGCACGGCAGATAGCCGCCTTGGGACATTTTCCAGACACCTATGAGGCCATCCGTGGTCTGAAAGGGGTTGGCGACTACACTGCTGCCGCTATCGCCTCCTTTGCCTTTGACCTTCCTTACGCTGCCGTCGATGGTAACGCTTACCGTGTGATGAGTCGTTACTTTGGCATCGACACCCCTATCAATGACGCCAAAGGCAAGCGGACTTTTGCCGAACTGGCGCAGTCGCTGCTTCCCAAGGGGCGGGCTGCGGACTTCAACCAGGCGATGATGGACTTTGGCGCAACGCAGTGTGTGCCGCAATCGCCTTGTTGCGAGGTGTGCCCGATGGCTGAAACCTGTGAAGCGTTGCGAACAGGGCGTGTGGGGGAATTGCCCGTCAAACGAAAGACCGTGAGCGTCAAAGAGCGCAAGCTGATCTATCTGTATCTCCGTTGCGACGGACGGACGGCTATCCATCAGCGAGGGGCTGGTGACATCTGGCAGGGTCTGTGGGAGCCAGTGCTCCTGGATGCTTCGCAGGTGCGACCCGTCTATGAACTTCGGGCGCAGCGCGTGAAGCATGTTCTCACCCATCGTGTGCTCTATGCTGACCTCTATTTCTATCACCCCGCCGTTCCTCCAGCGCTTCCCGAAGGCTATCGCTGGGTGGATGAGGCCGATTTGGATCAGTATGCGTTGCCGCGGTTGGTAGAAAAGTTGATAGCCATGCTTTGACCAGCATGGCTATCAGTCGATATGTTAGGGCCTTTTGGGAGTGGCGCCCTTCTGTCGCTATCCCTCTGCTTCAAGCTCTTTGACAAACTCGTTTCGGAAGATGCGGAAGAGTTTCACGATCTCTTCGCGAGCGGACTCTTCCAGTTCCCAAATGTTGATCTCGCCAGAGCGGTGCTTGGCAATATGGCGTACGCAGCGTGCTATCTTCCGCTTGTTGTTGCGTGCCTGAAGCTGATCGACCTCGATTCGTCCTCCGTTCTTGTAAGAGAGGGCGGAGAGCCGGCGCATGAATGCGCAGAAATTGTCATATACCAATGCCAGCCGCATCATCTCCTGTGGGTCGCCAGCCACCTTGTCAACCTCCAGTAGTGGGCCGATGTGGTCGAAGTCCCATTCTTTCTCATCCATCCAGAACCATTGGAAGCAGAGGCGCTCTTCCATGCCGAGCAATTCGTGCTCCAATCTTTCGCGCCCGTTGTCCTCCGTTTGCCGATAGGCGTGGAAAGCATGGGTTACGAGGGCAGAAGGAGTGCATTCGGGCAGGTCTTCCTCCGCAGTCAACTGACTCTTGACAGCGATGTGCCATCGGTGCTCCTTGTACTTCACGAGGGCTTCGTCGCCTTGCATCATCAGTTCCGTGAGTGATCCCTTGGCGGGTATTGTGCCCACGACGGCCAGTCCGTTCTTGTGGTCGCGCAGCGTCAGCGTGTCGTCCTCCTGCCAGATGCAGAGCAGGATATGCAGGCCACCGTTGATGGCAATGGTGAAGCGGTCGTCGTTGGGGGGTGCCGACAAACTGATACTGATACTCTTTCGCCGTGGCGGGATCGACGACCAGTTCGCCCTGGTGAGGACGATCGTCGGCATCGAGCAGCTGGAAACCCTTGACGGGAATGCGAAGGTGGAGTACAAAGGGCGTGCCGTCGTAGGGCGTCAATTTCAGGGAGACCGTCTTGCCACCCTCAAACAAGCTCTTGCGGAAGCGCAAACCATCCCTTGTCTCTTCGCCCTGTGCCGACGTGATGTCGCCTTCGATCCAGTGGAAACTGAACGTCACGCTCTCCTCGTCCTCCTCTTCTAGGTGGATGAAGTCTTCGGGGGCTACGCCAAGGTAGAGGGTGGGAAAGGGACGGATGTTGTCGTCGTCCAGCAGGGTCACGTCAATGGGGCCCAGCATCGGGTCGTCCTCCCACTCGTCTGTGCCACGTTGTGAGAAGACGGCGAAGGTGAGGCGCGAAGCCTCTCGTGTGCCGTCGGGACGGCAAAGCCAAAAGGCCGTCTCCTTGGGTACGAAGATGGGTTCTACGATATAGGAAGAGTAGCAGGAGTTGCCCAACTCCAGCTCTGTCCATGGTGTTTTCATACCGTTGTTGTCCTGTTCAATCATGTTTGGAAAACTGATTAGCCGTTTTTGTTTTTGTGCGAAAAGGAGTGCAAAGGTACAAAAAAATCCTTGTATAAAGGTCTGGTTGAGGAAAATATTCCCTTTTTGTTCGTGAGGAATCGTATTGCCAAGTAGTCTTGGTGATACGGCTTGTCAAGGAATGAGTTATCCGCCGGTGTTTCCTCCAAACAATCCGCGGAAAAACTTGACCCAGTGGTTTTCCTCTGTGCCCTTGGCTTTTGCTTTGCGCGTAGCGGGTTTGGAGGGAGTGGGTTTTGCCCCATTGGCTGCTTTCTTTGCCTTCTGGGGAGTGATGGAGGGTTTTACTTTCCTTTGTACCTGCCGTGGCTGGTCGTCCGCTTTCCGCCATTGGGGAATGAACTCATACCCCACGCCCACCATGCCATACTCTATCGGTTGTAGCTTCAGGGTTTCTTCTTTCTCCTTATTATAATAAGGAAGGGGAAGATCCTCATCCACCACTTCCAGTTTCATATAGGCCACTCCGGCAGACAGAACGCCCAGTTCTCGTGCGGCGGCATAGGAGAGGTCGATCACCCTGCCCCGTACATAGGGACCACGGTCGGTCACGCGGACGACGACCTGGTTGCCGTTTCTCGGATTGGTCACGAGGATTCGTGTGCCAAACGGGAGTGTGCGGTGTGCGCAGGTCATGCTATCGGGATGGTAATACTCGCCGTTGCTCATTCGTCTTCCGTACAGTTTGCCACTGTAATATGTAGCCTTTCCGTCTTTTATTTTTTGCGCAAAGATGTTTTGTGTGCACAATGTCAGTAGGATGGATATTATGATGACAAAAAGCACTTTTCCCTTGTGATTCTGTTTCATGGTGCAAATGTACATACTTTCTTTTGAAACACCATATTTTTCAACACTCTTTAAGAAGATGTTGTGCTCATATACCGAAGCTAAATGTGGAAAGGACAGAGAGTTAGCTAGGGAATCCAAAGCAGTGCCCCGACTCCATGAGCCGGGGCATTGTAGTAGGAATTCGCCTAGTGTTTAGCCGTGAGGGGAGGTTAGCGTGCGTCGAAGAGCAGCATACTGGTTTGGGCGAGCAAGGCTATCGGCACGTTGGTTTCTACCGTTAAGGTTTCGCCGGCCTTCTTGGGCATGGTCATCAGTGCGAAAGGAGCGATGGGCTTTTGGTCCTTATCGACCAAGATCATTCTGAAACTGTTGCCCAGAGGCTTCGTGGGGGTCAATGTCACCTTGATTTTTACCTTTGAACGATGGCTAAAATCTACAATTTCGGCCTTCGTCTTGGTGTTGTCAAATGATTGGGTGTCAGAAGCCACTTTCAGCGACTTGCCGATGAGCTTCTTTTCCTCTTCTTGAGAGACCTGATCGTAGTGTTGGTCCATCTTGGAGAAGGCGGAGTCGATGTCAGCTCGGAAGCCCTTGAAAAGCTCCCACTTCTCCTCGTCGCTCTTGTCCTTCACTTTTTCTTCCATCTCTTTGTAAGTGTCGGAGATCTTGTCGTCGATGGCTTTCCTGGCAAACTGCCTGCAATTGTCGATGTAGAGCAACTTGCCAACCATCTCGTTGTCCACTTTCTCCACGCTGTCCTCAGCCATAGCGATAGCATCTTGGGCCCATTTGTCGGGGTTGTTGTCGTTGCCCTGGCTGCAAGAGGCCAGCAAACCAAAGGACATTACTGCCAAGAAGGCGAGAACGTTTGTCTTTCCAAATTTTTTCATCATAGCTTTTTTATTGATTAGTTATTGGTGATTTTTGCTTCGTTGCCGTTCATGTTTTGCAAATGTAGTCAAAAAAATACAGATAGACAACAAAAAAGGGTAGAAATCTCTTTTTTCGTGTTTTAGGCGTATGATAAATGTGCCGCCAAAATCCTAATTGGGATCTGGCGGCACGGTAAAGCTATACAATATTAACTGAAAAGTCTTGTTCAAACTCTCCCCTTGCGGTGGTAGTTCGATCTACTTCTTTCGTTTGGGCAGGAATCCTGTGGTGTTGGCGACGTAGACGCCCAAGAGAATCAAGGCGCAGCCGACGTATGCCATTACCGTCATGGGCTCGCTCAGGAACATTGCTGCGATGACCACCGTGAAGAGCGGGCTGAGGTAGTTGTAGTTGGAGGCAGTGATGGCACCGAGCCTGTCAACGATGACGCTGTAGAGGAAGAAGCAGCAGCACGACGCGATGAGGCCGAGGAAGAGCAAGTTGCCCAGTACCTCTATGTGTAGCAGGTTGCCCAAAGGGAATTTCCAAGGCCAGAAATAGAACAAGGGGAATGCGGTCAAGAGACCGTAGCCGAAGACCTTGCGCGTGATAGTGGCTGCGTCGTATTTCGCAGAAAGGGGCTTCAAGAGGAAGGAATAGAGACCGAAAGAGGCGGATGAAAGTACCGCTATGAGGTCTCCCGCAGGATTGAAGTGCAACTCGCCCTGACCATTGAATATGACAATGGCTACACCGGCAACTGCCGTGAGTGTGCCTATGGCAAAGTTGGAGGTCATCCGCGTGCCTTTTATGAAGAGGATGCTGAAGAGCATCGTGAAGATGGGCGATGCGCTCACGATGAAGCTGACGTTGTTGACGTTGGTCATGGAGATGGCCACATTCTCGCTGACGAAATAGAGTGAGGCACCTGTGATACCCAGCACCACCATCATCAGCTCGTCACGCCATGTGTCGGCCTTGATGCGCTTGTGGGCTATCAGCAGCATGGCTAGATAAGCGAGGATGTAGCGAGCGTAAAAAATCTCCAAAGCCGACATGCCGGCGTGGACAAGCACCTTTGTATTGACGAGAGTACCTCCCCAAATCGCTACCACGAAGAGTGCCAGCAGGTGAAATGTGAGAGTTTTGTTACTTTTCATTTATATTGGTTTAGTTATGGATTTTGCTTTATTATGTGCCAAAAGCGATTGCAAAGGTAGTGTATTTTGGGCAAACTACAAATGAAAAGCAAATAAATTTTCTAATAAAATACGCTTTTAGGGCCAAAAGAGGGTGTCAAGCCTCGTGTTGTCGGGGAAGTTGACACCCTTTTTGAGTTTCAACGAGAAACTGTTGTTGATTCAAAATGAGACGGTTAGGTGTCCCGTCTGGCTATTTCTCTCCTGTTAGTTGGGTGATAGTGGCGCGTACCCGCTCCTCCGTCGTGTAAAGCAAGGTGTCTTCGTCGGCGTTGGGGTCTCCCATGAAGACCTCGGGATTGCTGTATTCCATTTTGCTTTTCATCGGCTCGCGGGCAGAGAAGTGATATTCCTTGATGTCCGTCTGTTCGTAGAGGCTGCGTATGTTCTGCTCGTTCACGCCACAACCCGCCAAGAGGATGATGCGCCCAGCGGCTTGCTGGTGGAGCTTTTGCAGTAGGGGAGCGCCTTCGATGGCCTTTGGTTGCTGGCCGGAGGTGAGGATGCGGTCGAAGCCTAAGTCGATCAGTTGCTCCAAAGCCTCGAAGGGATCACGGCAGCGGTCGAAGGCCCGATGGAAGGTCAGGGACATCCCCTTTGCTTTCTCGACCAGACGGCGGTTGGCCTCCATGTCGATAGTCCCGTCTTCGTGCAAGCATCCGATCACTATGCCGTCGGCTCCCAGTTGGCGCGCCACCTCTATGTCGGCCTCCATGCGCTCCAGTTCCAATGGTGTGTAGAGGAAGTCGCCACCGCGCGGACGGATGATGACGTGCAGGCGTGTCGTCGTCAGCACCCGACGTGCCACCATGATCTCGCCATACGACGGCGTTGTGCCACCTTCGGGTATTCCCGCGCACAGTTCCACACGGTCCGCGCCTCCAGCCTGGGCAGCCAGACAACTCTCTACGCCATTGGCGCAAACCTCAAACCGAAATATATTTCTCTCCATGTCTTTGTATTGTTTTTCGTGCAAAAGTACGGCGATTTCGCCCTTTCTCCAAATAAAAGTCGTATTTTTGCATCCTCAAAGCGGATGACCGCTGCCAAAACTTCGAATTCAAACAAAACAAAGATAGAATGGGAAAGATTATTTTGACGGGCGACCGCCCCACTGGCAAGCTCCATTTGGGACACTATGTCGGTAGTTTGCGTCGTCGCGTGGAACTTCAGAATGCGGGCGATTATGACCGTATGTTCGTCTTCATGGCCGACGTGCAGGCTTTGACAGACAATGCCGACAACCCTGAGAAGATTCGTCAGAACATCATCGAGGTCGCACTGGACTACCTCTCTGCTGGTCTCGATCCGGAGAAGTGTACGCTCTATATCCAGAGCTGCATCCCCGAACTGGCGGAGCTGACTACCTATCTGATGAATCTTATCAGCGTCTCGCGCGTGCAGCGCAACCCGACGGTGAAGACTGAGATCAAGATGCGCAATTTCGAGGCCAATATTCCCCTTGGCTTCTTCTGCTACCCCGTGTCGCAAGCTGCCGATATCGTGGCTTTCAAGACCACTGTCGTGCCTGCCGGCGAGGACCAGGAGCCGATGCTTGAGGTGACACGCGAGTTGGTCCGTCGCTTCAACCAGATCTATGCCCCCGTCTTTCCCGAGCCAGAGATCATGTTGCCCGAGAACCAGACTGCACGCCGTCTGCCTGGCACGGATGGCAAGGAGAAGATGAGCAAGAGCCTTGGCAACTGCATCTATCTCTCCGACGACAAGGATACGGTGTGGAAGAAGGTGAAGACCATGTACACCGACCCGACCCACCTGAATGTCAGCGATCCAGGCCATGTGGAGGGAAATGCCGTCTTTACCTATCTCGATGCTTTCTCCACCGACGATGACTTCGCGGAATTCTGGCCCGAGTTCAGTTGCCTCGACGAGTTGAAGGCAGCCTATACGGCAGGTGGCATTGGCGACATGAAGTGTAAGAAGATGCTCAACAAGGTGCTGGAGCGTATGCTGGAGCCGATCCGCAAGCGCCGTCATGAGTTTGAGCAGGACATCCCGGAGATCTATAACATCCTTCGCAAGGGATCTGATGCTGCCCGCGAGGTGGCTGCCAAGACGATGGATGAGGTGCGCGAAGCCATGCGCATCAACTACTTTGATGACGCCGCGCTCATTCAGGAGCAGGCCGATCGCTTCGCTCAGAAATAGTACTAGCGTACACCGATATCAACTACAAGGCGTTGCTCGCGCGTTCCTTATATATTGAATAGGATGCGCGGGCAACGCCTTGCTTTAGTTAATGTATCTTCCTTTCTGGGGGAAGCGTATGTTGTAGGGATGGTCTTGTCAGAAATGCTCGCCGATTCTGCGCAACGCCTCTTCGAGGAGAGATCGGGGGCAGGCAAGGTTGATGCGAAGGTAGCCCTCGCCCGAAATGCTGCCATAGAGCGTGCCACTATTGACCTTGACGTGCGCCCGCTCCATGATCTCCTGTGCCAGGGACTCTGCGCTCAAGCCTGTTTGGCTGATATCTACCCATGCGAGATAAGTGCCCTCGCTGTGCATCACCTGCCATTTTGGCAAGTGCTCACGGCAGAACGACCGCAGCACTTCGAAGTTGTCGTGAATATAGAGGTTCAACGCGTCGATCCAGTCTTCGCTTTCGTTGTAGGCGGCCTGAATGGCAACAGGTGCAAAGGGATTGACGTCGCAAATCTCGAAGATATTGACGACACGTTCGATCCGTCTCCGCCACTCCGCATTCTTTGTAACTATATTGGCCATTTGTAGTCCTGCGATGTTGAAGCTCTTCGACGGTGAGGTCAGGGTGATGCTGTTGTCGAGACATGCTTCGCTCACGCTGGCAAACGGCGTGTAGGAGTAGCCAGGCATGACCAGTTCGTTGTGTATTTCGTCACTCACTACCACGACGTGGTGGCGTAGGCAGATCTCGTTCATCCGCTCCAGTTCCTCGCGTGTCCACACCCTGCCCGTCGGATTCTGTGGGTTGCAGAGCAGGAAGACAGTGGTCTTTTCGTCGGCACACTTGCGCTCGAAGTCGTCAAAGTCCATCTTGAAACGGTCGCCCTCGCGCAGAAGGCGGGTCTCCAGGATCTCGCATCCCTGATTGCGTATGCTGGAGAAGAAGCAGTTGTAGGCCGGAGTCTGGACGAGCACTTTCTCGCCAGGAAGTGTCAAAGCCTTGATGGTGGCCGATGCGGCAGGCACCACACCCGTCGTGTAAAGGATCCAGTCGCGCTCGATCGTCCATCCGTGGCGACGTTTGAACCACTGGATGACCGACTCGTAGTAGCTGTCTGGTACGAGCGTATAACCGAAGACAGGGTGTGCGGCCCGATCCTTGATGGCCTTTTGAATGGCAGGAGCGACGGCAAAGTCCATGTCTGCCACCCACATCGGTATCACGTCGTCCGCAGGCATTGCGTCCCATTTGACGCAGCCTGTGCCGCGCCGTTTCACGGGTTGGTCGGAGAAGGACTGCTCTATCATCGGTTGGATTCGAAAGTTAATGAGTTGCCGTCGTCCGAAGTGCTGGCGACGTGTCCTTTGGCAAACTGATCCATCGTCAAGCGACCAATGTTGTCGGCCTGGATTCTGCCGCTGATAGGATTCTTCACCTCCGTGATCGTTCCCTTGATGCGTGCCTCCACATTCGTGCAGTCTTCGAAAGCGCGGTCGCAGGCTGCGTCGAAGGTGCAGTCTTCCAGTACGATGCCCTCGCTATAGCACAGAGGTTGCTCGCCGCTGACATGGCAGCGCACGAGTCGGATGTTCTTGCTGTGCCAGGCGAGATACTCGCCATGGAGCTCGGAGTCGTAGATGACGACGTTGTCGCACTCCCAAAAACTGTCCTTGGTAGTGATTTTCGCATGGTGAATCTCCACGTTCTGACAGTATTGGAACACATATTTCGCGTCGCTCACCAGTCCATCCACATAGATGTTCTTTGAGAACATGAACGGGTAGGTGCCTTGGTGCAGTTCCACATTCTTGATCTTCAGGCCGTCGATGCGCCAAAACGTCTCGTCGGCATCGGTTATCTTGACATTCTCCAGCGTCACGTTCTTCATCTCGCGGAAAAACTTCGGGCCGTCGATAACACAGTCTCTCATCACCATGTCGTCGCTATACCAGATGGCTGACCGTGATCCAGGGGCAAAATAGCAATTCGTGATGAGGCTTCCATCCACATGCCACCACGGATACTTGCCGTAGAACTTGGAGTTGTGGCACTCCACCTGCTTGCAACACTTGATGCCTGACTCGCCATCGACTATCTCTATGTCCTCCAGGCGCACGTCGTGGACACCGAAGAGCGGACGCTCGCCGCCAAACTTCTGGTTCTTTATCGTTTCCATAGGTCTTTTGTTGTTTTCTCTTTTTCTTGTTTTGGTTGGGGGAAAACTCCTGCCGCAGACCTTCCATCTCGTGGAAAGGCGCAGCCAGGGCCTTATCGGTTGCAAAAGTACAAAAATCGTGCCAATCAGGCAAAGCATATATTACGGAAAAACCTACCCATATTACGGTAAATGGGGATTCCTTGCCAATCTTTCCCCTATGTCAAAAAAAAGTCGTACCTTTGCACTCCGTAATATAGTAGAGTACTTATTAGCATTTTTTAATTACATTTGGTTTACTAGCCCTATCATGGCTTTTATCGAGACAAACAACATCAAAGGTGATGTCTTCGGTGGCATCACAGCCGGTATCGTGGCACTTCCGCTCGCACTGGCATTCGGTATTCAAGCATTTGGCGGTGTTGACAGTCCTGAGGCTTCCAGCATGGGAGCCTTGGCCGGACTCGTCGGTGCCACCCTGCTCGGTTTCTTCGCAGCCCTCTTCGGTGGCACCCACTCCCAGATCTCTGGCCCTACGGGACCGATGACCGTCATTACGGCCTCCATTGTGAGTGGAGCATGGGCTAGCTCGCAGGGTAACATCTCCGCCGTCCTTCTTTCCATGTCGCTTGCCGGCATTTTCTGTGGCCTGTTTCAGGTGCTCTTCGGACTCATCCGCATTGGCAAGTATGTCCGCTACATTCCCTATCCCGTACTCTCGGGCTTCATGAGCGGTATCGGAGTGATCATCATCCTGCAGCAGCTCTATCCGATTATTGGCAAGAAGTCGCCCGCCAGCACGCTGGACATGATTCTCAACTTCCCCGCTGCCTTCGCTGAAGGTATTAGCGTGCCTGCGCTGCTGCTGGGTCTGGCCTGTATTGCGCTCATCATCCTTGTGCCGAAAGTGACCAAGAAGGTGCCCGCCACGCTTGTGGCCCTGGTGGTCGTCACGGTGGTTTCGCTCTTCACGGGCCTCGACTCGGCACTTACCATCGGCAACATCCCGGCCGGACTTCCCATGCCTTTCTTCACGAAGGTGCAACTGGACGGTATCGATTGGATGGTCGTCATCAAGGCTTCCCTTGTCCCGGGTCTCACACTGGCTGGCCTGGGCAGTATCGATACGCTACTGACGTCGGTTGTGGCCGACAATATCACCAAGACCAAGCACAATTCCAACCAGGAGTTGATAGGCCAGGGTATCGGCAATGCCGTGGCGGGTCTGTTCTGTGGTCTTGCTGGCGCAGGTGCTACGATGCGTACGGTGGTCAACGTGAAGTCGGGTGGCCGCACGCAGCTCAGCGGTATGATCCACGCCGCCTTGCTCCTTGCCATTCTCCTCGGACTGGGCTCGCTCGTGAAATACGTACCCCTTTCGGTGCTTGCCGGTATTTTGATAACGGTAGGATGGGGCATCATCGACTTCCGCGGATTCAAGGACCTGAGGCGCATACCGAAGTCTGACGCCTTCGTGATGATCGTGGTCTTCCTCATGACGGTCTTTGTGGACCTCCTCACGGCAGTAGGTATTGGTATGGTCATCGCCTGCGTGCTTTTCATGAAGCGTGCCGGCGACCTCGTGGAGGATGGCTACAGTTCCAAGGAGTTGAGCACCTTTGACAAGGAGTCGCCCTGGGAGGACGAGAAGGATATGCCGAAGGACATCCATCACCATATTTATATAGAGCGCCTCGACGGCCCGATCTTCTTCGGAAGTATCACGGGATTCCAGCGCGTGATGCACGATATTCCCAAGGATGCGAAGATCGTCATCATCCGTATGCGCCGTGTCCCGTTTATGGATCAGAGTGGTGTCTATGCCATGGAGACAGCCATCAAGGATCTCCAGGCACAAGGCGTGAAGGTGCTCATGACCATCATCCAGCCCCAGCCCCGCTATATGCTGGAGAATCATCGCATCATCCCGATGCTCATCCCGCAGGAGAACACCTTCGAGACCTTCGAGGATTGTACGAACTATCTCAAGACGCTGTAGTCGCCCTCACGCCTTGATGGCAGAAAGCCACGCCCTGTCAAGCGGTCAAACTGGTGACCGCTCGGCAGGGCGTGAACTGTATAAAAGACCAGCACAAAAGTAGCTGAAGTTGTAGTGGGCTGACCATTTTGTTTGCACACTTGGCGAGAATTGAGCCAAAAAGTCGCTTTTTTGGCCGTATTATTTGCAAGGGTCGTGGATTTTTGGTATTTTTGCCATCGCAAAGACAAAATAATACCTTTGGGTTTACCGAATAACCAAAACACATTAAGAATGAAAAGTGACATTGAGATTGCACGCGAGACCGTGCTGAAGCCGATTACGGAGGTTGCTAACACGGTAGGTATCGCCGCCGACAAGTTGGAGCATTACGGAAAGTACATTGCCAAAGTACCATTGGAGTGTATTGACGAGAGCAAGGTGGATCGCTGCAATATGATACTGATGACAGCCATGTCGCCTACGAAGGCTGGCATCGGCAAGACCACGGTGAGCGTAGGCCTCTCCATGGCCTTGAATCGTTTGGGCTATAAGTGCGGCCTTGCACTTCGCGAGCCTTCCATGGGTCCGTGCTTCGGTATGAAGGGCGGTGCTGCTGGCGGTGGCTATTCGCAGGTGCTGCCGATGGACAAGATCAACCTCCACTTCACGGGTGATTTCCATGCCATCACGGCGGCCCACAACCTCATCGCCGCGCTGCTCGACAACTATATCTTCCGTCATCAGGGAGAGCCGTGCGAGCTGAAGACGGTCTATTGGGGCCGCGTCCTGGATGTCAATGACCGTGCGCTCCGCAAGATTGTGATTGGCTTGGGTGCTGGCAATGGCGTGGTGCGCGAGAGCGGATTCGACATCTCTGTGGCCTCGGAGATCATGGCTATCCTCTGCCTGGCAAAGGATTTGGAGGACTTGCGCCGTCGTTTGGAGGACATCCTTTTGGGTATCACCTGCGAGGGCAAGCCGTTCTACCTCCGCGACCTGGGCAGCGTGGGATCTATCCTTGTCATCCTGAAGGATGCGCTGCAGCCCAACCTCGTCCAGACGACCGAGAACACGCCCGCCTTCATCCATGGTGGTCCGTTCGCCAACATCGCCCACGGCTGCAATAGTTTGATTGCTACGAAGATGGCCATGAGCCACAGCGACTATACCGTGACGGAGGCTGGATTCGCCGCCGACCTGGGTGCCGAGAAGTTCCTCGACATCAAGTGCCGCATGGGTGGCATTCGTCCGAAACTCTGCGTACTGGTCGTGACGGTTCGCGGCTTGAAGTTGCAGGGTGGTATGGCCGACGACGCAGCGCCCGCAGAGCAGCTGGAGGCCTTGCGCAATGGTCTTGCCAACATGGAGCGTCATATCGAGAATCTCCAGAATATGGGCCAGACCGTCGTCGTGACGCTCAACCGCTATGCTACCGATACGGACGAGGAACTGAAGATCGTCGCTGACCGTTGTGCCGAGGTGAAGGTGGGCTATGCGCCCAACGAGTGCTTCGTCCGCGGCGGAGAGGGTTGCGAGGAGTTGGCCCGCGTCTGCGTCAAGGAGATTGCCGAGTGCCCGTCGAAGGAGATCCAGTATCCGTACGAGCTCGAGGACAGCATCACCACCAAGGTAGAGGCTTTGGCCAAGAAGATCTACCGTGCCGGACGTGTGGAATATACCGCCGCTGCCAAGAAGGCCCTCAAGCGCATCAGCGAGTGGAACTTGGAGGGACTTCCCGTCTGTGTCGCCAAAACACAGTATTCCTTCAGCGATGATGCGAAGAAGCTCAACGTGCCGGAGGGCTATACCTTCACCGTGCGCGACTTTGTCATCAACACGGGTTCAGGTATGATTGTGGCCATTGCGGGTGACATCATGCGTATGCCGGGTCTGCCCAAGCGTCCTCAGAGTGAGGTTATCGACATCGTCAATGGCGAGATCGAGGGATTGGCATAAGCCTCCTTTTTGATCATCAGTAGATAAAAGTAAAACGGCCTTTCCGCAGCAAATCATTGCGGAAAGGCCGTTTTGTCGATTGTGGGTTGTAAACGGTTGCGGACTGTGATTCCCGTGGATTACCGTTTCTGTGGGCAATATGGTCCCTGTGGTTTACCAGCCGCCGTGGCCTCCACCACCAGGACCGCCTCCGCCACCGGGTCCACTGCCGCCACCAGGCCCTCCGTTGCCATACTGCACGGCAGAGAGCGTCTGAGTGGAAGTACCGTCGCTGACGGTGTATTGCTCGCCTGCTGTCATGCCCTCGGCGGTGAGGATGACGTTGCCGCGACTATAGTCGTAGGGCAGGGTGAAGGTGGCAAGTACGGTGCCGTCCTTGCTGACGGTGAGTGTGCGGTCCGCCGTGACGTTGCCCGAATAGGTGACGTAGCCTTGGGTTGACTCCTGCGTAGTGGGATGGGAGTTGTTGCCACCACCGATTCCCAAAACATTGCCACCCGTGAAGAACACCGTGTATCCCTCTTCTTCATTGGCGTCGATGCCACATTCGGGAGAGCGTGTGCCGTAGGCGACCGTCGTTCCCCCCGAGAAGTACAGGTTGCCGTTGGAGTCAAGGCCGTCGTTGCCGCTGCTATACACCGTGATCGTTCCACCCTTGATGTACATGTGGCTGCTGGAGTTGATGGCGTCGTCGTATGTGTTGCAGTCGATGGTGCCGCCGCTGATGGTCAGCGTGCCCTTGCTCTCTATGCCCTCGCTGCCGTCCTGCTGGCCCGAGCACGTCACATGGATGTTGCCACCGCTGATCTGTATGTCGCCCACAGGCAGCCCCGTGCTGCTCTCCGTCGCTTTGATGCCTACCTTGATGCCCTTGGGCGATGTGGTGTAGGCGTCGTCGAGGCGGTCGAGTTGTCCGCGGTAGTTGCCGTCATACTCCTGGTTGCCTCCGATGTTGACATAGGTTGTTCCCGTCGTGGTCACGCTGAGGTCGCCGCCCGTGATGGTCAGCGTCGAGTCGCACTTCAGTCCCTTGCCGCCGCTGCCTGTGGCTGTCAGGCTGATCTGTCCAGCCGCGATGGTCACGTTGGCGTCGCTCGACATGCAGGCCGCACCTTTCACCTCTTGGTCGTCGCTGTCCCACTTTCCCTTGCCGCTATTGGTTATCGTCACGGTGGGCGCGGACTTGCTGTCGTCGATGGTGATGTTGCCGTCGCATTTCAGTCCCTTCGAGCCTGCCGCTGTCACATCGATGGTCAGCGATCCGCCCGATATCGTGGCGTAGCCGCCCTCCTCGTCGTCTGCCGACACCTGGATGCCGTCATCGAGCGTACCCGAGACGTTGAAGTGGCCACCATTCTGCAGGAAGTATTGGTTCACGTTGAGGCCGTCTTTCTTCGCATAGAGGATGTTGATGGTGCCAGTGAACTTCTTTTTCAGTTGTACATATTCATCGGCCCAATAGGCGTGCTTTGCGTAGCCATAGAGGTTGAGCGTGCCGTCGCCATCAAACTCCGAGTGGCCGTTCACCATCAGTGCGCCTTTTCCCTGGCTTGCCTTGCTGTCCTTGAGCGTACTCTCTCCGACGAGCTGGATGGCGATGCGCTTGCCATTCTCGATGTTGACCGCCGCACTGTCGGCGCAGGTGAGGGAGAGATTGTCGAAGACCACCGTGGCCTTGTAGTGGCCGTCCATATAGAACGAACCGTTGTCCGACGCGCCCGAGAGCGAATAGCTGATCTCCGTATCCACGGTCTCGTCCTGCACAATGCTAACAGCGGATCCATTGATCGTCACGTCGAGGTGGCTCATGCAGTTGCCTGCCACGGTGACGGCGGCGGCACTCCCGTTGTAGGTCACGTTGACGCTATTGTCGGTCACGTCCGAATGGTCCACATACATGCGGGTCACTTCCTTCAGCTGGAAGGTCTTGCCCAGGATCGTGAGTCTGGATCCGTCTGCATAGTCCATGCTGCCAGCCTGAGACGCTGGAATCTTGTAGGTCACTTCGCCGACGACCACGTTCAGCGTCTGAGCCGCCGTGCCAAGAGAGACCACGAGCGAGGCTCCGATAAGTAGTGCTTTCTTCATCGTTTCGTAGGTTTAAAGTTCTTGTTTCCTTGTTTTGCCACATACACGCCTTTGGGCAGCGACTCGCGCGCCACGTCGAGCGAGGGATAGCACCCGACGAGGCGTCCGGAGAGGTCGTGGATGCTGACAGACTGTACTTTGCCAGCCTCCACATCGTCGATGGAAACCACTGCCGCGTCGGAGAAATACATCTTCGTGAGGGTCGAAAGGTTGAAGGTCTCGCCGTCCGCTCCGCTTCTCACGACGAGCTTCCCGTCGCATACCGTCATCTCCAAGTCCTCTACAGCGATACTTCGTGGCCCAGTGTTGGTCACGAATACCAGATAGTTGTAGTCGTTGCTCCAGCCATTGAGCGCTGTCAGCATCAACCCGAATACAATCAAAATGGATCTTTTCATAACTGATAAATTAAATGATTGCTTAATCCTATATATAATAGGTATAACGTAAAAACTAGTTACAAAGTTACGATATTTTCCCATTATATCTGTCTTGGAATGTATATTATTCAATGAGCGCCTGTCTTTGGCGGATAAATATCGTTATTTGCTCAACAAACTCCAAGTGGCTTTCCAGACCATTTTTCTGATACTCTCCGCGCCAACCGCTTTTCTTCCCCAGCAGCTTCGTGTCTGCCATAAATGCGGTAGGACTATGGGGAAAAGGTCCTGCTTCTGCCAAGTTGTCAGCCGCGAGACCCCTGCTTGTCAAATGGCACAATAGTTGTTTTGAGATAGGCGGACAACAAAGTCCAAGCAACATTAAAGTAGAACAAAAATAAAAAAAGAAATATTATGGGAAAGATTATTGGTATCGACTTAGGTACAACTAACAGCTGCGTAGCAGTGTTCGAGGGCAATGAGCCTGTGGTGATCACCAACAGCGAGGGCAAGCGCACGACTCCGTCCGTGGTAGGCTTCGTAGAAGGTGGCGAGCGCAAGGTGGGTGATCCTGCCAAGCGTCAGGCTATCACCAACCCGAAGAAGACCGTTTACAGTATCAAGCGCTTCATGGGTGAGACCTATGACCAGAGCCGCAAGGAGGCCGAGCGCGTTCCGTTTACGGTGGTCAACGAGGGTGGCTATCCTCGTGTACAGATCGATGATCGCAAATATACGCCGCAGGAGATTTCTGCCATGGTGCTTCAGAAGATGAAGAAGACCGCCGAGGACTACCTTGGTCAGGAGGTGACGGATGCCGTCATCACCGTGCCGGCCTACTTCAGCGACTCTCAGCGTCAGGCCACGAAGGAGGCAGGTGCCATCGCAGGCCTCAATGTCCGCCGTATTGTCAACGAGCCGACAGCAGCCGCCTTGGCCTATGGTGTCGATAAGTCCAACAAGGACATGAAGATTGCCGTCTTCGACCTCGGTGGTGGTACTTTTGATATCTCCATCCTGGAGTTTGGCGGTGGTGTCTTTGAGGTGCTTTCTACCAATGGTGATACCCATCTTGGTGGTGATGACTTCGACCAGGTGATCATCGACTGGCTCGTCAACGGCTTCAAGGCCGACGAGGGTATCGATCTCTCCAAAGACCCGATGGCCATGCAGCGCCTGAAGGAGGCTGCCGAGAAGGCTAAGATCGAGCTTTCAAGCACGACTTCGACCGAGATCAACCTCCCGTACATCACGGCCGAGGGTGGTGTGCCGAAGCACTTGGTGAAGATCCTCACGCGCTCACAGTTTGAGCAGTTGGCCCACGAACTGATTCAGAACTGCTTGATTCCCTGCCAGAACGCCATCCGCGACGCCAAGCTCTCTACGTCCGACATCGACGAGGTGATTCTCGTAGGTGGTTCCAGCCGTATCCCCGCCGTCCAGACTTTGGTGAAGAACTACTTCGGCAAGGAGCCTTCCAAGGGTGTCAACCCTGACGAGGTGGTTGCTGTCGGTGCAGCTATCCAGGGTGCTATCCTCAACAAGGAGAGTGGTGTGGGCGATATCGTCTTGCTCGACGTCACCCCGCTGACCCTCGGTATCGAGACGATGGGTGGTGTGATGACGAAGCTCATCGAGGCCAACACAACCATTCCGTGCAAGAAGAGCGAGGTCTTCTCTACGGCTGCCGACAACCAGACGGAGGTGACCATCCACGTCCTGCAGGGTGAGCGTCCGATGGCGGCTCAGAACAAGAGCATCGGCCAGTTCAACCTCACCGGCATTGCCCCGGCTCGCCGTGGTGTGCCTCAGATTGAGGTGACATTCGATATCGACGCCAACGGTATCCTCAACGTCTCTGCCAAGGACAAGGCTACGGGCAAGGAGCAGAGCATCCGCATCGAGGCTTCAAGCGGTCTGAGCGATGATGAGATCAAGCGCATGAAGGCTGAGGCTGAGCAGAACGCCGAGAACGACAAGAAGGAGCGTGAGCGCATCGACAAGCTCAACCAGGCCGACTCGATGATTTTCACTACCGAGAACTTCCTCAAGGACAACGGCGAAAAGATCCCGGCCGATCAGAAACCGGCTATCGAGGAGGCTCTCAGCAAGTTGAAGGACGCCCACAAGAGTGGTGATGTAGCCGCTATCGACACGGCCATCAACAACCTCAACACCATCATGCAGGCTGCCTCTCAGCAGATGTATCAGCAGGCTGGTCCTCAGCAGGCTGGCCCTCAGCCGGGTGCAGGTCAGCAGGCAGGCCAGCAAGGCGGTCAGAATACTGACGACAACATCCAGGATGCCGACTTTGAGGAGGTTAAGTAATGCCGAAAGGTAAACACATAATAAACAATAAGCAAAAGCGTGCAGCTCAATGAGTTGCACGCTTTTTGCGTTTATGGGGGTTCTTGTTTCTTATGCCTTTGTTATGCGCTTGTTTATCGCTTATTTGCAGCACATTTGCAACACAACAAAAAAGTAGATAATGTGGGACTTGTTCCTACCAATACATACTAATGCATACTTAAAAGTAGAAAACATGCCAGCAATAGGATTTGAAATCAAACGCAAGTGTAAGGTCTGTGGTGAAGTGTTCCTTGCCAAGACTCTTGACAGCCAGTATTGTTCGCCTAAGTGCAGCAAGGTGGCTTGGAAACGAAAGAAGGACGCAAAGGAGAAGAACGAGAAACTGGATCGTTTGGCACAGCACATTCCTGACATTAGGGAATATGTGTCGGTGAAGGAAGCGGTGGCGATGTTCGGAGTGGAACGTACTACACTCTATCGGCTGATAAAGAATGGTACAGTTCCTGCCATCAACGTCGGTAAGCGACTCATCCGAATCAAACGCTCAGCCTTGGAGACGATGTTTCTCACCAGAAAAGAAAGTCTTGCAGAAAGAGAGAAACCTGTGCCCAGAAGATACAGTATGGAACCAGAGGACTGTTATACCATTGGTGAGATATGCAACCTCTACCACATCAACGACAGCTCGGTATGGGCGCATATCCGCAAATATTCCATTCCGTCACGGCAGATAGGCAATTATGTGTATGTGCCGAAAGAAGAAATAGACAATTTGTATAAATCAGAAGTAGAATAAACCGAATATGAAGAAAGCATTATCGAACACCAAGGTGACCGTGAAGCTGCGCAAGTCCGTTCACCATGACAACGAGTGGTATCTTTTCATCGAATCGTACCCTGTGTATAAGAAAGGAGACAACAAGCCAAGCCGTGTGGTTGAGTCTGTAAACCGAACCATCTCTACACCACAATGGGATATGTCGTCCATTGCCCGTGTATTGCCTGACGGCTCGTTCAACTACAAGCCGAAGCGTGACGTAAATGGCATTATCCAATGCAAGTCACGCATAGACCAAGAGGCTTGCATCTATGCTGACAACGTGCGCAAACTTCGGCAGCATGAATATGACAATGCCGCCCTGTATTCCGACCGTGAGGAAGAAATCATTGAACAGAATGAACGTAGCGCACAAGACTTCATTAAATATTTCATTGACATCATAGACAAACGCCATCCCAATAGTTCCAATGCCATCATTGTGAATTGGAACCGTGTGGGTGAGTTGTTGAAGATGTATTCAGAAGGAAAACCAATACCTTTCAAGAGCGTAACGGTGAAACTGTTGGAGGACATCAAGATGTTTCTGCTTCGCGCTCCTTTGGGAGGGAACAAGAAAGGGACGGTGTCACGCAATACCGCCTCTACCTATTTCGCCATTGTCAAGGCAGGAGTGAAGCAAGCTTTCATTGACGAATATCTCACAGTGGATGTGAGTGCCAAGGTGAAAGGCATTCCATCGGAAGACAAGCTGCGAGCATCGCTCACTCTTGACGAAGTGAAGCGATTGGCTGATACCCCTTGCGAGAGTGATGTACTTAGACGCGCTTCTTTCTTCTCTATCTTGACAGGTTTGCGTCATATGGATATCAAGAACTTGAAGTGGAAGCAAATATCACAGACAAGCAACGGCAGTTGGCGCATAGATATCTCACAGATAAAGACAAAGGTGGGTGCATATCTTCCCATTTCCGACCAGGCGTATGCCATGTGTGGTACTCGTTCTGAAGACGAGGAGCTTCTTGTTTTTGCAGGGTTGCAGAACGCTGCCTGGATTTCGAAGCCATTGAAGAAATGGATAGAGGCTGCTGGCATCAAGAAACATATAACCTTCCATTGTGGGAGTCACAACAAAATCTTTTATTGATTGAATATCAACGAATTAAGTATTTAAAAGAATGTGACTGCTAACGATTTAGAAACGAGCTATATTCTTTTTCTTTCACAACTTTGCAATATACAAAGAACGCTTTGATTTCGAGTGCAAAGTTAAATCAATTTTCCGAAAAACACATAAACTTGCTTCCTTTTTACAGCTTTTTAAGAGATTAACTACGATTTGAGATGAAATCAATTCATTTTATTGCTAATAAATCATAAAAAGAATATTATATTTCTTTTTGTTGGTATTTTATTTGTACTTTTGCAAAAACGAAATTCATCGTAAATATGGCAAGTAAAAATTTGAATCGAATTAAAGTAGTCCTTGCAGACAAACAACGGACAAACAAATGGTTGGCAGAACAGTTGGGAAAAGACAAAACAACCATATCTAAATGGTGTACCAATTCAAGTCAACCAGACTTGGAAAGTTTAATGAAGACTGCAAAACTTCTTAATGTAGAAGTTACAGAACTTCTTAGGACAAACGTTGAATAATAAATTAAGAAAAAGAAATGGCAATACCAAAATTTGAGGACTTTCTTTATCCATTCCTGTATCGTTTAAAGGATATGGATAATGTAAGTATTAAGGACATGAAAAAGTCCATCATAGGACATTTTCATCTTACAGAAGAAGATTGTAAGTTGAGAACGAAGAGCGGCTCGACCAACCAACTTGACGATAGATTGGGATGGTCTCGGCAATGGCTTCGCCGTGCTTTGTTCATAGAGATTCCTCAAAGAGGTATTTACAAAATAACAAAGAGAGGGGTAGAGTATTTACAAAACCATACAGATTTAAGGCAAACTGATCTAATGGAGTATCCTGAGTTTGCGGAATATGCCACAACCTCGACAGGAACAAGCAAAAAAGCAACAGCAAAAATCATAGAAGAATCAAAGCAAACTCAAACTCCAACAGAGCAGTTAGAAAATGCTTACCAAAGTATAATAAAAGATTTGGCGGCTGACTTGTTGCAAAAAGTTTTGGAGCAGTCCGCACAATTCTTTGAGCATTTGGTGTTAGATTTGTTACTAAAGATGGGCTATGGCGGTTCTCTGTCTGATGCAGGATTGGTCACGAAATATTCTCATGATGATGGGATTGATGGTATTATAAAGGAAGATAAACTTGGTTTGGACAGAATCTACATTCAAGCAAAACGTTATAGTACAGCAAATACCATAGGTAAGCCGCAAATTCAACAGTTTGTTGGAGCACTTGATGAACAGAAAGCAAGTAAAGGCGTATTCATAACAACAAGTTCTTACAGTTTAGAAGCCCGAAAGTATGCTGAAGAAAAAGCAAGTAAGAAAATTGTTTTGATAGACGGACAAGAACTTGCAAGGTACATGATAGAGTATAATGTTGGAGTCAGTTTGAAACGTATCTATGAAGTAAAACGTATAGACTCTGATTATTTTGAAGATGACAATAATGAATAAACAATATAACTTTGTAGATTTATTTGCAGGATGTGGCGGTCTTAGCTTGGGATTGCAACAGGCTGGATTTACTCCATGGTTCGTAAACGAAATTGTGGAACAGTTTTGCAATACCTATAAATACAACCATGAATTGAGTGAAGAACACTATTTTGTGGGTGATATAGCAGAGCTTAACTTGCATCTTGACGAATATAAAGAAATACTATCTGATATAACATTGGTTTGCGGTGGTCCACCTTGCCAAGGATTTTCTATGGCTAATCGTCAGCGCATTTTGGACGACCCTCGCAATGCTCTGTACAAGCAATACTTAATATTTTTGAAAAATGTTCGTCCTAAATTCTTCGTTATGGAGAATGTAAAGGGAATGATGAATAAGATTGAGGAAATCAAACAGAATTTTAAGGAATATCTTGGAGATGATTATCAATTCGATTATGCTCTTTTGAAAGCTCAAGATTATGGCGTTCCGCAAAATAGAGAACGCTTCATTATGATAGGCAACAGGATGGGAGTCGCTCCAAAATTGATATTTGAAGAGATATTCAAACATAAGCGGATACCTTTTGTATTGAAAGATGCTCTTGAAGGTCTTCCCCATTTAGTAGCCAAGAAAGAAAAAGGTTCCAAAGGGGTTGAGTGTGCAGAGTCTGGCTTTACAGAGTGTGATTTCTCATATATCAAAAATGACTTTTATAAGTTTATCAATGGTGATAGAGAGATTACCAAGCTCTACAATCATAAGAACCGTTACAATAATGAGCGAGACATCGAAATTTATAGAAGGTTGCCACAGGGAGCAAATTCTTTGCATGAGTCTATAGCAGACATCATGCCATACAAAAGGAGAAATGACATCTTCAAGGACAAATACTTCAAATTAGATGAGACGCAAATCTGCAAGACTATAACTTCCCACATGAAGTTTGATTGCAATATGTATATCCATCCTTGGGATGCAAGAGGATTGAGTCCTCGGGAAGCGGCACGTATCCAGACTTTCCCTGATGATTATGTTATAACGGGTTCTCAAAATATGTGGTATGCACAAGTTGGGAATGCCGTTCCTGTAAAACTTGCCAAAGCCATAGGTGATGGCATCATGAAATTTATAAAATGAGACATTTAGAATTATTTGCTGGTATTGGTGGTTTTAGAAGAGCTATGGATTTGCTCACACAAGACCATATTATGGATTTTCATTGCATAGGATATTCTGAGATAGATGCCAAAGCAGTGAAGACTTATTGTGCCAATTATCACCCAGAGGCTAACAAAGAGTTGGCAATGGGAGACATTGTGGAATTTACCAGTAACAAAGAAAACATAGAAAACTTACCTCAATTTGATTTGGTTACAGGTGGCTTTCCGTGCCAAACGTTCAGTATGATGGGAAAACAAGCTGGCTTCAATGAGGACCGTGGACAAATGTTTTTCCATATTATTGATATTCTTGCGACAAAGATGCCACGATATGTGCTTCTCGAAAATGTGAAAAACCTCAAATCACATGACAAAGGAAGAACTTTTGCACGCATCAAAAAAGAATTGGAAAATTTGGGGTATCATGTGTTTACAGACATATTTAACACGGCACAGTTCCATTTGCCTCAAACTCGCAATAGACTCTTGATTTTTGCGACAACAGAACCTGTGCCTACAGATTTTGAAAAACAGTTTACATGTGATAATGTAGCTGCAACATTTGAGCGAGCGTATCGAGGATTAGGTACATACCATTATCAAAGTGTCAATGACATATTGAGTTTGCAGGTAGATAAGAAGTATTTTCTTTCAGAAAGGATTAAGCCTACCCTATTAGCAGACGGTTCTGCAAATTTCAAATCGAAATCAGACATTAATATGAGTATTGCTCGCCCATTGACTGCAACGATGCACAAAATGCATCGTGCTTGTCAAGACAACTATTATAGTCAAGATTTTATAGAATCACATGGCAAGACCAACTCTGTCAAAACTATGACCAAAGAAGAGTTGGCTCAGTTGCCAATTCGTAGATTGACACCAGAGGAGGCTTTTATGCTACAAGGGTTTCCTGCTAATTTTGCAATAAATAGTAGGAACGCAGGTGTAGCAGATGGCTCTCTATATAAACAAGCAGGAAATGCAGTCAGTGTAAATACGATTTATGCCGTTCTGTATTATCTAATAATCAACAATATAATTCACGAATAAGTAATATGTTTTTCGAAGTACATTCTGAAAAGAAAATAGGTATCAAGAAATTAAGCCTTAATGACCTTGGCTTAAAAGAGACAGGGCATCAAACTCATATTGGGCTTTATCAGCACGTCCTGGATTTTTTGCCAGACAATCATGTTGAGAAAGCAGCCATATTGATATATGATGACTATTGTGAAATCTTGAATTGTGATTATGGAAAAATAAGCCGTAGTACAGGAAAAATAGAAGCTCCTAATATCAAATCTGGTTCAAGAAATGAGATGACAATAGTAAATCAGATTCGTACTTTTGCTTCGAAGAAACAAGGGTGTGAATGGTATTTGGTATGGTTCGGATTGCAGAGCGAGGAATTGGTATTTTGGTTAATCGCAAGTGATTCGACAGACTACCAGTGTGCGCGTAAAATATTCCCTACCCCTAATAAGGTATATGATGAACATAGTATCTCCTTTTCGCTTGCTATAGAGTTTTTGGAAAAGAAAGTAAATGGAGTTTCTGTTAAATTACAGGAAGACATAGAGGTAGCTTCACAAACAGGCAGGCAAATCAGAAAATATAAGAAGCAAGATTTGGAAAAGGCAAACCTTCTCTTCAAACAAGTAGGCTATAGCGGTGAACAACTTATTGCAAAATACTTGGAAAAACAAAAGTCAGTCCATGCTATAAGTAGCTATAGATGGATGAATGCGAATGTTGAATCGGGAGCACCTTTCGATTTCATTATTGATGAAGGATTAGAGGCAGAAAACTTTGTAGATGTGAAATCGACTCGATTTGATTTCAATCAATACCTCTATTATAGCGATGAGGAAATTGCTTTTGTTAATAGATTGAATGAAGATAAGAAATATTCTGTTTATAGGGTGTTTGGTATGGATGACTATCAGAAGAAGTTCCGTGTATGTGCAAACTGCATGAGTTATGTATCCACTGTAAATGCCAATATAACAGAACTTTCTTGTAAAATGAAAAAAATACAAACAATTCTTCAATCAATCAAGATAGGAGTTAGACCAATAGACTGTTTTACAAACATACAACCACAAATTATATTATAAATTATGGAAGAAATTGTTAAACATATAAATGATACCAATGCAAGCTATCGCCCTTTAGGAGCTGGCGATGCCAAAAATACAGATTTGTTCTTAGACAATGAACATTATCAACTTTTTGAAAATGCAGGTGAGCATATTACGGTAAGATTTCACAAAGAAAATCTTGCAAAAGCGATATTGTTTATAGCCTCTATCTTGCCAAGAAAATTTGACCAATCATCTGTACATTGTATAATTCCATATTCCAAGGATTTTGTCATGGATCAATTGGCTTTGCTTGATGCTTTATTTGTAGAAGATAGAAAAAGTGTTGATACCATTACACAAGAATGGAATGCTCGTATAAATGTACCTCAGAAAAATGGGAAGATAGATACACGTTTCTACTTCAACGGTCTGTTGAAGGATGTCGTTTATACAGATAGCAAAGGAAAAGAGTGTAAAGGTAAATTTACCATCCGTAATTATTTTGCAGGTGGATATTCGGAATTACGCATCAAGAAAGCTAATGATGGGATTTTCGATATAGAAATTACGAATGTAAACACACCATATAATGATGGAAAAGAAGATGGATTGGAAGAAAAAGAAGTGATGGCTAAGTCTTCTTTGTCTTTGCAACAAATCTTCTATGGTGCACCTGGTACAGGAAAGTCGCATACTATAAAAGAGGAAACAAAGGAGTCGGATGTGATTCGTACAACATTCCATCCCGATACCGACTACTCGACTTTTGTTGGAGCTTATAAGCCTACAACAGCATTACTCCCTATTTGTGATGAACTTGGACAGCCAATGAAGATTGGTACAACAACGTTACATAAGGAGCAAATTGTTTATGAGTTTGTAGCACAATCATTCCTGCAAGCATATGTCAATGCTTGGAAGAAATACGACAGAGGCGATAAGCAGTACCTTGTCATAGAAGAAATCAACAGAGGCAATTGCGCTCAAATCTTTGGTGACTTATTCCAACTTCTTGACCGTAATGATTATGGCTTTTCTGATTATCCAATAAAAGCTGATGCTGATATGAAGCGACAGCTTCAAAAAGCATTTGCGGGATTTTCCATTGTACAAAGTGACAAAGTTAATGCTATGTATGAAGGTGAGGACATTGTGACACAAGTATTGAATGGAGACATTCTGCTCTTGCCCAACAACCTTTATATATGGGCAACCATGAATACAAGTGACCAAAGTTTGTTCCCAATAGACTCAGCTTTCAAGCGTCGTTGGGATTGGACTTATATGCCAATATCTAATGCTGAGAAAAATTGGGTGATAAAGGTTGGTGATAATAACTATGATTGGTGGCAATTCCTTGAAAGGATAAATGAGAAGATAGGTTCTACTACAAATTCTGAGGACAAGAAACTCGGCTACTTCTTCTGCAAAGCACAGGAAGAAGTTATATCGGCAAAAACATTTGTCGGTAAGGTCATCTTTTATCTGTGGAATGATGTGTTCAAGGACTATGAATTTGGGGATGCCATCTTCAATGATGAAGATGGCAGCAAGTTATCTTTCGATAAGTTCTATACATCGGAAGGAAACAATTCCGAAATCGTTGAGGAAAAGATAGCCTTGTTTTTGAAAAATCTCAAAATAGAACCAATAAAAACTATTGAAGATGAAAATGAGTTGATAGAAGACGAAGACGGAAACACGGCAGAGTCAAGTAGTAGAAATCGTGACAAATTTACTGTAAACGATGGCGCAGAATATGGAAAAAACAGGTTGGCTATAGAATGTATAAAGGAGTACATTAAATTAAATCCAGGTATTACAGCACAAGAAGTTTACAATACGTGGTCTTCTTTAGGTAATATTGTCCCTCATTTCGTTGAGACAAAGGAACAATATGATGCCCGTAAAGATAACAGCAAACGTTCTGATGCTGTTGAATGTTCTGGCAATCTTCTTTATATTGCCCATAATGGATATGGAAGCAATGGTAAAGCTGATGCTCTAATGAACTTGGTTAATGAAAAGGATTGGGGTATAACTATCAAGAAAATTGTTAAATAATGCGCATACTGATAGAAGAATATCAATACAACGTAACTGATATAAAAGACATTCTTCATGACATTGATGCCTTGGAGAATGTCGAAGGTAAAGTATCTGTTCATTATGTGGGGTATTTCTATAATACTCTACTGAAGGATTGTGTCTTCATTCTCCCAAAGGTTTTGCTTAAAGATGTGGAAGGCAAAGAGCTTGTGTTTGGGAAATACACCCCTGAATCCATTGCCAACTTGGATGAGAGTAATCCACTTGATGCGACAGAAAGAAACTTTGTCTATAAGTTTGCAGTGTGGATTTATCGTGCCATTGTTGTTTATAAGAATGATAAGCGCAATGACACAAGTATCGTATATCATTCGCAAATTGCACAAGTGGGTAACGGTCAACGCAGACTGAGCAATACATACCTTGACATTCTTCTATCATTATTGCAGTTCAACCGTGACAACCAAAGTTTCTTCTTTTTCATTGTGAAGAACTTACACTGTGGATTGAACAAGATCAATTGGACTCGAACCATTGGTACACAAACTGCTATCGTGCAAGATGGGAGTCCTATCTATTTGAACCCAGTAAACAAGAAACGCCAAATCAACTTTGACGAAGAGTTGCTTGTTATCTTCTTCTCTATTTTGAATTACATTGGGGATACTTATGGCTTCCCTAAAGAAATATGTTGTCAGTTTCAGTTGATAACAGGAAAGCGATTCGAGACCTATTTGAATGGCTTTGGTAAAACACGTTTACGCCAATTCAAATACAAATATTTCTCTGACAAGGCTTTACAATTATGGCAACTGTGCTATGCGTTCTTTGATGAAGCAAGGCAAGTGTTCATAATAACTGAGCAGAAAGAGTATCTGTTGGTCAAGAATTTCTATATTGTTTTCGAAGCTATTATTGACGAGTTGATTGGTGACAATCCTTTGCCAGATGGTATGGAAAAGAAGCAAGAAGATGGAAAGATTGTTGACCACCTCTTTACCGCCAAGAGTCTGATTGAGAATGAGAATAAGCGGACCTATTACATTGGTGATAGCAAGTACTATAAGATGGGACATGAACTCGGTTCTGAATCCATCTATAAGCAATACACCTATGCACGAAATGTGATTCAATGGAATCTTGACATTTTTAATAGTGGAAAAACTACAAAGTCGGGCATTCGACTCCGTGATGATGTGACGGAAGGGTACAATATCATTCCGAACTTCTTTGTATCAGCAAAAATGGACGAAGACTTTAGTTACACAAATGATGGTATCGAAAAGACAGACCGTAAGAAGAACCGCCATAAGCAAGTGCAATTCAACAATCGCTTGTTTGACCGTGACACATTGTTACTGTTCCATTATGACGTGAACTTTCTCTTTGTCCTTTCGCTCTATGCCCGAAACAACGCAGGTCAAAAGGAACATTGGAAGCAAAAAATCCGTGAGCGTTTCCGCTCAGAAATACAAGAATGGCTACAAAATGACTATGATTTTTATGCGATGAAAGCTCATCCAGATGTAAATGGAGAAGAGTACATCAAAAAGCATTTCAAAGAGTTGCTTGGCAAAGTCTATACTCCATTTGTTGAAGACGGCACGTATTCTTTAGCATTGGACACAACAAATGAAAAGAACAAAGTTGAGAATGAACGCCTACTGAATGAGTTGAAGAAATATTTCTTCGTAGCAGATTGCAAACTTGGCGAACAGCCAGACAAGGTTCTGCAAAAGTCTATATCCGAAGGATACTCTCCTGTAACCAATGCAACAAAAGATGGTGTATTGATGGTAATGATGGAGAACTACGAAGGAAAGAAACAAAAGTTTCTACCCACAGGAAAACTTGCTGTCGGTATTAAATATACAAGAGATGGCATAGAAATTGCTGAGAACTTGCAATCCATTGGATATGTGTTGTTCCATACTCGTAAAGATATTGCTCAGCATCTATTCCGTGTAAAGAATGCACGACTTGTGAAATCTTTGGAGGAGTTGCCTATTGGTATATACAAGAATGTCAATACAACAGATATATATGTCGTGGTAGATGTTGATATGTCTAATGAAATGGATACTTCGAGCATACATTCCTCAAAGAAAGAGTATTCTCCTACTACGAGATATGATGCCCAATTTTTTAAACTTTCTCAATTAACAAGATATGAATAGTAGACAAATAGAACAAATTGCAGTAAATGCAGTAAAAGATATTTTTTTACAAAGCGAGATTTTCAATCCGTGTATTCCAGATAATGATAGAGAACCTATTTGGGATGGTTTTATTTATATACAAAATAAAAATCAAACAACAATACGTATAGCAACACAAGTAAAAGGCAAAACCGCAAAGAAAATTTCAAAAACGCCCTCATATCCTATTCGTATTTCAGATTTAAATGCCTATAAGAGAGATGGAGGAGTTATATTTTTTGTTGTATTTATTACAGAAGAAGGAAATTTTGTATATCATGCAAAACTTGCTCCTATTGACATAGAAAGATACATCAAAAATGCCAAAGGAGGAGTTAAGGTTTCTGTAAAATTATTTACTTTTAGTACAAATACATTAACTATAGAAAATGATTTAAGAGATTTTTATCGTGATTGTAAAAAACAGACATCTTTTGTTGGCAAAAAAGTATTGTCGCTTGAAGAAGCTACAAAATCGAAGTATAAAATAACAATTACTGTTTCTGGTTGCGATTCAAAAGAAGAAGCGATACAAAAGATGATAAGTAAGCCTGTTTACCTGTATGCAGAGATTGGAGACAATACAGTACATACAGAATATCCAATTGGGGACCATCCTTTTTCTCTATATGCAGGAAGTCATTTTATGGAAGATGTATCAATTAATGGTAAAGTTTATTACAATGATTACCTTATGTATTTAGATGGAGCAACAACCTTTGTGAATATAGGTAATTTTCTAACTATCGAAATATCACAAATAGACAATAGTTATGTAGTAAACAAATT
>OHCD01000033.1_pt1 | contig 81801 bp, 118 predicted proteins | sample 1577561 | NCBI WGS metagenome assembly OHCD01 (sample SAMEA3879510, study PRJEB24766) | human gut metagenome | biome: human-associated habitat; feature: feces | place: USA | collected 1985/1987 | reverse complement strand
GCGATGCTTGGGTGTCCGGCGATGCTTGGGTGTACGGCGATGCTTGGGTGTCCGGCAATGCTCGGGTGTCCGGCGATGCTTGGGTGTACGGCAATGCTCGGGTGTCCGGCGATGCTCGGGTGTCCGGCGATGCTGATATAGAAAATGATAACAATCATTGCGGATTTGATTGTTTCGGTTCATGCAACCGCCACACTCACGCATATTTGACAAAAGATAATAAAGTCGAAATAACTTGTGGGTGTTTTCGTGGCAGCATTGAAGAGTTTGAAAAGAAAGTGGAGAAGACACATTCGGGAACAATCTACGAGAAACAGTATAAAGCCATCATCAATGTTATTAAAATTAAATTTGGGTTGACTGATTTGATATAGATTAAGTGCATTTGTTTACATGCCTTCCCGGTCTGTGAAGATAGGGCGGGCAAACATGGTGGTATGGCGGAATTAGAAGACGCTATTAAGCAGTAGATTGATGCTCTAAGCTGAGGATTATAGGAAATGATAATCGGGAAAGGTTGGCGAAAAGGAGACCAGCATATCAGGTAAACGAAGCATTCGATGGTTATTAATCAATCGGTGACGGATACCAAAACCTACAACAGCGAGCCTTATTCATAGTAGGCGATAAAAGATGTAAATGAGCAGCATAACAATCATGCAGGTGCAAGTCCTGCTACCACCTCATAAATGTGAGCCACACATAAATGGCAAGGGTTAGTAAATAATGGTTGTGCCCCGGAGAATACGCTTCGGGGCTTTTAATTGAGAAAATTATGAATGCAATATTAACCGGTAAGATTTGCCCTTATTGCGGGAAGCCTACCGAATACGTGGATAGTTCTATAATCTACAGACGTTCTTACGGAATGATTTATCTCTGTCGTGATTGCAAGGCTTATGTAGGCGTACATAAAGGTACAGACCAAGCATTGGGGCGTTTGGCAAATGCGGAACTAAGGGAAGCAAAGAAAGAAGCGCATTTCTACTTTGACCAAATAGCTAAGACTAATCTTATCAATAAAATTTGGAAGAAACATATCCCCAACACTTCAAACAGAAGCAAAGCCTACCTGTGGCTATCCAATCAACTGGGCATACCACGTGAGCTTTGCCATATCGGAATGTTTGATGTGGAGGATTGTAAACAAGTTGTTGAACTGTGTAAACCAATAATAGAAAACTATGGAAAATGAAGCAGTAGCATTTATAAAATCAAACGAATGGTTTAAGTCCACTATGGTAGAGCATGGAACGCATAACAGATATGTGGCTGTCCCCCCTGCGAACAAATATTATGGAATGTCTTATTCTGATATTGATGATATAAGTGTACATGGAGGTATCACATTTTCAGAACCGGCAATAAGCGGTGAAGAATCTATCGGAAGCAAAATGAAAATTAATCCCAAGTATGTCGGAAAAAGAAATCCCATATTGGATGATGTGGAATTCATTACCGATAATACAGAAATAGGTGATGACTGGTGGATATTTGGGTTTGACACATTCCATTATGGAGACAATGAATATGAATGGGACAAACAAGCCGTCGTTCAAGAGACAAGGTTCTTGATGGTACAATTGGCAAATAGACAATGCCGTACTACATAAACAAATAATAATTATGACTTACGAAGAGATGAAATCCAAGGCTTGTGTGGCAAGCAGCCGTAGCAAGCCCAAAAATGAGGAACATAAAATACAATGTTCTTGTGTTAGGTATTTCCGTTTAAAATATCCCCATCTCAGAAATATGCTGTTTGCTGTTCCTAATGCGGCAAGACGTTCTGCAAGGAACGGAGCTTATATGAAAGATGAAGGTATGCTTCCCGGAGTTGCAGACCTGATACTTCTTAAGAGCAATCGTTTCTATGGAGCTTTGTGTGTGGAAATGAAAAAGCCGGGAGAATACCAAAGACCAGTCCAAAAAGAATGGCAAAAGGAATGTGAGGCAAATGGTAACAAATACATCGTTGTCCGGTCATTAGACGAGTTTATTAAAGTGGTGGATAATTATTTGAAAGATATATGAATTTTATTTTGGAGTTTTGAATTTGAGTTGTATCTTTGCGGTGAAAAGTTCGCCAAACTTTGATTTTATATAGCATATCGAAAGTGGATATTTTATATCTACTTGACAGCTTTTATTGCAAAGATATAGCCGTTAGTTTTCCCTACGGACTGCTTTCGTTATGCGAATTTAGTCGGAGTTTGGCGACTTTGGGAAGCTAACGGCTTTCCTTTTATACATAACTCAAATTTCATCGTATGCCAAACTCCATGAAATTAGAGCAGAAGCGAAGTACAGTAACTTCTACATCTACGTTATCGGCTAACGTAAAAGCCATTTTCGTTTTGATAATGTTAGTACTCACTATCATTAATCCTATCTTGTTTATATTACCGTTTATTGTTTGCTTCATTTCAGCGAAGAAAGGAGGTCTGCTATGAAAAAGAAAATAGCAACCGTTGAGATTGAATGCTCAAATTCTCATTTAATACCAACATTCAGTGACTTTTTAAATGAATTACAAAAGCAGTATGATATTGAGAAAGACTGCAAGAATGAAGCATATTCTTTTATAATAACAAACGGGCTGTTTGAGGATTTTAAGAAGTTCAGTGAAAACTACAAAGGAGTGGACCACTACAAAGCAATAATCGGAATGCTTATCACTGATGCTGAAATAAAACAAATCAAGAAATGATGCAGACACGATAAATCTTCTGTATCAAGAAATAACAAAAATATAATCAACTAAGTGCTGGTAGCCTTATACAAGGCTGCCACACCTCTTATATCATAAATCATGAAAACAATAGGAGAAATAATGAATGAAATAGAACATATACCTAAATGCCCTAAAAGTGGGGAAGTCAATTTGCTTTATTTAATTGGAATAATGAAAAGTGGTCATGGGAAGAAATAGAAAAGTAGGACTTGATTACTTCCCTATGGACGTGGATTTCTTTCAGGATATACGCATTAGAAAACTAATCAAGTATCAAGGCGGTAAAGCTGTAACTGTATATGCTCTCCTGCTATGTATTATCTACAAACAAGGGTACTACGTGAGGTGGGATGATGAGTTGCCCTTTATTATCTCGGAACAAACCGGGTTTGAAGAGGCGTATATACAGGAAGTCTTTAAATGCTGCCTGATAGTCGGGTTGTTTTCTAAAGAACTGTATGATTCTGACAAAGTAATTACATCGAAGGGGATTCAGGAACGTTATAAGAGTATTTGTGACCAGTTGAGACGTGTATGTCAATTTGATGAGTTCGGACTTATTTCCTCCGAAGAAACAGGCATTTCCTCCGAAGAAACAGGCATTTCCTCCGAAGAAACAGGCATTTCCTCCGAGAAAAGTACACAAAAGAAAAGAAAAGGAAATAATAAAGAAAGCTCTATAAATAGAGCAAAAGAAAAAATGGGTTCTGATTTTGGAAGTTGTGATATAGATCTCAGTGAATTGCAACATGAGCTGTCATCAGACAGCGGATGGGAGGAAGCAATAAGGCTTCATTTGTACCGTAACGGGATAAAGGTTTTCGACCATGATATGTTTCTTCTATGGCTTGACAAGTTCGTGATAAGCCTAAAAGCCGGAGGGACTATCTCGAAAGACAGGAAAGGTTTTATGGAGTATTTTAGGAACTGGATATTGACCGAGATAAAAAAGGGGGCTACAAATTTGTTCCAAGATACGAATGATGCGTTGTTGGAATCTTCTAAAGATAACAATGCCTATTATAAATTCCTGTCATATATCAAGAAACAAGCACCGTATTGTTTTTCCAATATGCGATTGCCTACGGAAGAAGAATTTTTGCTTTTACGGGACAAATATGGGAACGATATGTTTAAAAGCGCATTGCGCACAATAGAGGGCAGAGCAGACATCCGTTCAAAATGGGATGTTTTGTATTATGCTATTTTAAAACAACTCAAGTTTATGAAAGATGAAAGATGAAATAATGCCGAGTGGAATGCGTATATTGCCAAGAGATGAAGAGTGTGAGAAACGTGTTCTTGGGACCATTCTAAGCGAGAGAGATACCATTTACGAAGTGAGGGATATCCTTACTGAAAATTGTTTCTATAACGATTTTCACAAGCAGATATACAGGACTGTATTGGAAATAACGGATTCCGGTGGAAGAGCTGATGCCATCAGTGTGAAATCAAAACTGGAGTTCTCATATCCAGACTTTAGTTTATATGAGCTGACAAAGATTTCAGGAATGTACACATTCGATCTGTATCAATATGCGTGCAGACTTCATGATCTGATGATACGGAGACGGTTCTTTGATATTGGGAGTTATCTCGACAGTAACGCTTTTAATGAGAAGGAAGATATTGCCGACGTCGTGCAAAAAGTGTCAGATCAGCTTGCTAATCTGTTCTCATCCAATTGTAATTCTATCAGCACGGTCAAGGAATGCATAGAATCCGTATATGAAACGATAAACCGCAACATGTCAGGGAAAACAGACTTAACAGGTACACCGACCGGATTTGACAAGATAGATGGGAAAACAGGTGGACTTCAAAAATCAGACTTGATAATTATTGCAGGTGAAACTAGTGCTGGCAAAACGTCAATGGCTGTAAGCATGATGAAAAACGCTGCAATAGCAGGTGCTAAGATAGCCATGTATTCAATGGAGATGAAGAAGGAACAAATTACGTCTAGAATTATTTCAATGATAAGTGGTATTCCTTCAAATGTCATACTTTACTCACCGCTTTCCGGAATGCAGTTGGAAAATGTAGACCGGGCTGTGGATACTGTATCAAAAATGCAAATCTATTTCGATGATAGGAGCACGTCCAATATCGACACGATAATATCTTCAATCCGTCAGATGAAATTAAAAAATGGGATAGACGGGGCTGTGGTAGATTATTTGCAGATTTTGAATGTTAACATGAAGGGAAGTAACAAAGAACAGCAGATGGGAGAGGTTGCAAGAAGGCTGAAGAATCTGGCAAAGGATTTGGATATATGGATTATTGCATTGTCGCAGATGAATAGGGATAATCTTAACCCTGTACCTACATTGGCAAGGTTAAGGGATAGTGGACAGATAGCGGAAGCAGCAGATATAGTTATGCTGATTTATCGTCCTGAGGTAAAAGGGAAGCGGTATCCTGATGAGTTTTCAGACGTGGACACAAAAGGAACTGCCATGATTGATATAGCTAAAGGCAGAAATATAGGACTATTGAAGTTTATTTGTGGCTTCAATGCTGCATCTACTCACTTTTACGACTTGAACATTATTCCCATATCAAGTAATAGCACTGAAGATGATAACAACCCATTTTAAGTATGCCAAAGAAAGTCAAACCGGAAATTGTATATGTCAAATGCCGGAATTGCAAGAATGCCTCGGACTTCGGGGATAATTCTGCGTATTGTAAGGCTAAAGGGCATAGAGTGTGTGCCTGTGACAGATATGGGCAAATTTGCAACAGTTTTCTAAAGAAAGAATTATAACGAAAAAGGAGAAATTTATGAATACCGAGATGCAGAGAAAGATACGTGAATGGGAAGCGGAACGCGATAGAAACCTACGCATACACTGCCCTCTTGTAGCTGCCAAATTCCAAAGGTGGATTGACAAAATTAATAAAAAGGAGAACGAAAGTATTAACCGCATGAAAGGAAATGTAAAGTGAAAATATACAATTATGAAACCAAAGAAAAAAATAATAGATGCCGCCATAGCCAATGGTAGCATAGATAGATTGAATATGCTGCTTTCAGCCGCTCACCTGTTGAATTGCGAAGCCAATAACTTAGTAGAGGAAGCGAGCGATTTAATGGCAGAGAACTCCCTTCTGCTTGGAGATTTAAAAAAGTTGCACAATGACTTCGTAAAAGTTGCCGATAAGTATTTCAAGGAGTTCTCCACCCTCATTACTACTGATACCGCCAAGATGGATATGTTCTCTGACCTTGATGGATTTGATAAGGCATTCAGAGAGTGGGCTAAAGTACCGTCAGAGTGGAAACCTAGAGAAGTTTGTAGGAACCATTAATTAAAAGTAATACAGAAATAAACAAGAATCATGAAAAGAGAATTAACACCTGAGAATATTCAGGAACTGAAAGAAAATCAAATATTCGTTTTTGGAAGCAACATGAACGGCAATCACGCCGGAGGTGCAGCTAGATTGGCTGTTGAGAAATTTGGCGCAATTATGGGGAAGGCAAAAGGGATACAAGGTCAGTCCTATGCTATCCCTACGCTGGACAAGGATATGCAGAAGGTAACTGAAGAAGAACTGCTGGTATTTTTAGAAAACTTCAGGAATTACGCTAACGAGCACCCGGAAAAGGAATTCCTCCTAACTGCCATTGGCACCGGGATAGCCGGATTTGACGCCAGCTACATGGCGTACATGGTACTTAGAGCAAACCTGCCGGATAACGTTACCCTGCCAAAGGAATTTGTCAAAATCAAAGGATACAAAGGTTTTAACCCCGATATGACATGTAGGGATTTTCAATACGAAGAAGGTAAGGACTACGAAGAAACAGGCGATATAATGGCTTGCGATAACGGATTTCACTTCTGCCTCCATCCGTTGGACGTGTTCGGTTACTATCCACCTGCCGAAGTTGGTATGAATAAGTTTCACGAGGTTGAGGGTACTGGTGATATGGACGTAGATACGGATGATACGAAAATTGCTTGTTCAAAAATTCACATAGGGGCGGAACTAAGTATTAAGAGTATTGTAGACGCAGCCGTTAAGTTTACATTTGAAAAATGCAAGTGGAAGAAGGGTAAGACAGCTACCGGCAACCAAGGTGCAGCATCAGCCACCAGCAACCGAGGTGCAGCGTCAGCCACAGGCGACCAAGGTGCAGCTTCAGCCACCGGCTACCGAGGTACAGCTTCAGCCACTGGCGACCAAGGTGCTGCATCAGCTACCGGCAAGGATAGCATTGCTCTTGCAGCCGGATACAGGTGTAAGGCTAAGGGAGCTATAGGTTGCTGGATAGTCCTCGCAGAGCGTGGGAGATGGAGCGGTGATACCTACCCGATTAAGGAGGTCAAGGCGTTTGAAGTTGACGGGGAAAAGGTTAAGGCTGACACATGGTATATGCTAGTCAATGGACAGCTTAAGGAGGTTTAGCGGGAGTAATTAATTCAAAACAGATCAGAAAAGGAGGTAATTATGGGATCATTTATAGCCCAACAGCCAAACGGCTTATATTGTAGGTTTAGTACAATCGTTGGTACAGTCACGCACTACAATATGACAAAAGATGATTACATAGAAGTATGCAAAGACCGATTAGGAAAGAAACGTGGAGAAGAAGAGGCTAATGATATTTTAAAAAACTATCTGCACCCTTTTAACGATGTTCTTGAGCGATTTATCCCTAATAATGATTCGGTTGAAGAGTTTAATATCCGTTTGAAAGAAATGGGATATATGGATGAGTTTAATGGATAATCAATATAGAAAGGAACTAAAAGATGATACTTACTACTGATAAGATGGTATTTGTTACTGATTTAGAAAATTCGGACGAATATATTGAGAATCTTATAACTGAATATGGCACTAATCAATATCGCATAAAGGTTGACCGGACACTCAATCCACCATATTATCAATTATTTTACGAATGGAAAGAAGGCAAGCGAACGCTTAATAATCATTTGTTTTCTTCAAGTAGATTGGAAAAGATTGTGGATTACATTAATCAGAATATTCAATAAAATATAGAGATGAAGCAAAGTAAATTGACTCATGGCTCTCTGTTTAGTGGGATAGAAGGTTTCGGCTTGGGTGCAGCGTTTGCCGGAATAAAAACACTTTGGAGCTGCGAATATGAAGACTATCAAGCAAGTATAATCAAAAAAAATTTTGGAGAAAACCATGAAATCAACAGAGATATTAGAACGTATTCAAATCCAACATTTGTTGACATCATCAGCGGTGGATTCCCTTGCCAAGACATCAGCGTTGCTGGAAAAGGTGTCGGAATTGTCGGTGAAAGAAGTGGCTTATGGACTGAAATGTACCGAGTTATACGGGAAGTTAGGCCTAAATACATCATCATTGAAAACAGTCCAATGCTCCTTATTCGGGGATTTGAACGGGTCTTATGCGACCTTTCCGAAATCGGGTATGATGCAGAATGGCAATGTTTATCAGGCACCGACTTTGGTATACAACAGGGTCGGGAACGATTATATTGTATTGCCTACTCCTGTGAAATCAACAGCAAAAGGAGCATCCAAGAATCGATATTTCGGAAGCCCTACCTATCGGGGCAATATACACGAGTATATCCGGGATGGAGAACAAGACAGTCAATACCCTCACCCCGATTTGCTGGAAAGTCTAATGAACTTCCCGATAGGGTGGACAGAACGGAGTGTATAGGCAATGCAGTACAGCCTATAATTGCGCACTATTTATTTGAATGTATTAAGATTTTCGATAAACAATTAGAGTAAAACAAAAACATGAATAAGGAAGAATTTTTGAGCAAAAGAAATGCCATTGATTTAAAGCTAAAAGAATTGAATGGCGAAAAGGGGAAGTTGGAAAAGGAATACATTGAATCCAACCAAGGGTTCCCTATTGGAAGCAAGGTTTGTATAACGGTCCCGGCTCATGAAAGGTTTTCTCTTTTGAGCAATGAAAGGATATTGGTCCCCGAAGTGAAGAAGCTAGCCTATATTGCAGATTATGAGATTGATGATGACGGAGAGGTTGTTCCCTCTTTAAGGCAGTTGGATTGCAATGGGGGTATGTCAGCAATACCTTTATATGTTAATTTTAAAAAGGTTATAATTGAATTAATGTAAATCAGAACAGAAATGAATACTAAAACATTTCAAGAAGTCGCCAGGATTTGGAGTGCTGCGAAGCAGCCCATTATAAAGCATGCCACGATGTGCGCGTATATGCTTACCCTTCAAACCCATTTACTCCCATATTTTGGGACGGCGACAGCTATATCGGAAAGCGACGTTCAGAAATTTGTTCTCTACAAGCTTTCCTCTGGTCTTGCTAAAAAAACCGTAAGGGATATTGTGGCGGTGCTGAAATCTATAGTCAAGTATGGTGGGAAACATAAGTTATTCCCTTATGAGGAGTGGGAGATAAACTATCCTACAGATACCGAATCTCACCGTTTGCCTACTTTGTCCTTAAACCATCAACAGATACTGATGAGCCATCTCACCGAATCCCCAACTCCTAAGAATATAGGCATTCTGCTGTCTCTGTGTACCGGCATGAGGATTGGAGAGGTGTGTGCCCTGCGATGGGAAGATGTGGATTTCAGACAGAAGGTAATCACCATTAGTTATACAGCAGGAAGGATATACAACTGCGAATCAAGAACTACGGAAAGGACTTTCACTTCTCCCAAAACACGAAATTCATACCGGGAGATACCTATCTCAAGACAGCTTCTCTTTGCCTTGAAGGGAGTAAAGAAAATATCTCCGTCCCGATTTGTAGTAGGAACATCAGGACGTCCGGAAGATCCCCGTTCTTACCGTGATTTCTTTGCCCGGCTCTTGAAGCGTCTGAATATTCCGCACATTGTGTTTCATGGACTCCGGCATACATTTGCTACCAGATGCATTGAAAGTCAATGCGATTATAAGACAGTGAGTGTAATTCTTGGACATTCGAATATCGCTACCACACTCAATTTATATGTGCATCCCAATCTCAATCAAAAACAAAGATGCATTGAGCGAATGAGCAACTTCTTAAAAATTAAATGACCCTCAAAACAGATAAGAAATGAAGATAATAGCAAAACAAGGTTCAGAGCTTGAGAATCTACTGAAACAAATGAATGAACAGCTTATGCGCGAACAAAACGAAGCTAAAGATATGATTCAAGAATATTGTGGTTCAAGACCGGATAGCCTCGGATATGGATGGGCATTTGGAATAACCGCTGAGTGGCTTTATACTCTTATTGGATTTGATGATAAGGAGTTTGTTCCTGAGAAACTGATTCCGAATAATGATGATAAGAAGCATCCGTGTTGGAAAATCAATAAACGAAAGAAAGAAGGTCGTGAATTCATTGATAGATGGCGTAGAAAGTTTCGAGGTATAAATGGTCGGCTCCTTAATAAATTTGGGATTCCGGTAATGCACGAAGAAACAGGACGCTACTTCCATTGGCTCCCGCTTGAAAAAGATGGTATCTATTATGTCTCAGTAGGTTCTTCTCTTCTTGATTGTATGCCATCGGCAAAAAGTGAGCAGTTTGAGATAGAGGTTTAACGTATAACCAAGATAGATATGAAACAGAAGTTAGAAGAAGCAGCAAAAGAATATGCAGAATCAGTAATTGATTCATTCGGGACAAACGGAATTCCGAATGGTGTTTCCGATATTAAAGACATGATTGCTCTTAGTTTTGAAAATGGCACATCATGGCTTTCAAGTCAGATTAAATCTATCATCCTGGATGATACGTTGACAGATGGGGAAGTCATAGATAACATTAGTGAGCTATTGAACCAACAAGGATGTATTGGAGCGGATTAAAGAGAAAGGAGATTGATTATGAAAGAACTTATTGACTATTTGAATCAATCCGGATTGACGGGATTAGTACGTACATATATGATTGCCGTAGGTATTTCATCTGTCATTGTATTTATTTTGATAATATATATGATCATTAAAATGTCACGTACTCTTAATGGTAGGAAAAAATTTATGTTGGATTTTCAACGTAGGCGCAAAAAAAAGGAAAATATTTTAACTTGTAACAAGATAAATATGAATAAGATAGAAAAATTGGCTGGAGAATATAACTCCACCTTTGCTCGACTAGCAGTAATAGAAAGTGAATTGACCAAAGAATGTCAGAAGTACGTTTCTTGGGATACTGTTCAAGTAAGTATCACTGGTGGCGGTGCTCCCATTGTAAAAGCAAGAGAAGAGATAGATGCCGTTCCTTTGGAGGATTTTATTGACCATGTAAATAAACATGGCAACATGTCAGAATGCGCCTACGGACATTTAGCTTGTATTTGATTTAAAACAGAACAAATATGAAAAAAGTAACGATAATATGTGATGCATGCGGAAGAGAGATACAGCCATCGTATTTCCGCAGCGCAAGATTGGATTTCAAGGTGGATAAATGGGATGGTGGTTCTGTTGGTGGAAGGGAAGATATATTCATCCAAGAAGCCGACTTATGCTCGGAATGCGCCCATAAGTTACAGAAATTTATAGAGAACGAATTGAACATTCAACCACATCACCCCTAATTGATTAAATTATGAAACAGACAGTAGAAGAAGCGGCAAGGGAAAATATCTTGTTTAATCACAGGACAGTTGACAGGACTTTGTTTGGTAAAGATTTGGCAAGGTTTGGAGAGATAAATTTCATCCAAGGTGCTGAGTGGCAGTCCAAGCAATCCCCGTGGATAAGCGTTAAGGAACGGTTGCCGGAAGATACAAACGAAAAATTAGTGGCGCTTGAAGATGGAACAATAAGAATAGCGCATTATGATGAAGATTACAACGAAGATATGGAATATCACTTTTGGTATGACTGCGCTGCAAGTGAGAGTTATCATAGAGATGATGTAATCTATTGGATGCCAATACCGTCTTTCGATGAGATACTAGAATCCAACAGGGATGTACTGGAACGAATTAAAGAGAAAGGAGATTGAGATATGGAAATAAAGAACGGAATAATAATAAATGGAGTGTTGCATGAGATGACGAGTGAAAATGTCCCATGCAACCAATGCTCACTGTTGCGCATTTACAGTAAGTCAGAAAAGGAAGAATATTCCGTCTGTCTTTGTACTTTGATGAACTGTGATGGTTTTGTTAACCGTGGAAAAGTAAAAATAGAGAAGGAGGAATAACTATGGGAAATAGAAGAAAATTAGCGATATTAGTATTGTGTCGTTCTTATTTGCATGTTAATGGATTTATTACAGAGGCAGAAAATAGAAGAATACATAACAAAATTATGAAATGGCAAGATAAGAATAAGGTCTCTATTTCAGAGGCACAATTAGATTCCGTTGATTTCATCTATGACGATAACGCTAAAGAGGAGGAATAACTATGGGATTTACAACACCGTGCTTTATACGCAAAAATACCGAAACACTTAGAAAGAAGCTAGAAGAAGTTGGATATCTTAACGACTCTCCTGAATGGACAAATAATTGTAGTATAATATGGGCTTATCAATATCCAATGAAAGGATTTGATACTCCTGTTTATGTGATTGCGGATTCTTTTGACGTTCCTTTTGACAAACATAGTGCTTTATGTGGTAAATTTGTTGATTGCGGAACGAATGAGGAACTTTTCCTGGCTATTGCTGCATTAAGGGATGATACAGACAACAATCAATTATTCACTAATGGTAAGGGCGATTGGGGTATATATCGGGATGGCTCTGATGGAGGTTTATCTGGAATGGATTTCTATGGGATGCCTAATGATTTTGAGATTGACAATTACCACAAGGCTACCGTAAACGAACTGATTGAACATTTTAAAACAAAGGAGGAACAATGAAAGCAAGAATAAAAAGAAAAATTCAAAAAAGACCATATTTATACAATGTAGGACAAGTTTTTAAGGCTTGTGATTGGCTTACTAGTATTCAACGTGGAAATATAGTTTGGTATCGGTATCATTCATTCGGTACTATTACTAAACGTTATGTTTAAAGATATGGAAGTATTAAAAAATAAAACGCCTATCGCTCGCAAAGAGCATAGATGTGAATTTTGTGGTGAAGTAATACACGTTGGAGAAAAATACAACAGACAGACCAATGTTTATGACGGGCGTATTTATGACTGGGTGAGTCACTGTGATTGCTCCAAATTAGCCTGTGAACTTGATATGTTTGATGATTGTGATGAAGGTCTTGACGGTGATGGATTTGTTGACAACTTGAATCAGTATGTTTACGACAATCATTATGACGATAAAATAGATGATATCGCGAAGGATTGGCAATTACCACGCTATGAATTAGTTAAGAAAGTGTTGAATGAATTAAACAAGAAATAGTTATGACCGAAGAATTTGTAACATTAGAAACAGCAAAGTTGCTGAAAGAGAAAGGCTTTAATGAGTATTGCAAATATATCATTAACGATAAAGGCTTGATGATGGAAACCATATTTAGAACTAATAAGGATTTACCTAAATTATTCTATTCTTGTCCAATACAATCCATCGCCCAAAAGTGGCTTCGTGAAACCAAGAGCCTGCATATCGAAATATCCTATATGTATGGAAATTATTGGATATATGATATACTAACAATTCCGAATCACGACTTAGTAGGATTATCTGACAGACCTATTGCCCATTATAATACCTACGAAGAAGCACTTGAGGCAGGATTACAGGAAGCATTAAAACTTATATGATTATGAAGAAGATATTTTTCAACGATAAATTAGGATTAACCCAAGCTGTATTGGAAGGTCGGAAGACAATAACTAGACGAATTGTTCCATTTACATATTGGGAAGATAAAATTCATTTGTCTAGATATAAGGTTGGTGAAGTTGTTGCCATTGCGCAAAGCTATGAAGCCGTTTACCATGAACAAGGGTTGGAAACACTTGATATGTTAGTTAGTAGTTGGAAGAATAGCAAAGGTTGGCATAACAAGTTATTTGTCCGCGCTGACTTCATGCCCCATCATATCCGAATTACCGATCTTAAGGTTGAACGTTTACAGGACATTAGCGATGAAGATTGCTTGAAAGAGGGGATATATGAAGATTCGGGTGATGATAATTTTCCACCATCCATATTTTATGATTTTGAGGGGAACAAAGACGATGGATTTGATACTCCACGTGAAGCCTTTGCAGCCCTCATAGATAAAGTATTAGGCAAGAATATTTGGCTAAATAATCCATACGTTTTTTGTTATTCATTTAAACTGATATACTAATGAGATTAAAACCTTTTAAATATATAAATGGAGAAATATATTACCAGTGCAATGTATGTAAGGATTATAAAAAAATAGACAATGAATGATATTAAAATTGAATAAATGGCGAGACCGTGCTTATAAGACCGCCTGCGAGCACGGTTTTCACGATAAAGAGCTGAGTAACGAACACTACCTTTGCCTTGTCATTTCCGAGCTTATGGAAGCTGTGGAAGCAGATAGGAAAGGGAAACGTGCCGATAGACAATCTTTTAAATCTTCTTATGAAGATGAAGAACCGCACGATGATGTCAATTTCAAGTATTGTTTTGAAAAATATATCAAAGATACACTTCCAGACGAACTTGCTGATGCAGCTATACGCCTGCTTGATTTGTGCGGATTGCGTAAGATAGACATCGAGGATTTTACGGAAGAAATGTTATACGAGGCGGAGGAAAGTTGCGAGGATGAGACCTTTACAGAAAGTATATATGCTATATCCACAATTCCCATCAGATATGCGTATGAATATGACTATCCATTAGAAAAGCAATTAAATGGCATGCTATTGGCTATTTTCGGGCTTGCCAACCATTTGGACATAGACCTCACATGGCACATCAATCAGAAGATGAGATACAATGAATTGAGAGAAAACAAAAATGGAAAAAAGTATTGAGCAACAATCTAAAAACAATAAGACGATGAAGGTTAACATTGAAAATTTACGCCAATCGGTTATGATGCCGACTAAAGAAGACAGGGCAGAGTGGACCAACGGCTTGTATCTAATCTACGAAGACGGACATGCAGAACCGTTTACCGGCGATAACTTCAAAGATTGTGTACGATACATCGGATTAAAGCACAAAGACGTATCGTTTGCCATCTCGTTGACGGAGCATAAGGATGTTCAGCTGCTTGACAATGGCAGCCGAGAGGAATTTGGAAATCAAATCTATTATGGGCGTGAATGTGATGCATTATTTGATATGAATGGACAGCGTAACACTGCTCAGCTGATTGAACGAAATCCTAAACTGTCTAATCTGCTGAAAGACGACGAATATATCCCATCATTAGGACAGCTTAATTTAATGGCTCATTATCAAGATAATATAAACGATGTGCTGAGGTACATAGGCAAAGAACCGTTATCCTCCACATGGTATTGGTCCAGTACTGAGTACAGTCTCAGCCTCAGTTGGTACGTACACTTCTTCAGTGGGCAGACGAGCAACGGCAACAAGTGCTACAGTTACAGAGTACGGGCAGTGGCAGCATTCACTTTATTCATGAGTATCAAGGAGAAAATGAATAGGGGACAACAAATATGAAAACAAGTTTATGCGAAAGTTCTTAATTCCGAAGTGGAAAAAGGATTTGATTTGCTAGAAAGTAAGATTAGACTTTAACACCTGAATTGGAAGAACAGTTTCAGCAAGAGTTATACAGCCCTACTTGCTGAAACTGTTTGTTTTAAACTGAGTCGTCAATGGCATTGATTACAGCAACCATTTCCAAATCAAAGAAAAGGATACGTACACCATCATTGCATATACCGTATTGAGAACTGGGACGTTCATCGGTCCATCCGTTTTCAGCTATGGCTAAATCAACGACTTTAAAAATTATATCCAAAGACACAAAGTTTATTTCTCGGTTGATAAAGTCTCTGAGTTCTTCTAATGTTTTCATTTTTTTTAGTTTTCTATAAAATCAATCCTGGAACCCAGCGCATGCCCAATCTTTGCAAGGATATCTATACCTGTGCTATACCTGCCAAGCTCTATCCGTGCTATGTGACCCGGATCAATGCCGGCCAACTCAGCCAATTTCGCTTGAGACAATCCCTTTTGCTTTCTGAGCTCGGCAATACGCTTACCGATTCGTTCTCTCTCATTCAAGTTCTCCATATAACCTCTCTTCCTCTTTTTCTTCTTCACACAAGAAATTCCACATCTCAATCAATGCTAATTCCTTATCTCTATTGCTTCCGCTGTTAGATGGATCAAGCCAATTTATGTGGGCTATTCTATCTTTAAATTCATCATAGCTACAGTATATACTATCCGCATCTTGGTCGAACCAAATAAAACAACGAGGGAAAGATAGGCGAATAATCCCTATCTGGCCATGGTAATCAATAATGTTTTCAGCAAGGTATATACCTGGATATTTCGGATTTTCATTTTTCATTAATAAATAACAGCTTTTATTTTTTTGTCAGTTATACAAACACTCTCTTGTCTCTGTCCAGAATAGTAAGTGACATGATTATTCGAAACTTCAAACATCGGATAAATTAAATCAGGATCGTTTTTAATCCCTTCAACCGTGAATTTAACGATGCCTTGTTTTGCTGCCTGTTTGAATGCTCTGCGAAAGTTTACATCTAATGAATTAAATGTTTTCATAATCTTAATGCCGCTTATCCGTTGCCGCCGGGTCTATTGTTATTTTGATGATGCAAAGATAAGCGTTTATTTCCACACTGCAAAATATTACATTAATAAAGAAGGCATGTTTTTAAACATTCATTCAGATAATACGCTTTGTGCGTATTCCGCACGCCTGTTTATTTTCGTTCTGAGCGCGGTTAAGCGATTTCGGGTAAATTCTAAGCCACTATGTGTGCGAATGCCTCTTGCGTTCAATCGTTCAACTACCTTGTCAATATCTTGCGGAGTATTGCACCCCTCCAACATGGCGGCTATCATATTGTTCTTTTCATCGTTCATCGCTTCCTTTCTTCTTTTTTCCCCGTTCACCTTACCGCCTTTCGCCTGTCCGGTGGTTGTTCCACCTAAAGAGGTGCATTTGTTTCCAGCTTTGGAAATAAAATAACCGTTTTCCTCAATTTGTTTTTTCTTTACTTCCAATGCTGATTTAGTTCGTTCCTGTATAAGTTCTTTTTCCAATTGAGCAGCAAAAGAAAAGGCAAACAAAATCATTTCGTCCATCGCTTTTATCATGCCACAATTCAAATCAATGCCCATTTGGACGATTACAAGACGTATTTTACGCGGTTTTAGTTCATCATTGATGAGTTTGTTTAAATCGCTCATAGATCGTCCTAAACGAGAAATTTCGGCTACTATTAGCATATCTCCAGTCTCCAGCAACGGAAGTACATCAGTGCCTAATTTCCGTTTCTTATAGGTTACACCGCCGGATATTCCTTCTTCCGTTATCACAATGTCAGATTTTAAACCGTTTCTTTTCAACCATTCTTGGACGGTTCTGTTTTGCTGCTCCAATGTTTGTTTGTCGGTGGATATACGACCATATTCTACTACTTTCATAAATTATTCCTTAGATTAAAATTCGTTTCGGCAATGGTTCGCCAATCTTATACAGTTCTACGCTTGTAACTTCTTGTGTTTCTTTAAGCAGGTTTATCCCATCGCTGTAGAAGTTTAGCAACCTTATAGCTTCGAATGCGTTGCATGGTTGAAGCATTATAGTTCGTCCTTTCTCGTTAATCTGAATGAAATAATTCTTTTCCATAATCTTTTTGTTTTTAAGTTAGTAAATAGTTCCGCCCGTGGAACTTGCACCACTTGCAAGGCTTTCAACCTTTGGCGGATAATTCGGTTTAAAAACCGTTATTTCCTGTCATTTCCTTCATGCAACCCACTACGAGCCACACGATAACGCATATAAAAAACATACTCCATTCATCCTTGTTTTAGTTATTAGAAAATTTGATTTGCTGTCTCTCCCAATCGTATGTAAATGTGGCTGCATGGCGTTCACGGTCGTACACAAACACTTGATAACCTATTTGCCCGTAACAGCAAAATAATGGTTGTGTACGCAGCATTATGCCGTTCCATGTCTTGCCGTTCAGATACTTTTCCCATGCGAATTTCCCTGACTCAATGGCGTTTTTTAATCTGTTCATATCTTTATAATTGTTATTGATTCGTTTTTAATATCCTTTTTCCACAATCCCGGCAGCCATATTACTGCCGGGGTGTCATAAGATGATATGTTGGCAAAGCCCCAACAATGTATCTATGCTAATTGTGGCAATATATTTCTATTCAAATTTCACATTCAAGTACGGCCGTTTGCCCTGATTGCTTACATAGTTTTTCTAATCTGTCATATATGCATTGTAAATAATCGATAAAACCGTATATTATTTGCATTGTATTTTCTTTGCTGTCTATATCTATATCAATGCAAGCTGTAATAAATTTTTTGCACTATTTTACTGCCTTAATCATTAATTCAGTATTGACTATTTTTTTCACTATTTGGCTAAACTCGTTGCCATCAAGCCATAGTTTCTGTACGTAATTGTTCAATTTTTCGGATGTTATTATTTGTCCGTTGAAATAATCAAATGAAATTTTCTTTAATGAATTCATATTCTTTATTGTTTAAGTTAATAAATAGTTCCCAGTGACGGTGTCGCTCCGCCTTCCTACATTGGTTAATCTTGTTCTATCGTCCACTCTTTTTTTACGAATCCTTTAAAGTTGCCAAACGATTTTTTAAACGCTGCTAACGCTTCTTTCTTCATCTTGCCGTAATAGCAATAACGCGTCCCATTATGGAACTCTACTGTTAACTTATATTCTTTCATATCTTTTAAAATTTATCTGATTCATCATTTTTGTTTATAAATTCGTGTAGCTTATCCCTGTCGGTGCCGGAAATGAATATCACAGCACCGAATAACAACAACATAACGCCTAACATATCAGCCAACTATATAAGGTTCTTTCATTGGAATATATTCCATTCCGTTAAGGTGGTAGATAGGTAGGAAGTTTCTAAACCCACCGTTTCCGGCATCATAGAACCCTTTGAAAACAAAATCAGATGGAGAAGCGTTACTAATTATGTCAAGTTCTCTATATCCGTATACGTTGCTTCCTCCGTTCTTCTTGATGAACTTCTTTAACCAGCCCAAACCCTGAGCGCCTTGCTCCTCTGTCAATGGGATGCCGTAACCATCTCCGATGCTTTCCAACCAATCATAATCTATAACGTCTTGTTGCTGCTTGTTAGATCGATTTTTTAACAACTGCAATTGTTGTTTAGTGATTACACCGTTTTCTTTAATCTCTGAAAAAATGCTTTCTAAAGTTTTCATAATGCTATAATGTTTAATGTTAATATTTCAATTCATTACAGCGTGATTAATAGCCTACTAATATCAGATACAGCCTATACACTCAATGGCTGAATGTTATCGCAATACCAGTAAACCAAGAAAATTAAATGGGAGAATATTTGCAAGTAAGAATTTAAAGAAGTATTTTTGCCTCCGAATATTGGGAGTACTTACTTTAAGTATTCCAACTTACGAGAGTCTTAACATTGCAGTGTTAAGGCTCTCTTCTTATCTCAGCATTTAACAACACGCTTTGGGTGTTAATATTTGCCCCTGTGGAAGAATAGGACTTTATTACGCTATCCTTTCCCTTTCACATTGCGAAGATAACGCTTTTTTATCAAAATATCAAATAAAACACATGATATTTTGTAAGCAATTAGAAATAAATTACATGTTCCATAACATACACCTATAAGCCAATATAACGCCATATAGAAGCGTTATATTTTCACCTTCACAATGTATCGCATTTACCTTTCTTCGTCTATATCGCGCATATTAAAGCCATATGCAACGAAGCAAACGAGCGTTGTAAACCGTTGTAATACAACCATGAACGCGCTATACCCCTCCCCCCCCCGTACACCAGTGCAACCGTAAACATCCGTCCTCTCTCATTTTTTTTATTTTTTTTCTGATTTTTCCTCTCTTTCTAATTGTTTGAATATTTTATCTAAATCAAGACATATAAGCTGTAACATAATATTATTATATTATATGAGTTATTGTTTTACGTTGATGCTTCTCTATGCAGTATGTGTATGAACCCCTTTCATTATATTCATAATAAAAGGGAGAGCGGTGTTCGCTGTCGCTCACTTTTTTCTTTATGTTACTTTCTTTTTTATAGGTTTTGGATTAGACATTTTTCCTTTATTTATATAGGGTATGTCTAATATGCAATGAGGTAGTACTATGCAATGCAAGGTATATTTCAAGTATTCTTTTACTTTTAAGATTAAAAGCTCAATATTAAAGCGGATTTAAATATATCACAGTGATAAATATTAAAGTAAAGCTTTAATATATGAATTTAAATTATTATATTTGCGTGTATTATAATAGAATAACATGAATGAATACAAGTTTTATATGATGCATTATGGCGAGCTTGGTGCCGGTTGGAAAGACTTGGAAACAGATTTCCCAGGTTTAAGGTATAAAGAATGTACAGGTCTTAATTCGTATGGAGAGCCTACAAATATGTATGCAGAGGATTTTGCCGAGACAAGCAAGGCGGAAGTGTATGTTTCCAGCACACCGGCACACAAGCAGACAACTATAAAACTGACATTGATATTCTTGGAGGATGATACCAAGGATGATAAGTCTTACCATGACTTTATGGCTTTCATTACCGGTTCTAAGATTGCCTACCGTGATACAGCGAGGAAGAGAAAGGTCCTGATGTACCTCTCAGGAGCCACAGAGCCTAAAAGCGATACCCTTTACGGGCAGAAATATAAGGAAGTGACGTATACGTTCAAGAACGTATACGGGCATTCCTTCGGATATGACGAAACTTTTCCTAACGAATGAAATTAAATTATGAAGAATCAGACACTTTCTATCGAACAAATGCTCCATTTGAAAGAGCTTGGAGTTGATACGAGCAAGGCAAGCATGGTGCTTATCGCTACAGGCGATGATAGTTGCCCATTGGACTGGGAAACCGCTTTGGAGGCAATATCTACACATTTGTATGAGGTCAGTTTTGAATTGTTCGATGCGGACTCCTCCTATTACGACCATTCATATCGGGAGGATTGCGGGGTGTTCACTTTGCAGGATATTATCAATATGTTACCTGAAAACGTTCCATGTAAATATGCGCGTTATCCATTAGGTAAGGCATGTCTTGAACTAGGGAAAGATTATGCAGGGTATTCCTATACTGATATGAACGATGAGCATGATTATGAGGTTTGTTTTGGAGGGCATGAAGATATTCTTGTTGAAGTCTATAATTTGCTTTGCTGGTGTGCGGAAAATGGATATTTGAATAACAATCAAACAAAATAACGATATGTTTTTGGAAGAAGAAACTTTATCAGAAGCATTATCCTTCGCGAAGTGCAAGGATTTGCCAAAGAAGTTCAATCCCGAACTGGGGCTTACTTGGATATTGGCTATCGCCCTTATCAAGAAGAAAAACCTTATGAATGCCTATGCCATTGTTGAACAAAGGGCTGACGGACTTATCCAGTACAAGAAGACATTCGGGCGGCTTTCTCCCATTGATGGTCTTATCTCCATCCATCCGTATATGTACGTGGATGAAGAGGCATTGGGAATGGCTATGAAAGCAAACAGACGAACTATCGCCATGCACTATACTGATGCAGCGGACGACATCATTGATTCGGACGATGAGAAGTTCAAGGTGTACCAGTTGCAGTATGCGATGGATATGCAGAAGCTGAACATGAACCAGGAGAAGCCTAGATTCGGGAAGTCTGTTGTTGATGAAGCGGAGGAAGCGGCTAATCCGGTTGTTGAGGAAGTGTTGAAGGAGAATGAGGCGGTGGCGACAATTGAGGACGAAGGAGAGTGTGTTATCGAGGTCGAGGACGCTAAGACAGCGTTCAGACCGAAGAGAGGTAGAAAGACTAAAACGGAGGAATAAGGTATGGCAAATAACAAGGAACAACAAGGATTTGAATTCATCATCAAAGAAAGTGATGTGTTGGAGAGAGAAAACTTCGGCTCGTTTGAGATTGTAATCACGAAAGGATATGCCTGTTTTAAGAACTACACAGGATTCCGGGTGTTCACTACCCCGTACGCTGTGGGATTGGACGGTGTGGCACATGAAACATCTCTCTATGCGTGGTTGAAGTATATGGTGGACTTCAAGAAATCCATCAAAGACAAAGAGAATGAAATGTTCGGGGAAACTACTTCCACCAACAAGGAGTTCTTGGACGGTATGAAGGTGCTTACCGAAGCGAACCTTATCAAGCCTATGGCTGTGTTCACAGATATTAATGAAGCGCAGAAAGAAGCCGAAAATTATATAAAGTGGATGGAAGGTCAGATGAAAGATTTGAATAAAGCAATGAACACTACGCCACCTGAAGAAGATTTGAAGGCGAATGCTGAATTTGAGCAGAAGGTTATCATGGCAGAAGAGGCTAAGGAGGTATTCGATGGAAGTGTTGAAACCGAGGAAAGACAGGTATAATCCTGATAATACTTACCGTATCTATATCAATATAGGTAATCATCCGGGTGCGAAGTGGGTATCTTTCAAGGACAAGGAAACCGGGGAGGTTACTAAGGGTATATTCTTGCCTGACTGGGAAACTGGAGGCATACGGATAAGACATGGACAAGTCAAGTTTGAAATTAATGCAATACCCGTAAAAGGAAAGATAAATACTCATGTGCTTATTCCTGCTGTATATAAAGGTATTGATTGTGGACTTGGACTAAGCATAGGTAATAAGGTGACAGACTTTAAGAAGGCTGTTATTGGAAACATGTATATATGCGGAGAAATACTTAATGAAGACCAAAAGAAAATACTAGAAAAGTATGTCAGAAGAAAAGGATTCTTTAAAATCGGGCGTTATAAGAAAAGTTGAGCGTATCGTGTGTGATTGCGTAAATAAAGTATTCTGCAATCAGGACCCTGTATATCCTTCAACTATCTATGAAGGAAGGACAAACATTATTCTTACAGGGAGGATTGCGAGAGGTGCAGTTTTTGCCGTATTGCATAACAGGTTCGGAATCTCATACGGTAATATTGCCAAACACTCAAAAATTAGCAGCAGGAACATTATACGGTCCGTAAAGACTTATAAGAGCATTCCTGATTCGGACAATGCCGTAATGATGATAAAAGAGCTTATAGAAGTTGAACTAAAAAAATTCCCAATTTTATGAATGATTTACTTTCTTTTAAACGTAATGTCATGATGCTCGGTCTTTGCACTGGATATAAGAATAAATGGGACGTAGCTACAAGTAAGGAAGCGTTAATGGATATAGCTTTGGATTCAAACGGTGTGGAGCTGTTGACAGATGCTCATAGCTTTGGATTCGGTATGGATATTCAGTATATGGAACGAACGTTTTCTGACTATATTAATGGCAAATGGAAGCGGAGCAAGGACGGATATACTTCGTGCCTGTATGTGGACTTTAACGGGCAAATAGAGCAGGATTGCACGCTTACTACGGTGCTTGCTTCAAAGGTTGAGTTCCATGTTCCGAAAGGGAACGTTTGCAAGCTGTATGTGGGTGCAAAATCTACTGTTAACATTACCGGAGAAGGCACTTGCTATGTGTACTCATACGGTCACAATAAAGTGACCGGCAGGTTTAAGTCAATGAATTGTATAACTAAGTCCGAATGGGCTAAAAATTGATTATTATGGATAATTATTATGTTAAACAACCGGTTAAGGTGATTGGCTATATTGTGCATGAGCCGACAAGGTCAAGTATTCCCGTTTATGATAAAATAGGATTGTTCAGAAGGCTTATGATTAAGGTTTGTTTCGGACTTAAATATAAGAAAATATGAAAGAAACAGAATATTGTATTGGTGATTTTCTGTATGGAATCCCATCAAGTAAAGAATCGGAAATGTACAATCCGATAGATAAAAGAGTTTTCATTTATAACGGATGCGTGACTGGTGACGGTTATGGTATTCTTATAGGTTGGAATGACGGGGAAATTAAAAAGAGTATAGGGTTTAGAAATTTCATGTGGGGAGGTGATGTGCGAAAAGCAACCGAACAAGAGAAGCATGATTTTATGGCGAAATTAATGAATCAAGAAACAATTAAACCATATTAATTGATATGAAAAAGTACATTGGGACAAAACAGATTGAAGCAGAACCTATGACAAGAGGTGACGCGTGGGGAAAACATCTTCTTAGAGAAAAACCGTCAACGGAAAATTTTGACGATGAGGGTTATCATGTTCGTTATGAAGACGGATACGAAAGCTGGTCGCCAGTAAAACCGTTTGAAGAAGCATATAAGTGTGCAGATTCATTTCTTGACCGATTGGTAATTGAACAGAAGGATTTGGCAGCAAAGTTGGAGAAGCTCTGTCTGTTCGTTGAATCTCCAAAATTTGAGGAATCGGTTAAAGATGAAAATCAAAGAAGATTGCTTTTAGCTCAACGTGAGTATATGGGCGAGTATTTGAATATCATTAATCAACGTGTAAAACTTCTGAAAGAATAGCCTATCTGCCACGTGTAGAAAAAGTAACGGGTGCGTTGGTTAATGCTGGCGCACCTTGCTTAAAAATCAGATTATGAAAGCAACAGACTTAAAAATAGGCAACTATGTTCATATCAAATTCCGCTCCCCACAGGGAGAAAGGCTTTCCATCCCCATGCAGATAGTCGGAATATTTTCAAGCATCAATGGGGCAAGCCCGAATGATACCGTTTACCTTGACTTTGAAGGAAACGAAGGTGATATATGGGAAGAAGAAGTACAAAATTTAGTATTCGCTAAAACGGAGCTTAAAAAACAATGAATTATATAGAAGAAGAGCAAATACAAGCCGACATAGAACGGTTTGAGCAAATAGGTAGCGATATTCCCGATGATGGAGATATGGTTGAACAAATACCATTGTTCAGCTCTTCCGATATGCAGTCAGTCATTGAGGGCGGTAAGAAGAAGCCTCCTATTCATAGGCTTTGGGGCGATTTTTGGTGGGAGAACGAGCTTGTATTCTTATTTGCCGATAGCGGAATAGGTAAATCCATTCTTGCCACGCAGATAGCCTACGAGATAGCCAAAGGGGAAAGCGAATGTACGGAGGTGGAGGTAAGTCCTCAAACCGTTTTGTACTTCGACTTTGAGTTATCGGACAGGCAGCTTGCAAGAAGGTACTGCAATGCGGATTTCCCGAAGTCGCTTATCCGATGCACCATATCGGAAGAAGTGGACAGCGAAGATTTTAACATGAACGTGATTGACGGCATAAAAGACAAGCTGATTGATACAGGTGCAAAGGTTATGATACTTGATAATCTTTCCTATCTTTCTACGCAGACAGCAGAAGCGGAGTTCGCAGGTGCTATTATGGACGGTCTTACAAGATTGAAGCGTGAGCTGAAAATCAGTATCATGGTAATAGCGCATACGCCTAAGATTGAGGAATGGAAGCCCTTGTCTAAAACCAATATGGCAGGGAGCAAGCTTCTTTCCAACTTTGCGGACGGGGTGTTTGCCATAGGACGTACAAGGAATGGAGGACGTTATCTAAAACTACTAAAAACTCGCATGGTGAGTGAACCGGATGAAAAGTCGCTCCTGCCATATTTCAATATTATTTCGGAACCTTACCTTCATTTTGAAAAGGTTGGTGATGAAACGGAAAAGAAATTACTTATGGGAAAACCTGCAAAAGATTTTTTCACTTCTATTTGGGATAGAGCTGTTGCAGAGCCTATCCCTTTGAACGAGTTGGTTAAACTGATTATATCTAAAGATAATTCTAAAAATAGTGCAAAATCTAAGGATGGTAATGCCCGTAAGCGTATAGACCGTGCAATAAAGTACGGATCTTTAAAAAAGGACGAATTGAAGAATATATATTTGAAAACTGACAATTGACATGAATGTTGAAGAGATAAAGCAAAAGAAGCAGGAGTTGGGCGAAAAGATAGCTGTTCTTCTGAATGGGTTTGAGGATGAAACCGGAGTTCAAGTTTCTGATGTTGGATTTGTCCGTAGGGTTTCTTATGACGAATTAGGTCGTGAAGTTGGCAAAGAGTATGTGGTTGAGGTGAAAGTGGAGCTATGAACAGTAAATTTCAGATACGTCAGTTTGAGCTTACCATATACCCACGTAAGCTATGGGTTGTAAAGGGAGGCTCTTTTAAAGATATAGAACGCACTTTTTATATCGAAGAATCTGAAGAGGTTGAGGATATGTTAAAATCATGCAAGGCTATTACGTTTAGAGCCTCGATAAAAGACGGTGATTGGTTAGGTGTTGTTGTATATATAAAACAAAAAATGGGAATTAAGGACATAGCGCATGAGGCTCTTCATGTATCTTCCTTTATTTTTTCTGACATTGGTGTTAAAGGTGATTTTTACAATGATGAGGCACAAGCTTATTTGGTAGGCTTTGCTGCCGATTGCATCAATCAAGTAGTGATAGGAAGGTATAAGTAGCGATGATTTCTTTCTACATTTCTTTGGGGGCGTTGTGTATTGTCGCAGCGTTTTTTATAATATGCTATTAAACATGTATAAATTAAATAAGAAATCCATTGCAATACAAATTTTAGCCTCTATATTTGCATCATAATTACGCTCATGGCTACGCATACCTTAAAGCTGTATTTGCAGCTTATCCTTGAATAATAGGTATGCTTACCCCTTGTTTTTTTACAAATAACTCATTAGTATTATGGCATACAAAGCATTAGACATCGCAAATAAAATTATATCCAAAACAGATTTGGAACATGGTGATACTATATCAAATCTGAAATTGCAGAAGATGATGTATTACCAACAAGGTTTCCATTTGGCATATTTTGGAACACCATTGTTTGATGAGGATATTGTTGCCTGGCAATATGGACCGGTTGTCCCTTCTGTATATAAGGAATATAAATCGTTTGAATCCAATTCTATATCGACTTCAAAAGAAGGTATATCTTTATCAGATGATGAAGAAGAACTTTTCAACAATGTTTATGAGGAATACAACCAGTTTTCTGCTGTAGCCTTGATGAAAATGACACATGAAGAATCTCCTTGGAAAACCACGGAAATAAACTCTGTAATAAGCCGTGATAAGATGATGGCGTTTTTCAAAACACAAATTGAAGCATAAATGAGTGGCAAGTTTAAGTTAAAGCATAAAGATGTAAAGCCTAAATTAAAAGAAAAAGGGGTTGATGCGAGAAGCAAAGAACCTCTTTTCTGCTTTAAGTACTTGGATATGAAAACATCTTTAAAAGGATGTGATAATAGCGTGTTCAAGGATTTTGTAACGAGAATGCAGAAATTGTGCAGTCTTACTTGGAAAGACATCAATGTATCCGGAAAGCATCAGTACGGTTTTGAAATGATACCAATTAAGCAGTTGAAGCCAACATCTCTTCCTACAATAATCACAGAGGATATTAAGGAACTTGCTGTTTTCAGATATAGTGGCGATAACCGCCCTTTCGTATGTCTAATAATGGACTGTGTGATATACCCTATATTCATAGAAGCTAAATTCGGTGATATATACGACCACGGAAGTAAATAATAACAGATTTATCATACGTATGAAGCGGTAAGAGAACATCCTACCGCTTTATTTTTAGTGTATAACTACACGTAAATCCGGGTCCTTAGAGTTAGCGTTAATGGGCACTTTGCTTTCTAACATGCCTCTTTTTTTGCTCCATTGTAGATTATGTGGTAATTTTGCGACGTTTAACTAAAATATAACGTTGCTATGGACATACTATTTTTTATTGCAGTTGTCATTTGGGTTGTAAAAGGTGGACTTATGAAGAGTTCAAGGAGTGCAAACAGTAGTTTTAGAAAGGGGTTGAGAAAATGAAACAATATTATTCTAATCACGGTTCATATAGAGAACTTCTGTTTGATGAAAGGTGGCGTGAAAAGAGAATGCATATATTAGAAAGAGATGGATATAAATGTACAATATGTGGAAGTGAAAAAAATTTGGTTGTACATCATAAGCAATATCATATTGATAAAAATGGGAGGAAACTTCGGCCGTGGGAATATAATGATAAGTATCTTATTACACTATGTAGTTCTTGCCACCAAAGAGGACATGCAAAATTTGATATTCCAACTAAAACAATAAATAAATATGGGACTTTTTAATTTTTTCAAGAAGGGCAACCAAGTTAATAACACAGAAGTTGTTGGATTGCCAAATGTGGAGGATAATAGTAAGGAAATTCTGCCTGAGATTAGAAGAGAGGATTTTGTTGATGATTCAGAGCCAAATCTAGAAAGCAATACTATAACAATTAAATATGGTACCGGTATGCCTATTGATGTCATATACTCCTACATACAGACTGACTATGAGCAAGATGGTTACAATGATGCAATGTGTAACTCTGACATACAGTATAAGGAATCAAAGAAGAAGATTATAAACAACGGTCTTAAAATGCTTTTTGAACAAGTAAGACTGAGATACGAAAGCGATATACGTGATATAAACGTGCAGATTGATATTGTGGAAACGCAGGGGCTAACTTCCTCTTCCATGTCATTGAAGGCACGAAAAGAAACGTACAACGAACACCTTAAAAAGATAAAAGAGATGGAGGATGCCCTTGACGTAGGAGAAAGCAAGATGATGAGCATGATTGATTCATACGAGAGAGGATTCCTTAAAGGTGTTGCTGCCAAATCTGAATCATTTATACGATAGTGTGCGGTTATGGGAATACTTACTAAAATAGGATGCTTTATTATCGGATGGAAATCCGATATACTGAAGGAATGTGGAGAAGCAAGTCATAGGACTTTTAAAAGATACATATCTGCAATCATTATACTTTCTATCATTTGGGGTACTATTGGTTTTTGCTTTGCGGACAGATATGTTGGTATCGAAAGCCTACATGGTAAGATACTCATATCGCTTGTGTTTACGACTATCATAATTTGCATAGAGCGTTTTATTATATTAACCGTTGGGAAGCTCGGATGGATGGGATTTATTAGAGGGTTATTAGCTTTTTTAATGGCAGTTTTAGGCTCTACAATCTTTGACCAAATCATTTTCAAGAATGATATTGACGTTAAGATGAAGGAAATAAGAGCAAAACAGATTAATGAAGCGATTCCTGAGCGTATGGCATATTTAGATGCTGACATAAAGAGGGTTACTGAGCAGATAGATTCCATAGGAAGAGAGAATATTAGGATTTATGAATTATTATCAAAGAATCCTGTTATTGTGGCTACGGATGTAAGTACAACAACAAAGCAGACTGGGGTTGATAAGGATGGGAATCCAATAGAAGAAAAAGTGACGAGCGTAAACAAGAGAAATGTAGAAAATCCGCTAAGTGGTCAAGCTAAAGCCAACGAGAATGCTTTAAAAGATTACAACAAACAGCTAAATTCGTACCAGCAAGCAAAAATGCAGGTAGCCGATGTAGTTCGTAAAGACTATGAAGAAGCAGACACAGGTTTTTTGGAAGAATTGCAGGCGTTGTTCAGTATTCTTGAAGAAAGCAAAATAGCATTAGGATTTTACGCATTTCTTTTTCTGTTCTTGATGCTATTGGAGCTTTTGGTGGTGACAAGCAAAGGTGGTGATGGTAATTGTGACTACGACCTTATAGTGGAGCACCAGTTAAATATCAAGAAAAATACATTAAAGCAGACGGAAGAAAGGCTGTTGAACAAGAAAGGCGATTAAAATCATGGAAATAAAAATATCCGAAGAGGACAAAGCGTTATTGAAACAAATGGCAAGCGAAATATTATGCGACAAGAATCGTTTGGCAAAAGCTATTGCGGTTCACGTGAGGAATGGCATAGAGAATTTTCATTGGAAGTATTTGTCAGACGACAATATGCGTGAGATAAATCCGAAAATACGGAATGCCATATATACGTTTCTTGTAGATTTAGGTGATAAGGTTGATAAAGTATCCATGGAAGATGATGCAAATACCTGTTTTGATTATGTGATTGCCAACACCTATGACTATCTTATTGGTATCGGTATAAGCGATGAACTTTCCAATGAGTTTTATGAAGAAGTCCTTTCCCGTCTATATCAGTCGTTTTATGATATTTCGGATGATGGTAGGGCTATGGTATGGCTTGAAAATCTTTATATTCCTAAATACTGGGAGGATTGCGTTTGCGTTGATTCATTGAATAACAATTAAAGCTATATGGTATGAAGAAGATTTTATTACTGATGTTTATTTCGTTTATTTCAATCTGCTCTTCTTATTCGCAAGGGAACGGGAGGGTTGTTAAAGTAATATATGATGGATGTGGATATACGTCTGGAGTATCAACATATAATGATGGGAGAAAGGTTTTTTCGCTAATGTTTTCCGAAACAATTTACCTTGACGGATTTAATGTTATATCTGGAACAGCCCAAGAAGTGTATGACATGATGAAGTTTTTTTCAAAATTTGTAGAAGAGCACGAAGACACAGATGGATATACTGAAGATATAAATGGATATAACTTAATGATAGTAAAATCCGGGAAAGGAGCTGTAGGAATTACGGCAATAAAGTTTCTTGTAGTTTCTTTTGGTGGCAAAAATAGGAGGTGTGACATTAGTTGCATAAAGAAGGGGAAGCGTGCTTTTGAGAGATATTGCATGAGAAAAAAGATAAAATTGGAATGATTTGATGTAATTCGAAAATAATATATTATGAAGAAGATATTAATAGCCATTGCATCATTGATAATATCGGGATGCAGCGATTATGATAATGTTGGTGAAGATTACAACATGCTTATGGTATGTAATGATGTACGTGTTACATCTCATCAAATAACAACGGATGTAGAAGTTATAACCACTCTTGATCACTTTGATGTAAGACCTATAGGATATTGTGATTGGGTAAGTTGTGCTCGTGATTATTCTTATGTGGATGTGAGAGTAGCTGAGAACAAAAGTACAGAAGATAGGGAATGTTTTGTAGAAGTGTATAATGACAGATATAACCTAAGAGATACATTTCTTGTACATCAAAGTGGAGTATTTGTTCCAAGCAATGGTGGAAATGGCGGTGGAAGCGGTGGCGGTTCTGTGACTAACACCACCAAGAGGAGATGTGCTGCAAGGACAAAGAAAGGCACACGGTGTAAGAGGACTGCCGCAAAAGGAAGTATCTATTGTTGGCAGCATAAGAAATGATTACTAACTTGAAGACAAATGAATATGAAAGATAATTTAATACCAAAAGAAGAACTCATAAACGCTAAAAAGGCTCGTATAAATGAGTTGAAAAATGCGATTAATGGCATTAAGTCGTTAGGGTTCCAACCTCCACGTGATATGACAGTTGAATTATCGGAACTTGAAAAAACTGTACTGGTTAACTACGAATTAATACCAACATTGGAAACAATACTTGAAAAAGAATTTAGTAAATTTACAAGTGAAATTAATCTATCGCTAAATTATTCACCTGATTCGGGCGTGAGTATATTATTTAATGATTACAATAGTAAACATACAAATCGTCCAAAACGATTAAAAATAAAAGTTGTATTCTCAAATGGGGAAACTATAAAATATCAGTTTGGCGGTGATACAATAGTTGAATTTATAAGAGAAGTAGGAGTAGAAAAGGTAGAAAAACTAAATATAAGAACAGGTAAAATAGACGGTGATAGATTGATTATCACAGAAGAAACATTCAGAAACACTAGCGAATTGGAGAGAAGATTATGCGCCTATAAATCTGCCGGTAATGGATATTATGTACATACGTGTTTGACAACTAATAGAAAAGTTGAAATAATAAAGACAATAATAGATAGGCTTGGAGTAGATGCAAATGTTGTTGTCGAATAAAAATTAACCACTTAAATATTTATAGTTATGAAAAAGATTTTGTTATCAATCGTTTTGTTTACCGTTTTCGTGTCAAGTTCATATTCTCAGAAAGTGATGGGAATAGATATAAATACGACAAGCAAGAAGTTTGAGCTGGCTATGTCTAAGAAAGGATATAAGCCATCGGAGAAGGTATCTGGTCATACGATTTACAATGTGATATACGCTGGGTATAAGGGGACAAATGTAAAGGTGTTCTTCGATGAAACAAATGATTCTATTACACTCGTAAAAATAAACTTCGACAATAGACCGATAAAGGAAAGAGGAGATATTTTCAATAATTTAGAGAAGCAATTTAAGACAAAATATCCAGGAGGAGAATCGTTTAGGATGGATACTGACGCTATCAATAGCCATTCTAGATGGTGGAGGGCAGACGGAGTTAGCATGAGATTAGATGAAGTAAATGGAGATTTAGGAATTGATTATATTCCAAACTATAGGGCAAATCCTAATAGAAAAGTTAATCCAAGCGACGATATATAATATATATGCTTAAAAACACATTATAAAGTTTTGTACTATCGGAATAAATGCTTTTCTTTGCAGTGCTAACAAATCCATGAGAGCGGCAAACTCTTATGGCTCTATCCATATAGAGTTATTTTTTTGCCAAGACATATTAATAAGTAGTATCGTATAAAATTAAGATATTGCGCCTACCGAGTGGAGATACGGAAACGCCTCCGACATTAATCTTATGGATTTGTTAGCAGCTCGTAGTAGGTGCATTTTTTTTGTTATGCTAACAAATCCTATTCAAGTCCTAAGCGAAACAGAGTTGCTGGGGCACAAGTTCACGGTTTATGGAACTGCCGAAAATCCGTTGTTCCTTGCCAAAGAAGTGGCAGAGTGCATTGATTATGCAAAGCGAAGTAATGGTAGTTATAACACTACTATGATGTTGCAATCAGTAGATGAAGAAGAAAAGGTTGCCAACATTGTTGACACCCTTGGTGGAAATCAGCAAGTTTGGTTCTTAACCGAAGATGGCTTATACGAAGTCTTAATGCAATCCCGCAAACCAATTGCCAAAGAATTTAAGAAAGGCGTAAAGGAGATTCTAAAGACCATCCGCAAGACAGGCGGCTACCTCGCCACCAAGCAGGACGACACCCCCGAAGAAATCATGGCACGTGCTCTAACCATCGCACAAGCTACCCTTGCCAAGAGAGAGGAACGGTTAAAGCAACTTGAAGCCCAAGCAGAACAGCAGAAAGCCACTATCGAGATTCAGACAGAGGAAATCAAGAAAGCCGCTCCGAAAGTCAACTACTACGACAACCACTTGCAGAGTGTGAATGCTCTTACTGCAACTCAAATAGCAAAAGAGATAGGGATGTCGGCAGAAAAACTGAACAACAAACTGAAAGAACTTGGAATACAGTTCAAACAGTCGGGGCAGTGGCTCTTAAAATCACCATACGACAAATGGGGTATGCATGAAACGAGAACCAATATTTTCACAAGTGAAAGAGGTAATACCCATACCAACACATATACTGTATGGACGCAGAAAGGTAGACGCTTCATTATTGCTCTATATGAAAATGATTGGGACGTGAAGAAAGCCATCAAGCAGATAAAAGGAGAATTAGAGCCTGCTGCGTAATCTAAAGTTAACTATTCATTTATAAACCAAATACTTATGTTATCCGCATTTATGCGGACAGCAAGAGGTATGCTTAAAAAGTAACTAATCATGGAAAGATATACTAAAACTATAAAGACAGAATCGTCACATATTCGTGTTGATTTTAATGAATATTCTGTATACATCGGAAAGGTTTACGACCCTGCTATGCCTTTTCTTTCAATCAAAGATATAGAGTTCACGCATGATGAAGCTAAAAGGCTTTTGTCATTACTCAATGAGCTGTATGGAATGCAAAATAAAAAAACAGGGATGTTCTTTAAAATAAGTACAATAGAGTTGCTTCTAATTCTTGCATTAATAGCGTTTCTATTTTATCTATTTGGGCGCTAATTTTAATAACAACGAATTTTAAACACATAATGAAAATTTTAACGGAAGTAATGAGTAGGAACTATTAATTACTAAATACTAACAATCAGAACATACATAAAATCATTCAATCATGGAAACAAACAATATGAAAATTGTAAAAATAGAAATTAGCAAAGATGCTCTTGATACCATCAAAGAGATTCAAAGCAAGGACGGTTACAACGTCAGAGAAAGACAGAGCTGCATGATGGAGGCAATATCAGACCTTACATTGTCTCTCGATACAGACGATGTAGGCAAAAGCAGATTTTGCCACATACTTACACACCTGTCGGATTATGAGAAACTGCTAAGGGAATTGAACAGGGTACACATAATAAGCCAATAAATATGAGTAGAGAACATTTTAATGTTGGTGATTATGTACAAATTAATGACGGATTAATCGGGAGAATAATAGACTATAATTATGATTCCTATTTCTGTGATTATAGGTATAAGGTATCTTGTTCACCAGTTAGTTATTTGGGTCGCCACATTAGACGATTATCCATAGGTGAAGTAATGAGATACAAACGTAAGCATATTAAGTTTAATTTTAATTTATAACAAAATGAAAAGAATAACCGCCTACTTAAAAGGCAAAATGGAAGACATTAAGTGTATGTCACGTGAAAAAAGAGTTAATTCAGCATTGGAAGTGGCAAGATTAAACTTTGAGGAACAAATTGCCGATGCGGATGTGAAGATTGATAAGTTGATGGGTGAAATCGGCGAATCCGATGACATACAATCTATCATCCAAGAAATATCCGACTGCATGGACGATAAGGAAGAAGCAGAACGCGGAATTAAGCGGCTGGAAGAAATCAAGGCGTTTATGTATGAAGAAATTCAAGAGAGCTAATATTATGAATTAATTGCCACATATTAGCATAAGAGCACGTTGAGGATTGACCAACGTTTCAAATGAAAAGGCACTCTACTTATCGCAAGCGGAGTGCCTTTTTGTATGAATTGGTTTAAAGACTACTGCATTACAACGCGCAAGGCTGGCCCCTTGGAATTTGGACTTAGTGCAAACACACGGTCTATCCTGTCCGAAAGGATTTCCAAATACCTCGTCTGCGCCCTCAACTCAACAATCATGGGGTTAGATTCGCCCGATTGGGACTCTAAGCTGTAGCGGGCTTCTAATAGCACTCTGATTGCGGCTATGTCAGTTGTCTGTTGATTGACAAAGAACCTAATAGAATTAAGTAATGCTTCAAGAGCTTCTGCTGTGGTTTCTGATACACCTTGTATACTTTGAGTAAGTGCCGACAATTCAGATTTCTGCCCTACACTTGTGCCTTTGTATCCTAATGTTTCCATAAGCGCAAGCAAATCTTCATTTAATCCTTTCAATGCGCTTTCTCCAAGAGCCTGGATGTTTGCAAGCTCTTCTTTAGTGAGGTTAATCCCTCCTACGCTCCCCTCTGTAACAGATTCATCTATTTTCTCAAACAGTTCCTTCAAACGCCCTTGCGCAAGTCTCATTGTAGCTTGTTTGACGATAAGATTTTCAATAAAACTATCAAAGTTTTCATTAAGGGCTTTTAGTCCATCTTCTGTTTCATTGAAAGCATCCATCCATGCTTGAACAAATGAAGAGGCGGCATCCTTATATTCTGACTCCCCACCTATACCTCCTAATTCTAATTTCTGTTGGTCTAAAATTTCTTGTCTTGTCTTTTTCAGTTCATTTATAGCATCATTCCATTCATCAATACGGTCTCTATCAGAATCTTTCTTTGCCTCTTCTGAGTTAATCATATTTTCATATGATTCAATCTGTTGGTCTAAATTGGCTATTGTATCTTTGGTTTGTGTACGAAGATCATCTGCATTCCAAGCGGCTTCCATCTTCTCCTTTAACTCATCGTATGCCCTACCAAGTGATTCTATATTCTTTATTTGCCGTTGGATTTCACGTTCTTTCTTCTTGTTCTTATTGCCAATGCCGAATATGCTACCGATTGTCTTGCCAAGTCCGGTGAGTACATTCAGAGAGCTACTTATTGGCTTTGTTATGTCAAAACTTTCAAGAGAACCGAATAATGCACCTACACCATCTAAAATTTCATAAAGGTCTTCTCCTATTGCAACACCGAAACTATCCTCCAACATGTGAGCAAAGTCTGATACCGAATTTGTAATACCCGATATACTTTCAACCATACCTCTACCCATATCAATCTTTCCAAGAGATTGTATTATCCCTTGTAGCTTTTGAGCCTGTTGCGACAAAGCTCTGTTGGCAGCATCATATCCGGCTACTATCTCGTCTTGCTTTTTCTTCTTGTCAACTAATAAATCGTAGTTATTTTGTTCAACTTCATATTCTTCAAATGCTGCATCTATATTTTCAGTAGCGGATTCATAAGCTGCTTTCTTTTCTGCTACTATTTTACTTTGCGTGCGTAATTGTTCCTCATATTTTGCTTGCAAATCTCTCGCTTTAGCCTCGTCCTTCTCATTTTTTGCATTTTCTTTACGGAGCTTTGTATATTCCTTGAGAGATTTTGTTAACTTATTCCACGGGTCTCTTTGGTTAAGCTGTTTGTCAAGTTCTTCTTCTTGCTCCATTATTTGCTTCAACCCTGTAGGTGACAAGTCTTTTAATTCCTCACGCATTTTCACAAGCTTATCTTTCATGCTTTGCAATGCGGCAGTGGAATAGTATTCTATATTGTCAAACAAGTTAAGATAGCTGTCCGATGAAGTAAATTCCTTCCATGCATTATTAGCTGACTTTTGATTGTACATCTTTGTCGCATTTTCTTCTAGCCTTTTTTGTAAGTCCGGAGTGTTTTGGAATTTGTCACGTATCTCTTCTAAGTCTTTGTAATACTGTTCATCGAGCTGTAATTGTTCTGAAAGCTGAGTTTTGTATGATTTGACCAGCCTTTCGATAGTATCTTGTTGCTCCTTTATGCGCTGCTGATTCAACTTATCCAAATCGGCTAAGTATTGCTTGTTTGCGTCAGTATCTGCAACAAGGTACTCTCCTTTTGGGAAATTCTTTTCGTATGATGCTTTCATTTCTTTTTCGAGACCATCCAATGTCTTTGCAAGTCCGGGGAACAACTGTTGAACCTCCGCTTCGGACAGTCCTGCATCTTTCAGTTTCTTGTGCAAGTCCAATCCGTTGAACATGGATTCAATGTTCTTCTTGGTAATGTCAAGTTGTTTCTTTATATCCTCTGCATCCTTTTCGTCAAACAAGACATTAGCATCTTTTTGTGCTCCTATTTTCTTCCTAAAGTCAGTAATAATCTTTGCAAGCTCCTGCAAAGCCTTTGCCGTATTTTCCTTATTAGGCAAGAATGCTTCCCCTATGATATTTTTAGGCATCTGAACATCTTTCAATTGGGATGCGTAGCGTTCCATGACTGTCTTAGCTGCCTTATCGCTGCCCATTACCTTATTCAGCTTCTCGTATTCCTTGTTAAGTTCTTTGATAAGAGAAATGCGTTCTGCTAATATGTCACGTTCATGTTTGGGGTTTGATTGAGGATCTTCTTGATTTATTCCTGGTCTAAGAGGAACTTTTATATCTCCCAAGTTATATATATCGTATGCAAGTTGCTTCTTTATATCAGACCATTGTTTGGAAAAATCTCCTTTATCTATTAAAATCTTAAATTGTTCTCTTGTCTTATTACCTTTTATTACCTCATCATTTACGGAATCAAAGATTTCACGTATTTCTTTAGTTGCTTCTTCTTTATCTTTCTCCAAATCTTTCTTTGTTCCAAGAAATGAGCTGGCGATAGAACTTTTCTTACCTGCAAAAAGAACACCATTCTGTAACTTCTCCAAGTAGTCTGCAAGTCTTTTGTAGTAGTCAATTAAATTCTCTCCTTCTTTCTTTCCTTTTACTAGTTCTTGTATGTATTCTTTTGCTCCTTTGCCTAAGGAGGTTGATTCTTCTGAAATCCTTAATAATTCAGCTTGTATTTTGTTACCCTTCGCTATAAAGTCATAGAAAGCGTTTTCGTATTCGTCTAAATCTGTTTCAATATCATCATTACCTATCAGCCATCCTTTCTTTCTGTTTTCTGCATAGTTGGCTTCAATCTTCCTAATATCTTCCAAGAATTCTGTATATTGTTTTTTATACTCTTCAAACTGTTCTTTTGCTTCTTTTTCTGATATATTAGGCTTTATCTCTATTTCAAATCCTTCATTATTCATCTCTTTTACAAGGGATGATAACGCTTTTCTTGTATCATTTTTAGCTATTTCGTCTATTTCTCCTATTCTTAACTGAGCTGTATAATATTTATTGCTACTTTCTCGTAACATTTTGTTGTATTGAGAATGCACATTCCACAACTCATTAACAAGTTGTAAAGCTGCTCCAAGTGCTATTAACGGAAATGATGTTTTGAACGCTAATCCCAAAGAACGTAATGCGGTTTCTGCTTTTGTAAAAGCAAAGGAAAGCAAGCTAACTCCATTTGCAGCGGCTTTTATCTTAGGGAGTAAAACCATTGAACCAACTACAATGCCAAACGCTTTTGCCACTTCGACAACTGTTTCCCAATTATCAATCAATACCTTAATAGAATCAATAGAACCTTTCAGTGTATCTTCGTTAGCCTTACCGATAGAGTTAAGCATCACATCAATACTGTCTTTCAAGTTGGAAATTTTACCCTGCAAAGTTTCGGATTGAATTTCCTGCATATTGTAGAACAATCCTCCGCTGTCAGTTAACCGTTTGAAGATGTTCTCAATATCTTCAAAGGTTACTTTTCGTTTTGAAATCATATCCACAATTTGGGCAGTGGTATATGCTTCGCCTTTAACTTCTTGAAAGTATCGTTGAAGCTCCCCATACAAATTGATACCTGCTTCCGTAAACTGACGAACTTCTGTACCACGCAAATATGCTGCCGCTTTGACCTGCCCATAAGCAAGGATAAGTCTGCCCATATCCACACCTAAACCAGCAGATACATCGGCAAGTCGTTTTGTCGTATCATATAACTTGTCGCTCTCAATACGGTATGCTGCAAGCTGTTTTGTGAATGTAACCAATTCCTTAATTTGAAATGGCGACTTTACGGCAAGTTGGACAGTCTTGTTGAAAATTTGGTCTGCCTGTGATTTATTTTGTAAGATTGCTTGTAACGAACGCTGCTGCAATTCAAATTCACCGCGCACTTTTGCCAACTTGCTGATATACCCTTCAATCTGTGACACGGAGAACAACAAAGCAAGCTGACGGCTTAATTGCCCGGCTGTATCCATCAGGTTGCGATGGCGTGTGGCAAGCTGCTGTGATTTGACTCCTGCTTCCGTCAATGCTTGGTTGTGTTTTGCAATGGCTTGGTTTATCTGTTCAAGCATGCTCTTATAGTTCGCATCGGTAGTGTTCAAAGACAAACGAGCTTTTTTCAGGTACTCTATAGCTTGTACGTTCTGTTGCAGAGACTTTGCATTTTTAGAATAATCTAATGCGCCTTGTGGAGTTGACCGCTGTGCATTTGCTAAATCCGCTGCCTCCTTTGCAGCACGTTTATCCGCTGCCGCCTTACGTTGTGCAGCCTTTTCCGCAGATTGGGCACGTTGCTCGTCCGTCTTTCGTTGCTCGTCAAGCTCCATCTTCATGTAGCGCATGGCTTCTACCGCAGCCTTTTGTTGCGGCTTTGACAAGTCCATGTTCTCAACGTATTTTTTCAAATCCGAATATCCCTGCTTCAATCCGGATATATTAAAGTTAGCAAATGAACCTTCTCCGATTTTATTGTTTCCTATTCTGTTTAGCAAATCTGCCGCACGTGAAAGGCTTTCGTTCAGAGAAGTAGTCTTTCTTGTAGTCTCTTCCGCACCTTTCCCTGCTCCTTCAAATGGATTACCTTTTATAGCATCTATCTTTTTGGCTAACGAAGTAATCACACTTTCCAATTTACTCGTATCCATTACCACACTGCCAAACCCGTTTTTCAATGCATCTGCTGCTGTATGGGCGTGCTTCTCTATCATCTCCAGCTTCTCATCGAAACTATCCAACTTCTTTAATACATCAGGGGTTATGTTGAGGAAAGCTCCTGCTTCGTTATTTGTCATATCGTTATCCTTTTTTATTAATTATGGGCATACCCAAATCATTCAAGTTCTTCAAATCGTCAACACTTCCTATTTTGCTGACCTTCTTTTTTTTCTTGTCCTTGTTTCCGTATTCTACATGGGAAAAATCAAACGAGCTTAACCGGACCTGTCCAACCGTCATTCCCCATAAATATTCGTCACGAGAGCACCAAGTGTTGGAGCGCAGAAAATCAATCATCTGCCCCCACTCTGTACGGGATATTATCAGTTTTGTTCCGTTTTCTTCGTCTTCCTCGTCAAGGTCATTTCCCTCACGGTCTGAATCACATTGGTACTCTCGAAAAAAAAATCCGTGCTTATGAGGTTAAGGATTTCACCAAGCAATAATGCCCAGTCCTTTATGTCGTAATCTCTCCACATCAAAAGGTCAAAGACCTTGTGGTAGTCATCTGATAGTTCTTTTTTCTCATAATCAGAGAATATCCTGTCCCTGTCATTGAGAAGTGCAAGCGTTATCACGTGTGCAACTGCCGGTAGATTTACTGAGAACTCTTTGATAACATCTCCCATACTTAACTTCTCTCCCTTCACAATCTGACACGCTTGTTCGGCTATAAGCCATTGAACACCGGGCTTCAATCCTTTAATACGCCACTCCGTACCGTGAAGTTTTACAATACTTGGGCTGTCATTCATTATCCTTGCCAAACGTTCCATTGACTCATCAGATATAGGAGTACAAGCCGTTACAACATTTGTCTTTAGTCCTGTATCTTTTTTCTTTGCTCTATATACTGCCATGATTATAAACATGAAGGGCGGCGGCATATAAGCCTACCGCCCGTAAACACTCTAGTTATCTATTATGAACAAGTTTTATTTGGGTAAAGTATAAGCTGAATCTACATAAAACGGCGTTCTGATAGTTTTCTCTCCATCAGCGATATTTGCATCATACGCTGTTCCTGCAAGGTTGATACGACCCACATTAGAGTTCAAAGATTCAAGCATTAGTTTTGAGTTAAGTTGGGCTTTTGGAACCACAAATGCAGTCATCGTTTCCCCTTCCTCAAACACTACGTCAATCTTTGCATACAATTTCTTGTATTGAGCCGGAGCAAAGTATTTGGTAGAGACAGTAGTTCCTGCCGTAAATCCCATGAGAGCGACCAATAGGTCTTTTTGTGTATCTGCAACCTCAGCTGTAAATTGGTATTTGCCAAGCTTCACGATGGAAAGAATGGGGCTGTCGGAAGTTTCGCACTCGATGTCGTTTACATCGTTATCGTCTTGAGCGATTGAAGTGGTATCCTCAACTACATCTTCAAGGATATAAGAGTCGCCCTTTGGCACATCGTCTTGTTCAGAGCCAGTGAACAGAGTTGCCACGATGTAAGAAGGCTTGATGTATTTTTTGGCTGTTGCGCCAGTATTGTTTACTGCCATAATTAAAAAATGTTATCCTGTTAATAATCTGTTTACCTTATTGTCACTTCTATATTTATCACGTTGTAGTAGTAGTTCCTATTTTGGTCATAATCTGCATCACGGAAATTTACATCAATCACATAATGGGGGTCTTTACATGATTCAATAGCCTTGTCAAGCGCAAGTTCCATTTTGTACAGCTCCTTCACGGGTTTCGTGCCGTGACTGTCAACTGATTTTGCGTACAAGAACACGTTGGCAGAACCTTTGGCATAAGCTCCGTAATCTTTCATGGAAAGCACATCAACAAGCACCATTTCTTTCCAATTGCTTTCAACAGTGGCAGGCATATTCCCGATGAACAGGTTATCGGATATAGCCGCTTTTGTAAGCAGCATGGAAAAAAAGTTTTCCACTTTTGATGTTGTCTTGTATTTACTATCCATATAATCAGTATTTACCGTTCTTTATAATTCCAAAAGTTGAACCTTTAATTCTGTTACTTAATGCTTTGAGTTGGTTTTGAGCAATGGCGATTACCTCATATTTGTACTTTTCCTGTAATATTTGTCCGTATGGCATTGCGGCTACTATCACAAGGTCAATTCCATCATGAGGCTTATATTTACGTTCAAGAAAATCCGTTATCGCATCACGTCCGTATAGCGGCTCTCTCTCCCAAATTCTTGGGGCTAATGCGTATTTCGTTTGATAACCGCTTTTGGATAGTTTGCCATTAACATATATTCCCCATCCGTAGCTATCATGAAGGTTGTCTGTATCATTTTTATAAGTAACCCTATTCAATTCTTCTGCAATTATTTTGTCAGCTTCTTCCGATAAGAACTTTATAAGTTTATTCAATGAATCTGTCTTAACCTTCTTTGCCATATCTTACACTTCACTCATTTTTATATCAACCGAGCAACCACCAAGTTGACTATATTCAAGCCCTATAACCCTGCCTTGGATTGGTATTGCATAATCCTCGCATTTAAAATTGGTATTGAAACGTATAGGTAGCTTCTCACCAACTTTGCACGGGAAAAATACTTTATAGTCAGCCATGATAGTACCAGAATTAATCAGCTTTGCAGCCTGCTGTATGTCACATTCAGTTTCAAGAAGGATGGTCTCTCCCGTAGTGGGGACTTCGGGAGAACTATCCGTCTTTTCATTCCCAAGCATGTCACCGTCACCGAGAAGGTTCCCGTCTTCCGGCTTATTCGTTATCACGGTGTAGAATGTGCCATGAAACGGGTATTCTGCTATTGCTTTTCTTTTGAGACGCATAAACTATACATCTAATGAATTTTCATTGACCCAACTCATACTACCCGAATCCATGCTTTTCAACGCTTCTTCTTCACCATACTTTTTGTACAGTGCTTTCAGACGGTCTTTCAAGTTTTGGATTATGGCAGCCGTTACCGTCTCACTACCTATGTCCTGTCTGTAACTGCCATGTTGGAGTGATGATGAAGCCACAGACCACGGACCGCTAATGACAAGTTCGTACAGTGCGATAAGGCAATGGTCTTTAGTGCATTCATCTATTTCAGAACGGTCTGAAATAAACATCAAACCGTTTTCGTATGCGATATTTTCAAGCGCATCATCTTCAAAGACAAATCTCGTAAGCCCATTGAGGTATGCTATCGGGTCAAATGATTTTTCCATAACTACTACGCAATGTATTGTACATTTAATCGTCTGCCTGACTTGTGTCTACAATTACGTGATTACGGAATGTTTTCAGTGCAGGACAAGCTGACATCATTACATCAGTATGCCATTCCTTATACAGCCCGTTGTTTGTTGTTGTATTCACAATCGTGCAGAGACCATCGTTAGCCTGAGCAAAAATCTTGGTTATTACGCTTGAACCATACTTATCAAACATCTGTTTGTCTAGGTTATTGGTGTATTCAAACTCACAAGCATATCCGGCAGGGCGGAGAACAGCAATCTTATCGTCCCAACCTTGTACGAATGTGTCTCCGGTATTGGTAAGATTACGCTCACGTTCTTCAACAATTTCAATTGGAGATACACCGGGATAATCACGGAAAGCAGCTAAGAACAACTCTCGTGTAGTAGGTGCAGTAGCGGTTGTTGCGATGTAAGCTAAAGGATTTTTCTTGAAACTTTCAATCAATTCCTTAACTTCGGCATTTTGCAGCATTACTTCGTAAAACATCTTGCGTGTAACCTGCCATACCATTGCACCTTCATACCCCCATTCTTCACGATATTTTTTCTCCTTTTCCGCCATTTGACTGAGAATCTTACATTTTTCGTCTGTCCAAACTACTGTGCCAGCTTTAGTAAAGTTCTCTGTTGGTATATCAGCCTTATGCAACGGAGCTTGAACGCCACGTGCGATATTTCGGTAGTCAATATGACCTTTAGACATTAACTGTGCAGTCATGAAGTTCATGGTTGCGTCCGCACTATCAAGTTGGGACTGTAATGTATGTACCCAAGCGGCTACCAAATCGGCATCGTTTCCAAACAACTCAAACTGTTGTTCTTTTGCTTCACGTTCCATAGCTGTTTCAACGAAACCGGGAGCGATAAAATCAGGGATGGATGCGGTGTACCAGTGCAGACCGTCCTTATCCATTTGATTACTGTCACCAAGAGGTGCACGCAAATCCATCAAAGGAGCGGCTTTCAAGTCACGTCCTTTCACAGAAAAAGTAGCGATGCCATTAGGAGCGGTAGGTGTGGGAGCACCAGCTTTTACACCTTGAGTCTTGTACCAACCATAATTAGTGTATAGCAGACCTTCTGTATTGACAAAGGATTGCAAGAAACGTTGATTGGTCTTGTCTGAAAAGAATCTTGCATATCTGCTGTTATTAAAATCAAATTTAGGCATAGTTTCGTCAATTTTAAATGTTAAACCAACCCTTAACCTTGCTCTTGTTCAAAGCTTTTAATGCAGCCGAAAGAGGTTGCATACGGTCTTCGTAGAGGAATACATCTCCTAATGCCAATGCAGGAGTGATAAGGTATCTTGCACCATCGAAATCATCTTCGGATGCAGCCGGGTCAAAAACAAAATCAAAGTCGCAGGGAAGATATGAGTTAGGATTAGTAACCATAGCTTCTTTACCAGACCCTGCTTCTTTCGCTTCAACAAGAACAGATAAAGTTGTTAATGCTCCGAGGGCTGCGCTCAATGTAACTTTCCAAACATCGCCAGCCGTTCCGTCAGTCGTTTTTTCAACGGCTGTGACTGTTACTGCTGTTCCTTTCCCTACCAATGTGGTAGGAGCAACCATGAGAACGTCCCCTACAAACGGAATGAGGGAATACCCGTCTCTTTTCAAGTAAATAACCGTATCAGATGATTCTGATGTAGCTTTTGCAACTGCATACGATTTTAGGATGCGTATTTCGCTTCCATTAGAACCATTACTGGGAATATATTCAGCGAGCGTTCCGGCAAAAGCTCTTGCATTACCTTTGAATGGGTTTTTAACAATTCCACCACTGGTAGGAAATACAAGTGCGTCTTTCCCGCTCATCTGTAGCTTCACGAAGACATAGCGATGACCACCAATGCTTCCGCGAGCCTGAACCAATGCTCTACCGGGAAGGTAGCCACTGTTCAATAGGATTTGCTGATAGAAATCTGACATTTTCTTTTTGGTTTAAATGATTATTATTTTTCTTCTCTGTGCGACTGCTTCCTTACGACAGCAACCACATCGGCAAAGTCATCGGTTTCTCCCTTACCGCCTCCCGTGCCGCCCGGAGTGATGTCAGGTGGAGTGTTAGCATTAAACTTATTGTAGCTCTTGACCAGTCTTTCTGTAAGAGCGTCAACGTCAGTTTCAGAATCAATGTGAATCAGTTCAAGCTGGTCGTTAATCCAGTCTTCATTTTTCACGTCTTTCCCTTTCAAGGCTGATTTTAGCTGGCTGCGTTTTTCGGAGACTGCTTTAGCCTTGTTGTTCTCTTCCTCACGTTTGAGCAAGGAATTAATCTGTTCCTGCATCTTCTGCAATTCAGACTTGTTTCCACCATCGCCATTGCCATCTCCGTTACCGTCTCCGTCATTCTTTTGGGGATGATTCTTTTCCCACTCCTTTACAAACTTTGAATTGTCGTTGCGTACATTGTTGTCGATACGTTCCAAGCGTTTAATCTTTTTGCCTACGGCATCTGCCAACTCCAATTCTTCGTTGTTACCACTCTCTTCCAAATCGGCGTAGATGTCTTCTACTTCCTCATTGAAACTTCTCTCACTCATAGCCAAGTTTTTCTTGCCGTTGTTGGTGAGTTTTGCTTTCAGTGCTTCTGAAAACTGTTCTTTCGTAAACTTCATACACTATATGTTTTATAATGATTATATGCGAAAGTAATGCTTTAACAAAAAGGTATAACTATAAAAAAATCACTGTATTTATCACTATGATAAATAGACATTGGTTTAAGTATATATTACCTTGTTATTAAGAGGTATTTTTGCTTTTGATGAAAGAACAAGAAGTACATAATGCGATAGTGAAGAAGCCTTTCCCAGGTTTCCAAACCTACTTTGCTTCAACGAACGTGGATATATGTTTCGGTGCCGGCGGGGTCGGAAACGGGAAGTCATACTCTCTTGTTCTTGGATTCGCTGAACCGTTAATGCTTGACCCTGATTTTAGATGTTTAATAAGTCGTAGAAGCCTTGGGAACCAAAAAGCAGGAGGAGGATTTGTTGATACATTCAAGGACATATTCGGGGAATATGTAAAAGTTAAAGAGGCAGACACGCCACGTATATCATTCCAAAGTGGAGCGTACTGCGATTTGACTTATATAGACCCAACGAATATAGACAGAATGAGGGAGCGTGCGAAAGGATGGCAGTACGATGCGATTGCCATTGATGAGCTTACCGAAATGCCTTGGGAGGTATTTACGTACATTCAATCCCGTAATCGTGGAAAAAGCAAAACATTCACGGGGAAATTCCGTGCGACATTCAATCCTAAACGCACCCATTGGACGAGAAGATTCATAGATTGGTATGTTGGAGTTGACGGGAAGGGTATCCCTGATAGAATAGGAAAAGTCAGATTCTTTTTTGTTGCTGGGTCTACCGTTGATGATGTGATTTGGGGAGATTCAAAAGAAGAAGTTTACGCTAAGTGCAAGATACAGATAGACAGTTTGATTAAAGACTTGAAAGGTAAAGCAAAATATCAAGACTTTATCAAATCGTTTACCTTATACGAGGGCACAGTTGATGAAAATGAAGCTCTAATGGAAGGCAATGCAGGGTACGTTGGTTCAGTTGCCGCTTCTGGTACACGCTCTGCTGCTGGGCTTATCGGTGTAAACTATAATGCAGACCCAGATTCTGACGAAAAGATACCTATCCCTTCCACTTCCGCACAAGGCGTGTTCAACAACAACCCTGCCGTAAACGGTGACAAATGGATTACCGTGGATTTGGCGGATTACGGTACGGATAATCTCGTGGCTCTAGCATGGGATGGATTTCACGCATACGACATTCTCATTCTTAGCAAGTCCACTCCGAGAGAAAACGCTATGGCAGTGAAGACATTTGCATTTGAGCATGGAACAGCCGAAAGCCATATTATTTTTGACGCGACTGCTGGAAGGTACTTCAATGATTACATTCCCGATGCAGTACCTTATATCTCGCTAAATAAACCTTTCGGGCTTTACCAACTTACCGCAATGACAGTCAAGGATATGTGCTATATCAGATTATGCAAGATGATAGAGGAAGGCAACTTGACATTTGACGATAAACTTGCCGTTCAGACTTACACCCATCAAAACTTGAAATACAAAGTGACGGTTGAGAACGAGTTTATGGAAGAATGTTCCGTTGTGCGATTTGACGATATGCAGAGTGGGAAGAAGCGGCTTTGGAACAAGAAGAAAATGAATCAGATGTTAGGGAAAGGCAGGTCAATGGACTTGTTAGACCCATGCGCTATGAGAATGCTTCCGTGCGCTAACATTGAATACGGGAATGAGATTCAAGCAGGGTATTACAATCACGAGGAAGAAACCAAACAAGCGAGCCATGCACAGACAGAAGGAAGTATTTACGATGAACATTTATGGTATTAGGATGGCACTTATATGCCTCACAGAACATAATAATTATATATGTATATGCAGCGAGTAGAACGACATATTATCATTGGTAACAAGTACTTGGACAGGCTTTGTTTCCTATCCAAGAATTTGTACAACTACGCAAACTATATGATTCGTCAGGAGTTTACGAAGAGTGGTAAGTTGCTTCCTGAATACGGATTGACAGCTTTACTTGCAAAGGAAAAACAAATGGATTATACATCTCTTCCTGCGAAGACCAGTCAACAGGTTGTTGCTCTTCTATTCAAGAATTGGAAGTCGTTTTTTAAACTATGTAAATGCAAGGACAAGCTTAATGGTAAACCGAAACCTCCGAAGTATAAACATAAGACGAAAGGACGAAATATAGTCGTATTCACCTATCAGCAATGCAAGTTGAAGGACGGATACATTCACTTTCCGAAGAAAGTAAACATACAACCGTTAAGAACAAAAGTAACTAATTTGCGTCAGGTTCGCATTATCCCGCAATGTAGTTGCCATATCATAGAAGTAGTATATGAAAAAGAAAGTATTGAAACCACCGGACTTGAACCAAACTCTTATTTAAGTATTGACTTGGGATTGAACAACCTTGCAACTTCCTATGATTCGCTATGTCATAAGAGCTTTATCATAAATGGCAGAATATTGAAATCCATAAACCAATACTTCAACAAGAGGAAAACTAAGTTAATGAGTTTCATTGGAGGGAAAGGTACAAGTAGGCGAATAGGGAAACTAACACTAAAGCGGAATTGTAAAGTGAATGACTATATGCACAAGACTTCCCGATTTATTGTAAACTATTGTATTGATAATCATATTGATACTATTGTAATAGGTAATAACAAAGATTGGAAGCAGCAAATAAATATGGGGAAACGTAACAATCAAAACTTTGTCAGCATCCCATTTGAAAAGCTAATCTCTCAGATACAGTACAAGTCCGAAGAAGTGGGAATTAAGGTCGTAATAACCGAAGAAAGTTATACTTCCAAAATAGACCACTACGCAGGCGAAGAGATGTGTCAACATGAAACATATTTAGGTAAGCGCATACAAAGAGGTCTATTCCGTAGCAGTACAGGTAAAATCCTGAATGCTGATCTAAACGGAGCGATAGGGATTTTAAGAAAAGTAGTTGGCGAAAGCATCTCGCAAGTAGTCAATAGAGGGGGAGTGGAGACCCCAACGAGATTGCTGGTGTAATCTCGCAAATAAGTACCATTAGGATATGATAAGCTATAACGACATAAAGGATATTATCAATTCCCTTAAAACAGAAGGAATTGAAGCAAGATTAAGAGACGTTGCCTATTTGGTGATGTGCGATTCTTTTGTGGATAAGGACCTTGCTGCCAAGGTTGCTTACCAAGAAGATGAAAAGCCTTCAAACAAGGTGTTATCCACGCTTGCTGAGAAACTGAAACCTTTCGGCATCGGTGCTATCACTACCATATCTAAAGATGAGAACCGAGAAGCGTTGCTGAAAGAAATATCGGAGATGAAACAGATTGCAGACGACGCGAAAGCAAGTGGAGATTCAGATACTTTTATCAAAGCAAGTAAGGTCGTATTGGATGCACGTGTAAAGCTAAACGACAAGTTCAACATTGAGGAAGAAGAAGGACAACGAAGAATTATTGTTGTTCCGCAGAAACATGACATCATCTGTAAATGGACTTCGAGAGAGTGTTCTGCTATGCCGAGCAAGGAAGCCTGTATGAAGTATTACAACCTAATTGACGCAGACAAATGACACGGGAAGAGAAGAAGTTATATTTATTACGGAACATAAATGCCCTGTTACAGAAGAAGCCGTTTTTCAGAGGCAGCGATACTCCTTCCATTAACGATTATTCCGAAGGGCAAACCGCAACCGTTACAGAAACACGGACAGCATGTATTCCGAAGGTTAAAAAAACAATTGTCACACAGGAAAGATTTTTGAAGGAACTTGATCCGATGAGCCATGATGTCCTGTTTGACAATAATCTTCCAAGCATTTGCGTGAAGTTGGAAAACGGAGGTTATCAAGAAATAAAGTTCCAACGAACTGCATTGGCTCTCCAAGAGCAGATACTTGCAAGTCACGTTATCTATTTGTGCGGTAATCCTTGCGTGTTGTCTTTGAGAGGTGGAAATCCACCTGAAAGGGACAAAGAAAATTATTCTACTATCAAAGAGTATTGGGTTGACAGAAATATGGACGGATGGCGCACAAAAGCAGTCCGCACGCAGCTTGCTACGGGAGATGCAGGACTTTTATTCTACTATGACTATAAAGGACGTATCAAATGCCGCCTGATAAACTATGAGGGCGGTTATGTTATCATATCCCATAATGACAACAACGGTGACAGACTTCTTGAAAGTGTTTACTATGCCGATGCGGATGGTGTGGAATACATAGACAGCTATGACGACAAGTATATGTATCGTATGCGTAATTCGGGCGATGGAGCGGATGAAGATGGCTGGATAAGGGAAAACCCGGTAGAGCACGGTTTCAGTGAGATACCATTGTGTACCAAACGCGGTAATGTGGCGTGGAACAACGGACAGAGTCTTATCGAGATTTACGAGATTATCTACAACATCTTCTTTGTCATTCAGAAACGGAACGGCTGGGGCATTCTGTATATTAAAGGCAATCTGTCAGAAACGACAAAGAAACTTGCAGGGAGTATCATTTTGCAAGACAAGTCAATGGACGGTAACGGAAGTGCAGAGTTCAAAGCACCGCCCAGTCCGCAAGGTATGCTTGACAGTCTGCAAGATTTGTTCGAGAAGATACAGATAAACACCTCATGCACATTTCTTTTGCCTAAAGATGTCAAGTCAAGTGGTGACATAAGCGGACTGGCTATTACGCTGACCCGTGATTTAGATTTGAAGAATGCCCAGCAAGGGGTTATCGAGTGGCAGAATTTTGCAGACAAGATGATGCGCCTGTTCAAGGAGGGATTAGCCAAAGAATTGGTAAAAAAAGGCGAGAACGTAAATGCCATTACAGAATTTGACAAACTTCGTGTCAGCTGTAAGTTCAAGATATGGCAGCCGTTCAGCGCAACTGAGTATAACAACATGCTTATCTCAATGAAACAGGCTGGTATTCTCTCCACGAAAACGGCTATTGAAAAGAACACGGAGAGCACACCCGATGAGGAGCAACGAGTGACTAAGGAAGTTAAGGAAGCAGAAGAAAAGGTGATTGCCCAACAGCAAGCCAACAAAACGAACAAGCAGGAAGGAGGTAATAATGAATAAACAAGTGATAAACATAGATGCCAACTTCATTAAAGAGATTGCCAAAATGCAAGAGCGAATTGATGAAACAGATAACGCAATTTTCAATCTATTCATGAAGATACAAGACGTTAATCGACTTGATATTATGTATGATGGTGAGAATAGAGATCTGTACCATCACATTTATATGTTCATCGAATATGTCCTGCATAAGTTTCCAAATATATACGAAGAATTCAGAGAAAACAAACAACACAAGTAATGGAGAAACAGAGCCTATACATATACAAGCTGGATGCACATGGGGAAAAAGTCAAGTTTCCCAACGAAACCATGTCTGCAAAGCTGGGTGAATACACTTACACGGCACAGCGCATGGCCGGCACTCCTACGCTTACCGCCACGCTCAACTATCCGTCTTGCTTGGATGAAGAGTGGACTGGAGAGGAATTTGTGGAGTTCAGAGGTGAGAGATACTATGTCGACCAAACCCCTACATCTTCAAAGGACAACAAGAGCATTATGTATAAGCATGAACTCCAGTTCGTTTCAGAACGTATCGTATTGGAGAACGTGTATTTCATGGATGTGGTGACAACTGGAACAGATACTTATCATTCCAACTCTACTTCTGTGAAGTTCATGGGAGACATAAACGAGTTTGTAGGTCGCCTTAACGCTTCAATGGCAAAATCGGGTATCGGATATTCGGTAATCATAGATGATGATATTACTTCCGATTCCAAACTTGTTTCACTTGACAATGTGTATCTTGCAGAAGCGTTACAATCCATATATACCATATACGAACTTCCTTATTACTTTGTAGGTAAGGTTTGTCACATAGGATATACAGAGAATGTAATTTCTACTCCCTTCGAGTATAAGAAAGGGCTTGTATCAATAAAAAAGACAAACGCCAATTATAAAATTGTCAATCGCGTTACTGGTGTTGGTAGCTCTGATAATATCCCTTTCTACTATCCGAATGATGATGAAAAAGGTACTATAGAACGTACACAAAACCTTATGCCTTCCATTTACAGACAAACAAATGGAGCGGAAAGATTCTACAATGCGCTTAACGACACGTATAAGATACCTGGCACAAATGATTACTACTCTTTCAAAAATACATTTTCTTCTAAGAAGATAAAAGAGATAAAGGTAGATTTTAGCGATATAAAGCCTACTATAGAAAATGTGACAAACGCTTCGGGACAGTTATTTGGTGAGATTGCGGATATTGCTTTTGATGCTAATGATAGTGACGAACTCGGAACCGGAGAAGGGAATAATATATTCAATGATACAGATGAGTATGTACATTCTTATTTCTACATAAAATTACATATATATAATGGAGATTACGGCTTTAACCTGTTCGAACAGGGTTTGGAGGGTGGTACGGCTGTAATCAATATGACTACGGGTAATTGCGCTGCTTGCGAGTTTGAAATAGGAGTTACCTATAAGGACAATGAACCGGAAAGGGCATTCAACCCTGTATTGGTGGATTCTTCCGGGAACTTACCGGCAGGAGATTTTGAGCAGAAGGTTACTTCACAACCATCCCAATATGTAGAAAGCCAACAAAACACTTCTACAAATGAAGTTTGGATTGCAGTAAAAAAGGACAATACCACTTTCGGAATTGTTATGCCTAATGCCACCAATAACTATAAGCCTTCTGTCGGGGATAAATTTGTGATTACAGGCATTAAGATGCCTAAGTCCCTTGTACTCGCTGCTGAGAAGAGATTGGATGAAGCATTGATAAAGTATATGTCAGAGAATAATGACGAAAAATTCACATTCTCCGTCAATTTTTCCAGAGTATTTCTTGCAGACAATATTCAATTAGCAGAATTACTAAATGAGAATGTTCGCATGTATATAAAATACAACGAACATGAGTATCTTATGTATGTAAATTCATTTACTTGTAAAGCGGACAAAAATTGCTTATATGACATATCTGTTGAATTAACAGACAAATTATCTGCAAATGTTTCTGCATTACGAAGTACTATTACAGAAATTGCAGGCGATATCATAGGTAATACATTGGGAGGGAATAGTATTTCTACTACTGATATCTTAGCAAAAGTCTCTCGACATTTTCTCAGTAAAACACAAGATGACCGTACCCCGCACAAGTTATCCTCTGACAAAGCTTTTGAAATAGGAAAATTTGTCAGTGGTAGTACAGGTGGTATCATAATGGTTGATAAGGAAACAGGTCAAACCTATGCGGAGGTTGATAAACTGAAAGTCCGCATGAAAGCCTATTTCGAATCACTGGAGATACAAAATGTAAATTCTGTAGGTGGAAAGATAGTTCTAACTCCGGGTGGTGCTGTTACGCTTATTGATGTTTGGACCAAGGGTACCATTGAACAAACGCCCATACTTTCAATGGCAGACGGGAATCCTATATTGCTTGCAGATGGCAGTGAACTCCAATTGATGGATAAAGAAACGGTAGACAATGGCGTCCCCGAAGGCGTGTACAGATGTTTCTTCCTTGCCGAACAGGACGGTGTGGAAGTGGAGAACCGCTTCCGTGCAGGTTTCCAGGTACAGAGCAAAAACTTCAACATACAAAAACCGGGAGAATACCAACAGGTAGCGAACCATTATTATTGGCGTTTATGTGTAGGGGCAAGCAAAGAGCCTATCAATGTCGGCATATACAAATTGCACTATATTGACCTCAGCATGGCGGATTGCGACACAGGCAGTGACATCCCGGCAAAGGGTGATACTGTAGCCCACCTTGGTGCACGAATCAAATGGAAAGGCATTGACAACAAGGACGTGACGGATGAAAGCAATATTGACGCACAGAATGCCATTGTTTTCTCTTCTACCGATGTGTTCAGCCCGAGTGTTACTCTGTATCACGGTATAGACTCCTACTCCTACTTGAACAAGGAGTATGTTGAGTATGGCGTAGACAAAACTAACAACAAGGCGTTTTTCCATGTGTACGGTGATGCGTATATTGGGGACCGTGATGGTAACAGCTTTGTTAAGTTCACCCAAGGTGAAGGCGTGGAATTGAAAGGAAAGCTTCACATTCAAGAAGGCTCCACCGGTTCCGCCAATCTGACCGACCTTCCCGATGAGATATATAATGCCGTGCAGATAGGTAATGAAAATCTCTTATTAAATTCAGGGTTTACGGGTGATTATGATAGCATTGATATATCAGAATCAACACAAATGCAGGCAGACACAGAAGTTTATTCGCCAAAAATAAAGTACTGGGAAGGGGATGCGAATATCGTAGAAGACAGTGAAGCCGTGTCCGGTTACAGAGCAGATATCGGTTACTTGTCGCAAGAGGTTAACCTTATGTTGGAGGAGCAGTATGTGATAAGTTTAAGAGCCAAGGGTACATCTCTTACTGTCGGATATGGGGATTATAATTCTACAGAGTCTCTTAACGATACATATAAGAAATATGTGTATAAATTCACCTGTCGGTCATTAGGCGTTTTTTTTATTTCCGGCAAAGCATCAGTGTGCGATATTAAGCTGGAAAGAGGTACCATTCCGACAGATTGGTGTCCATCACGATTGGATACCGATAAATCGGCAGACAGATTCAAATACCTGCAATACATACAGGATGCAATCAAAGATGGTTCTGTAGACATTCTTGGTGGTTTGATTTTGGCTAACATGATACAGCTTGGGAACTACAAGAACGGAAAGCTTCAAAAAGTAACCGCAGGTATTTCAGGTATTTATAATGACGATGACGATGTGGCATTTTGGGCGGGTGGAACATTACAGCAAGCTATGCGTACAATAGCCCGATTAAAATCCAATCCTGATTACAGTCCCTCTGATTCTGAGTGGGGTAATCTTGCCAAGTTTATAGCAACTCATGGTGGTGATATATTTTTAAAAGGATACATATACGCTGTAGGAGGATTATTCAGGGGGCGTGTAGAAACTGCTATTGATGGTAAGAGGATTGTGATAGATCCGGTAAGTAAGACTTTGAAAATGTTCACGGCAGAAGGAAATGAGACAGTGACGATGAGGTTTGACAGGTCGGAAGAAGGTTATGAATATGGAGATATTATTTTAAAAAAATACAGCAGCAATAATGAAGAATTACTGAAAACCACAGTATATCCGGAACGAATTAGAATTGAGAATAAGGTTGAAAAAACAGACATCCTTATTGCACCTGAGAACGTAACGGTTATAGGTGGGAATGGTGAGGTAATGAGGGTTGGAATGAAAGCGGTTTATTCCGATATATCATCCAGACATTATATATCTGACCTTTTTTCAAGTAATTGGCCTACTTCTGAGGACAGCGTGGAAACGGGAGGTGTATATATGACATCAATCCCTATTGGTGATTCAATCATAAGTGGAGTGTTAAGAGTAAAAAAATAATATATGAATTTAAATACGATACTGAATTCGGGAAAATTTCGGGATATAGCTGCTCGTTTGAATGAGAATTTCAGCAAAATCTCTACCGCCATAGATAGTGTGAGTCTGTCGGCGACAAAAAATAAAGGGCTATTCCCAACTGTTGAGGAATTGAAGTCCAAGTACCCAAATCCATCCCCCGGAGATTGGGCGGTGGTTGGTGATTCTATCCCTGGGAAGATATACCGTTGTAAAACAGCCGGTTCGTGGATGGATACCGGGAAGACAGGTGGTGGAGGTAATGTTGATTTAGCCGGATATGCAAAAAAAACAGACCTTGCCGGACTGGAGAGCAGTTCGGAAAAAATTAATCAGATTGGGGAAAAATTGGCGGGTGACTCAGGTTGGTTTAATGTCCCAATATCTCTATCGATAGGTAGTATTGGCTCCGGAACTCCTATTAACCCGTCAGCAAAAAACAGGCTATCATCACAATTCATTTCTATCGAAGGGAATCGGACCTATCAGTTCAGATGCAATGACGGATATCAGTACTTCATCGGCGGAATTGATGCTTCGGTAAAATATGAAGATATAACAGATTGGATGAGTGGCACAAATACTGTAACCATCCCTGCTAAAATTACAGATTTTGCCGTATCTTTAAAAAAGACATCCTCGCAATATGTGCTGGTAGAAATGGATTTGGGTGAAATCATTAATGGCTCTACTGATATGTCAGGCAATCTAACCTCTTCCGATACTAGAATTATAACGAAGAATATGATTCGGATAGAGCCTAAGAAAAATTATACCTTACGTATAAATCCCGGGTATAATTATTCTTTGATAGGATATGGTGAAAATGGACAATTGGTCAATGATTATGGTTGGTCCGACAAAAACATTACTGATTGGTGGAGCGTAAATTTTTTTAGGATAGCATTCAGGCGAACCGATGATGGTGCTATATCTCCCGATGATTTCGCTAAAGTTGGTTTCTCTATGTCGTATGAAGGGGCGTCCGGCACGGAAGAAGACTTCTCCGAATCAGATATACCATTAACCGGAATGACGATATATCAAGACGGACAGAGATATTCTCCGGCAGCACCTTATAAGTCTGTGAATATGAATGATTCGGTATATCTCCCTAACGACAAGTGGGTCAGAGGTACGCTTCAATCGGACGGTTCTGTCAGTACTCCGAGTAGTATTCGATTGGTAACTAAGGATATGATAGATATCAGCAATTATAGTATTGTGAGGTTGAAGACGGATTCTCGTTTCAAGGCATACCTGATGGGGTACACTTCTTCCGGTACGGTAGTCGGGACTGTGCTTGACGATACATCGGAAGGTGTTTACCGGAGAGAGCCAAATGTGCATTATATCCGTATATCCTTACGGCGCAATGATGGCAATGAAGAAATGCCACCTTGGGAGTTAGGACCATCCATTATTGAGTTATCATTTGAAGAAGGTACATTAACCGGCAGTAATGATGTGATTCTGAATAACAAGGATAAGGAATCTGCCGTAATCGCTGCATCCATATATTATAATTATAATGGGGATAGATTCGATAACGACACTTCTCAGGTAAATTTTTTCGAATTTGCATTCATAGCAGATACCCATGGGCATGATTCGGCTGTTAGCCGTTTTTTGCGATACAGCCAAAGGTTTGGCTGCATTGATTGCGCCATCCATGGAGGGGATATTGTCAATAAGAGTGTATTAAGTGATTATAATTGGTTCAACCGTTTACAGGAGGATTTTAAGAAACCTTTTCTTGTTGCTCTGGGCAATCATGATCAGTCAAATGCCAACTCTTTACCAACGATTTCTCAGTTATATGACCGGTTTTACAAGCCTTATGTTAAAAAAAACGGAATTGTAATTCAGTCCGGTAAAACTTATTTTTATCGGGATTTTTCGGAATATAAGGTTCGGGTAATTGTACTTAACGCTTGCGAGATACCATCCGATTCCGTTAAGTCCAGCAATAATGGAGCAGATTACTATAAGACTTGCTGTTCTCAGGAACAAGTAAACTTTTTAATCAGTGCGTTAAAAGTTGAAAATGAATGGCATGTAGTTATCGTGACACATTATTTTAACACCTTGGTCAGATTTGAAGAAAATCCATTTACAACCGAATATTGGTATGGTAAAACTTTTGATTACACATTTCCCAATGGGCAGTCAGGCGATGTCGTTTTGGATATCCTTACTGCTTACAAGAACAAGACTGCAATTAATAAAACTTATACATATACTGTTGATAATTGGCAATCCGTATTAGGAAGTGTGACAGTTGACATAGATTTCGCCACATACAATGGAACATTGGTTGGCGCATTCGTTGGTCACCAGCATTGTGATACATTCGGGTACCTGAATGGGATACCTGTAATAGCTGTGGCATCGGGAACGACTGATTTGGCGGCAGCCTTTGAATCTGATACTCCACGTATCAACGGAACGAAAACAGAGGATTCATTCAATATTATAGCAATTGATACTGTCAATAAAAAAATAAAGATGGTAAAAATAGGTGCTGATATGACATATAGTATGAATGAGAGAAAATATGTGGCTATCAATTACTAATTTAAATTTATAATATTATGACACTGACTATTATTTCTTTGGTTTTGCTTACCGCATACATAATGTATGCAGTAAAAGTATGTGGAATACCTTACTCTGTCTCCGACACTTACTATCAGTTGGAGAAGCGTAATTATCCTAAATGGCTGTTTCAGTTTGCCATGATTGTTCCGGCGATGTTATTGCTTCCGGCATGGTTGGACTGCTCACCCGAACCGATTCAATTCCTCACTTTCCTATCATGTGGAGGTTTGATGTTTGTAGGGGCAGCTCCCTGTTTCAGATTGGAATTAGATGGCAAGATACATTATACCGCTACTGTCGTATGTGGATTATCTGCCATGCTATGGACTTGCATTGTAGGATTTTGGTATATCCCGCTTTTTTGTTTCATCGTGGCCGGATATATGATATATAGATTTGATAAGCCGGTGTTTTGGATTGAGATAGCTGCATTTGTAAGCACTTATATATCCATATTGGCAGAATGTTTATAATGTAAAACAAATAATTATGGCAGGAAAAACAATTAACGAGCTTGACGCACGGACAATGCCGAACGGTAAGGAGAACATACCCTTCCAGGAAGGGAATACAAACGGAAGATTATCTACCGATACGTTGAAAAGATACGTGGCACCTGATTTAACACCTTACCAGAAAACCGTAGACGCTGATAAGAAGTATCTGTCTGCCGAAGCTATTGACGATGTGACATCAATATTATAGTTTTATGAGAATCAATTATCAGTCCGATTTTAAAATCATAGAGAAAAACCTGAATGGAGACCTGAAAACTCCTTTCCGGTTTACTTATCAGACAGCATTGTCGAAACCAGTTGTAGTCTCTTTTGACGGACACGACTACAAGAACTGTCGCAGGCTGGATGATGGCAGCCTGCTGGTTGTGTTTGATAATCATGGCATGCGTACGGGCAACCTGACGGTCAGACGCGAGTATTACCTTACTGATGCTGATTTTGCTGATGGTATCTGTAACCTTGTATCCATGGAGTTTACAGGCATCGTTCTTGTCAATGGCAAGTCTGATGACAGTACAGGTACAATTGAGGTTTATCCAAACTACCAGAAAGGTGATAAGGGAGACCCAATGACATGGGATTCCATGACAGAGGAGCAGCGCGACGAATTAAAAGACTCTGTGGTAAAGGATGTGCAGAATGAGATGCTTTCTTCCTTTCCTATTTCCGATAAGGAATACGAAGATGTATTGAGTGGTTCCCTTTAATCGGGAACCGATAAAGAATAAATTTACGAATTAAAATAAGAATTATATGGCTAAAATTCATAAACTTACCAAAGACGGTCAGACCATTTACCCGGCTACAACCACTGATGCGGTGGTACATCCAACTAGTCGTAAAAACCTTACGGAAGAACTTTCCAAATTAGAAAATTATAATGGGCTAGATTCCCCTCATTGGGGAGTTGCTGTTCAAGAAGAATTCAGTAAAGTTGGAATATTTCTCCTAAATGGAGAATTTAGCGGCAATAATCATTATAAAACAAAATTATATTCTCTTAAATCCTTTAAAAAAGGAGTTGCTTCTATTCAAGAATATGGAAGTGGCTACTACTCTATTGGTATTTCAGATTCTAGTTTTAAAATGATTAAGCCTATAATGAAGGTTAATTCTATGGATCCTAAAAACGTTCTATATAGTTTTATCTCTAATGATTCGGAATATTATCTTTTTACAACAAGTCGTATAAATACTGGAGGAAAAGAACCGGAGTTATATACTGAATCTTCAGGTGTAAATAAAATACAAGAAATAACAAAATCAATTGAATTATTAAATTCAAGTTTAATAGTTTCTAAAGAGACAAAACTAAGTTCAAAAAAATCTCTTGATGGATATTTTACAATGGATAATAAATTTCTAACCGGACAATATACGACAGAGTTTTATCCATTAGAAGATTGTAATTATATTCTAAAAGGCATAGATTATGGTACAGGATTGATAACGTATGGGTATTCTAAAGCAATGAGTTCTTCTGTAGAAGATATATTACTAAAATTCCCAATGAATTCTCCAACGCAAGAACCTATAACATTTAGATTGAATAAAGATGATCATCCTAAGGATGCAAAATTTATTTTTGTAACAAAAAGAAAGATTTATGAAAAAGATCTTTTTAGGATATCAGACACCTACATAAGCGATATGTTATTTGAAGCTGATTTTACTAAAATGACAGAATCTATATCCTATGCTGGGTATATTCTCCATGAAGAGTGGCTCGAAAATAACTCTTATACAACTTTTTATTACCCATTAGACAAGTCTTTAGATTATAAAATTATAGGTGAAGAATATGGTTCTGGTATTCCGAGCTATGGTTTTGCAACAAATACTAATAAAGAAAAAGATAGTATAATTAAATTTATTAATATGAATGCCGGCTCTGGAATTGTACCTTTCGATGTCGTAATAAAGAAAGAAGATATTCCTTTAGAAGCCAATTATATTTTTGTGGTTTCAAGAAATAGTAATCCCAAATATCTGTATGAAGGACTGAAAAAATTTATTCCCGAATTAAATAAAGAAAAAATAAATTTATTAGAAAAAAACCCCGGTACTTTTAGAGCAAGAGTTATTGAATATACAGATAAGGTTGTTGGAAAAGAATATACTGACAACAATGTTAATAGAACTTTTAATCTGTTACAGGTTATAAGAAAGTATAATACTACGCATGATATAATGGTATGTCTTGGGTTGAATGGCCCTAATGGAATGTTTGGTATTCGTGGATGGAGATTACTTTCCAATCAAAACAGAACATTATCAAAATTTCCACAAGATACGTCATTTACAGAAATGAGTGAGACTATAGGGCCATGGAAAATAAAATCTGTAAGCAATGCAGTAGGAGATAGCGGTCAAGACTTTGTAGGAGGATTTCATGCTTTAATTAATCCCGATACAGATAGTAATTATCCATCCGCAAAAAATTTAGGATACATTTTTTATGCTGATAACAAGGAATTATCTGTGGGAGAAGAAGTTTTTTGTAATAGTATAACAGCAATTTCTTCTGTTAATATATGCTCAAGCAACACTTTTGACAAACAAACAAATACGGCAAGAGAAGTTCTTAATTATCAAGATACTTATCAAATGCAAGGAGATAAAATATATGTATTTGCCAAATTTAAAGCACTAGAAGATATTACCATAAATTTACATTATGGGCTTCAAACTGCTGTGTTTAATCCTATTATTGGCTATTTGACTGATAATGGAGTAATTGAAACAAATACAAGCATAGATTGTACTAAAAAAGAAATTACACAAATACCTTATTTAGTTTATGCTAAAAAAAACGATGGAAACACTTTGTACTGCAAGATGTATGATCAAGGTGCTATGACTGGGGATAGAGCGAACGGTGTTAAAGCTTTCCAAATGAGTTATGGTGCAGGAAATACTAAAACTTATCACTATGTATATGGAAATGGTAAAATAGGAAACCTGAAAAAAGGTGATTCAAATTACTATACTGGATGGTTTTGTATTTCTGATAAAGATTTTGCAATTGTAGACTAAACTTCAAAAATCCCTGCATGCCTTCGCAGGCAGCAGGGAATAAAACTTATGCAAACCTCGCCAGGTCTGTTGGGTTATGAAAAACACATGCAAATATAGTATTAATCTTAAAAACAGACAAAATGAAAGATGTAATTTACAACTTTATCCAACAACACATGATGACACACATCGTGCTGATTGCCTTATGTATCGCTGTCACTATTGGGGCTATGTTTATAGACCTGTTGACCGGAGTGATGAAAGCCAAACAGCGCGGTGAGGCAAGGACATCGACAGGTTACAAGAAAACGGCTGTCAAGGCAAAGAAGTACTTCACGCCATTCTTAGAATTGTGTTTCATAGACTTACTTTGCTGTGTCGTTATCCCTTTCCCTGTCTTCTCCATGATTTGGACGGTCTATTGTATATTCTGCGAATTTATATCGGTAAGGGAAAAATCATGGGAAAAGGCGGAATTGAGGAAAGCAGAGAAAACGATGAGTGTGATAATTGAAAACAAGGAAGATATCGCAAAATTGGCTGCACAGATATTATTTGAATCCAAGAAGGAGGAAAAGAAGGAATAAAAAAGCCGGTATCGCTATACCGGCATAGTTATCGCCATATCTTTTATGAAAAGCAGTATAATTAAATACTGTCGCAAACATACATAAATTATTTAAATATAAAAAATATATAATATGAAATTAAGAGTAGAAAGATTATGGAAGAAACCCGCTTACACGGTGGGCAGACTGTTCGTAGACGGAAAGTTTTTCTGCAACACACTGGAAGACACCGTCCGCGATTTGAGCAATGAAAAGAAGGTATATGGCAAAACCGCCATCCCTTACGGAGAATATAAGGTAGTATATAACTGGTCTCCCAAGTTTGGCAGAAACCTGCCACGATTGCTTAACGTCCCTGCCTTTGAAGGCATCTTGATACATCCGGGGAATACTGCCGATGACTCTGCCGGCTGCATACTTGTCGGAAGGAATACGGAAGTCGGGCGATTGACCGAATCCCGATATACATCCGATAAGCTCAATGTGCTGATAGAGGATGCACAGAGAAGAGGCGAAAGTATTACAATTGAAATCGTTTAACAATTAAATCTACAATTATGGCATTAAAGGATATAACCGGCAATTTTGCAGCATCCGGCTCCAATCAGGAGTATAAGTTTCAGCCTGCTGCGTCTACATTTGGTTTGCAATTGGTATTCGATGCACATCCGTCCAAGGTGGTATTGTATCAGAGTTTGGACGGTGAGAGTTGGGTGTCGTTTGAAGTCGATTACGGGGTTGGAACAGTTTGGCAGAAGAACATCGAAGGTGTTATTGGTGAGCAGCATATCAAGATTCAGTGCAATGTTAAGCCTGTCAAGGCATTAATTTTGGAGTGATATGAAGGTTAACACAATATCTTTAAATTCGGTGCGGTTGAATACAATCGCACTGAATCACATTGGCGAAATCCGTTCGGGTGGCGGTGGTTCCAAGCCTTCCCCTATCCCTCAATGGATAAGGGAGCATATCTCATTCTATTATGACATGAGCAAACCGATGGATGTGTATCACACTAATTTTACAAAGTGGGTCAAAGGTCCGATTGGTAATGCTATCGGTAAACAAACAGAGAATGAAATTATTCTCAATGGAAGAAGAAACGAAGGTGACACTACGTTAGGTTACTTAGTAACAGATAAATCTTTGTTTTTGACTAAAGGCGATTTAATCAAGATAGAAGGAGCTTCAAATGAGGCTAAAATTAAGGTGATTGTACAAAAGAACGATAATCAATGGGTAAATGCTTTTAATGGTACAGATGAAATTGTAAGCGATGGTATATATGAATTTAGCTTGACTCCCATTAATTATAAAGGTATACAAATAGAAATAACAGGTGTTACCACTTACTCCAATCTCAAGATGACCCTTCTTCCTAGCGGCAAATCTGTCCCCTCCAATGAGATACTTAAGGTATCGGGGTATCTACAGGACCTGTCAGGTCGGAAAAGGAATACGAAGTTGAATAACTTTCTCTTCGACATGATGAGCGGTGTAGATGGGTATAAGAATGAGTCGTTTGAGACTGTTCCTGGAAATACTAATATAAAATGGAAGCATCTCTCTTACTACTCGATACAAGGTAAGCCAACGCAAAAAGCTACAGACTTCGGGCTTTACAGGGTTAAAAACAATGCCAATAAATTCCTATACTTAAAATGGAACATAGAAGGGATACAAGAAGGCAATAAGGTCTATTTGGCTCAATATAATAATGAAAGCACAAGAATTGAGTTAACCAATGGTGTTAGCGATATAGCCTTGGATACGACTAATAGCGATAACCAGGGATATGGTTATGTGGTCATTATCTCCGACCAACCCTACTCCACAGACATCACCATTACTCAGATACCCGAATATCCCGGTGCATTAGTGACAGATGGTGTAGATGACTACGGATTGGTAGAGAATCTGAGTAGTGGAGTGAAGATGCTGTTTATGACTATAAATACTTTTTCCCAAAATAGATATATTTACGAGCAGAGAAAAGAAAAGGACATTCTTACATTCTCTGTATTAGGTAAGCCTGGCGGTGATGATGTGGCTTATAATTGGAAAAACAACGGACATACTTATATTGATGGTGTTCTGAATAACACTATTACAAGTGCAAATCTGCTAAACAAGAAGCATATTTTGACAATTGTAAATGATGATGTAACAGTTGAGAACACAAAAACCCCAAGATATTTCGCTACTGATTTTGAAAATTATCCATCCAAACTCGCCTTCTACAACTCCATAGCCTTCGACTCCATACCAACAGAGGCAGACGGATTCACAGAGCAAGAATTAATTGATTACGTATTAACTAATATAATTGGACAATGAGATATACAATCGTTACAGTGGAATGGCTGACCCAACATGGATTGTTGGCTATGCCGACAATGCGAAGCAACGCAGACGGCACTAAAGTAGTGCTGCATGAAGAATTCGTTAACCTCTTCCCAAGGGACTCCTTCCCCACCTACAGAATGGATGACCCCGAATTCGTACAAATCATGGAATCGGAAGAATGGAATCACGAACCGCAACCTTATAGTGCTGATTACATATTGGCTGCATCCGCACAAAACATGGTGGAATCCGCCAAAAAACAGATACAGACATTGAGCCTGACAGACAGCGAATCTTTAAAAGTTAAATCGCTGTACCCCGATTGGGCGGAATATATAGACGAATCCTTATCCAAGGGGATGAAGGTTAATTACAAGGAACACCTGTATAAGGTCCGGCAAGATATCCCTATGGTTTTGGAGAGCCAATATCCCGGCATGGCTACGGCAGCACTCTACGAAGTGGTTGTAGAGACCGCATCAGGCACCAAGGATGACCCGATACCCTACACACCTCCTATGGAGATATTCAAGGACAAGTACTATACTCAGAATGACGTATTGTATATCTGCACAAGGGACAGCGGTCAGGCATTGACCCATGACTTAAGCAGCTTGGTAGGGTTGTATGTTAATGTTGCAAGCTAAAAGCAAATTGAAATGAAATGGCTTCCTTACATATTACTGATTGTACTCGCTTTCGGTTTAGGATGGTTCGCAAAGCCATCCCCCGAAGCAGTTATAGAGGCAAGAACGGATACGGTATTCAGTTCAAGCCTTGTGGTAAGAAGGGATACGGTTCCCTACTACCTTCCTACTCCTTTGATTTGCTGGCACACGGGCGATACTATCCATGTAGGTGATACGGTGCTCCCTGTCGAGCAGAAGATATACCGGGACAGTAACTATACGGCTTATGTCAGTGGCTATAACCCGAACTTGGACAGTTTGAAGGTATATCCTAAGACTGTCACGGTTACTAATGATATTGTGCGCATACCGAAATGTCCATCAAAAAAATGGGGATTAGGGATTCAGGCAGGATATAGTTATCCGGTGGGGAGTTATGTAGGAATTGGAATTAGTTATAATTTGTTGGTGTGGTAATTTATTTGTATAATTGCAAAATTATAATATAAAAAAGAAGGGAGGTTCAAAATGAAATAGGACACTATACCGAGGATTATCCTCACAACGCTACGAGTAGAAGCGTAGCGATTACTCAAAATAACAAAAGCAGTTCTTTCGGGGGCTAAGAATTAAAAAAAAGCCCCCAACATATCATCATATTAATATTGCCACATAAAAACATGATAAAGCATAAGATACCTGATGTTGGGGGCTAATATCTTCAACATAAATATCTTATGCTTTGTTCATCAAAATCTCATGTTTTATGTGGCGAGGCAAAGATAAGCATAAAAATTAGAAAAAACTATGTGCAAATCAGAAATCTTTGCCAAAATAATTAATATTGTTTCAAAAGAAACCGAAGTGCCTGTAGACCAAATATTATCCTCTGATAAAAACATGGAAACAGTGGATGCCCGGTATCTTCTTGTGTCTCTCCTGTCTGAAAGCGGCATGTACCCTTCACAAATAGCCGTTCATATCCACAAAACCAAACGTGCTGTTAACTACATGATATCAAATTTCTATGAGAGGATGGAAAGCGGGAAAATGTTGAGAATATATTGGGATAATATAAAGAAATCATTGGGAAACAACTGATTTTACATAAGTTACAACATATGTACTTTTGCATACGGTCAATTTTGACCGGGATACAAAATACAAATACTTATGGAAAGAACTTATGTTTTTAATTCAGACGGAGGCAATGGAGGTTCAGGCGGTAGCAAGCTTGACATTACCGCCATGCTTCCCGGAATGTTTGGGAACAAGGGGATAGACCCTAACCTGCTTGCCTTGATGAATAACGGCAACGGCTTTGGAGGACAGGACGGATGGTGGAGCATTATCTGGCTTGTTGTGATAGCAAGTATCTTTGGATGGAACGGCAATGGTGGCGGTTTGTTCGGTGGACGTGGAGGAAACGGAGCTAACGGACTTCCGGCAGAATTGGCAGGAAACGCAGGACGCGAATTGTTGATGCAAGCTATTCAGGGTAACGGTAATGCTATCTCTCAATTGGCTTCTTCATTCAACTGCTCTACCCAACAGGTTCAGACAGCATTGTGCAATGTTCAGAATAGCATTACACAAGTAGGTAATCAGGTGGGATTGTCAACCAACCAGATTATTAATGCTATGCAGTCAGGCAACCAGTCTATTCTTACTCAACTTGCCGATTGTTGCTGCAAAACGCAAACAGCTATTGAAAGACAAGGCTATGAAGGACGTTTGCAGAATTGCGAATCAATGAATGCCCTTACCAATACAATGAACAACAATGCATTGTCATTGCGTGACGGTGCTACTGCAAATACGAATGCTATCCTTGCCAAACTTGATGCAATTCAAAATCAGGCATTACAGGACAAGATTGCATCTCTTACTGCGGAAAAGGCTACTTTAACAGCCGAAATATCCCAGCGTAATCAGAACGCCACTATCCTGAGTGCAGTAGGACAACAGATTGCTCCTTTGGCAGCCGGATTGCAGGCATTACAAGGAGACGTTGATGGAATCAAATGCAAGCTCCCCAATACTGTGAGTGTTCAATACCCCAATTTAACCGCTATTAATACAGATTGTTTCCGTGCAGCCGCCTACGGTGCATATATGGGTGACGCTGTATACGGACGTAGTGGATGTGGTTGCAACAACTACTGGGGTTAATCCGGTAAGAAAGGAGGTAGATATGTGGCCTAACTTTTTTACAGGATTCCCATCCCTATTCCCATCAATCGGAAGAACAAATTTCAACACTCTTCCTACGGTGGCTGTGACCGTCGGCACGGAGAATGTTACTTTGGAACTTCCTAACCACGCATTCCGTAACAGGGATTATGTTGGAGGATTCTATATCAGCCTCCGTCAGGCTATACCTGCCGGCACGACTGCAACTCTTCCGATACTGATAGGGACTAATGGGGACACAAGACCGTTGATGGCTTATAACAATGAGCCTGTGACTGTTGAAAACTTAGCCGGAACAGGCATCTATGAAATTCACTATAACAAGTACACCAACGAATTGTATCTTGTTAATGGTGGATACAGACCGACAACGGCTCCGGCTCCTACAGCAGAAACAGCTTCTTTAAGGAGCAAGTAATAATTAACATGGAGTTTTGTGGTGATTTCCAAAATGGAAATAGCCACACTCCTTTAAAATCAAACAATCATGTTTCAGAACTTACGAGCAAACAGCCAATTGTATGTACTTCACAAAGAAGCCAAACATTATATAGAAACAGCCTCAGTGGTCAGTGTGTCAACCCCAAGAGCCAAATATCCAGTGGCACAACCATTTGCTTCTCCTCAGGTGGAAATGGTGGTGGACGTGGTGGCTTCCATTAATGGGCAGAATACAACTTTCCAGAACCTTCCTGCCGGAGGAGATATAGCGGACTTCGGGCAGAACGGCAATATTGTAATATCATGTTCACGTGATGCGATGAACAATGAAATATCCATGATAAAGCAGAAGAGACTGGAAAGGGTTAACAGCAGAGACTATGACCTTAGTGTGATAGCGTCCTGTGATGAGATGCTGACAATGATCAACCCCGAATTTGCAGAGAAGCAACGACAGGAGAACGAGATCAATACGCTGAAAGGGCAAATGGCTGAAATGAGCAAGAACATGTCTGACCTTATGGAATTGAACAAACGGCTTATGGAACAGCTCGGAGTGGTTGAAACATCCAAAACAAAGAAATGATTATGGGAATGTGGGAAATATTAGAAGAAGGGCGTGACGATTACGGACGCGGCTTCGGTATGAGAGGTGACGAAGTGGAGGAAGCCTACAAGGAAGGCTGCCGCAAAGGTTACGAAAAAGCCATGAGAGAGATGCGCGGAGAGATGGGTTTCCGTGATGGTGGGAGAAGTTATTCAGGTGGTGGAAGCTCATCCGGCATGGATGAACGCAGATACCCCGGATACTTTCCTGAATATCCGCGTATGGATGAAATGGGCGAACGCAGACGCAGACGCTCTAACGGTGAATTCTATTAATAACAGGAGGGGTGAAACGCCCCTCTTTTTAAATTAAGGCTATGGAACAAAGATTAGATACATATAGCAAATTCCCATCAGGAATGCAAGAATACCTGGAATCATACGGATTCCATTTCAGTAAAAAACTTTACGAATGGGCTGTTTCAAAAATGAAAGTGAAAGACGAGGCAACAGGCAAGGAAAAGAAACTTGACCCTTGGAGTAAAGATGAGGTGGACGATATGCTCAAAGCAAACGGAATTACCATCGAACACGACAAAGGATATGACGTTGCCTATGTTGCAAATATGTTGAAAGCGGATTTTTTCAAAAAATCATTGGTTGACGAAGCACATTTGTGCAAACACATAAAGTGCTACCTTGATGATATTGATGGGGACCCTTGCAGGGCGTTTGATGAATTCTTTGCCACCTGCATCGGTAAAGGAGTTCCTGTAATTTGGTCTGATGTTATATGATTGTTCAGGAGTTCTACATACCGAAATATGGGGATTGGCACGTCAAGGTGTATTATGCGGTACACACTTATTGGGCTAAGGAAATCATTACCGACCTGTACCGTATAGGATGCAGGGGGGATTCCCTCAAACGTGCGTATCGCAACCTGACGGAAGGCAGGATGAATACCGGACTTACCTATTCGGACTACAGGAGAAGAGAGACGGTAATGGTGCTCTCTTTGACTTCTACCCCCGAACAGTTTCAAAATTCGTGGGACCACGAAAAAGGTCATTTATGCCGGCATATTTCCAAGGCTTTCGGAATTGACCCTTATGGAGAGGAAGCACAATATCTCAGCGGATATGTCGGTCAGAAGATGTTTCCTGTTGCCAAGAAATTCTTGTGTGAACATTGCAGAAAGGGAATGGAAAAATAATAATCGAACAGAAGCGTTCTTTGACTTGTTGGAATTACCGCTAAATTTAAAGTGTTAATAGCCATCTTTGGTATTGTCATATTGATATAATTGCCTATATTTGCGTCATATAGGAGTACTGGTATGTACAACAGCATTATCTTGCACTATAATAAGGAATTTACAGGAATACCGTAATTAGATATCCTTCTGTAAATATTAGTATTATTTTCTTGTACTATGAATAAGGTAATTAATATTCCAAATGCGGATAGAGATGAACGGATAGGTAGTGTTTTTAACCATTTATTTTCTGTCATTTTTGCGAATGAACAAATAAGGGATAATGATGTTCCTGTTTGGGATTTTTCAAAAACCTCATTTTTCCATCCATTTTTTTTGTTCCCATTTGCCATATATAAAAGCAAATGTAAGAACGTACAGTGTAAAAATGTGGTTGGGTATATGAAAAACTATTTAGAATGTGTTAAGTTCTTTGATATGCTGACGATAAAAGATGACATGGATCTAAATAGTGCGTTGAAAGAATATTTAGGGAAAAGTTATATCCCTATATGTCGCTTTAGTCGATTGAATAAGAATATAGATTCAATGCAGACCATTATTCAAGGAGTTATTGAAAAACAGAAAAATTTAGATTTAAAACTTAAAACTCCACTTTCGTATTTGATTAGTGAGTTAATTTGCAATATAAATCAACATTCTGATAGTGATTATGGTTATATATATACGCAATATCTGAAACGTGAGAATTGTTTGGATATATGCATTGCTGATGATGGAATAACAATTTATGGAAGTTATGTCAAGTCACAAAAGATGCTTGATAAGATAGGTGACAATGAAGCTGAAGCATTGAAATATGCAAATGAAGGATATTCGACTAAAGATCTTCCCAATGCTGAAAGTAGAGGATTTGGTATATCATCTACTAAAAGTATGATTGTGGAAGGTCTTGGAGGAGCATTCTTTATGTTATCAGGAGGAGCATTTCATAGGCATGATGCATCTGGTGGAAGTGATTATGTAAAATTGCCTGATACTATTAATTGGAATGGCACGATTATACTTATGAGAATACCATTGACAGTTAGTGAAGAATTTGATTATACGAAGTATATAAAATAGGAGGTATTATGAAAGAAATAATTAAGCTTCATGATCTATTAGGATCTGAAATACGCTCACGTTCTAATGCTGAAATTTTACGAGAAAAAATAGCAGAGCATAGTGGTTCTATAATTGATTTAAGCGATGTTTCTTTTATTTCAAGATCATTCGCTGATGAACTATGTATCTTAGTAGAAAAACATATTATTCAATTACACAATGCCAGTGGTGTTGTGCAAAATATGCTATCTGTTGTTTCTGAAAGTAGGAAGAAAAAAAGAGTTAGAAAGACTGATGATACTAAAATAAAAGAATTTGATGATATGGAAAGTTTGACATCTTTTCTGGCTACAATTTGATAAGAATGTATTTCTAGGCATATCTATTGAAAAATATTCACCGAAAACTTAAAAGGCAAATATCAATAAAGTCTTGTTGATTCAAAATAAATCAGAGCGGTAATTCCCAACGGTTTTACCGCTTTTTTTATGTTAACATAATATGAAAGATGATAAGTTGAACATATTGCTTGAGCAATCGGATGATATTCCTCATTGGGTATTCTGCCAACTGCTAGCCATGATACAATGGAACGTTTAGAGAGGTGGATTTGTAAAATGATTCCCTTTGTCGTTTTGATGAAGGTAGCTTTGTTGTGCGGCTAATTGAAGTTTATGGGATATTTGGGATGAACTACCTATCATTTGATTATCCATAGCTTGTTAGTGTGAAGAAAAGGGGACCACCCGATTAAGAATGATCCCCCCCCAAAAAAAATGGTTACTTTATATTAGTTGGATTCTTATTTTTAAGTATTTCGACACATCCCTTTATTCCATCATCAAAAATTCCCATTTACTTATTAATCTTACTTTCTAGCAAATCAAATCCTTTTTCCACTTCGGAATTAAGAACTTTCGCATAAACTTGTGTAGTGCGAATGTTTGTGTGTCCAAGCATTTTGGCAACAATTTCAATAGGCACACCATTGTTCAGGGCAAAAACGGCAAAAGTATGTCGTCCCATGTGTGTGGTTATATTCTTATTAATACCTGCGTATTGAGCGACCACCTTTAATGAGACATTATATTTTTGATTGGATATGATAGGTAGCTTATAGTCATACTTCTTCAATATTTCGATTGCCGGAGTAAGAAGCACTATTTTATAATCCTCATTGGTCTTTTTTCTTCTGTCGGATACAATATATTTCCCATTCCTTTCCTCGACATCCTTTTCGAAATTGAATTTCTCAAAATCAGCATACGCAAGTCCAGTGTAGCATTGAAAAAGAAATAAATCACGTATCCGGTCTATTGATGGCATATTAATTTTACAAGTACGGATCATTTTTAGTTCTTCTTCTGTAAGATACTTCCGCTTCTCAAATCTTCCGCGTTCAAAATGCAAACCAACATAAGGGTCTTCATTCAATAAACCGAACTTCATTGCCTCATGCAAATAGCGCTTTAAGCGTTTATGATAGTTATAGATTGTAGGTTGAGAAATCTCCTGTTGATGCAGGAATTCATCGTAAAGCGTTATATTTGCTTTTGTCAGGTCATCCATGTAATTTAGCTTTCCGAACTTTTCTAACGATTGTAGCAAAGTTCTATGCTGTTTTCGCGTGCTTTCCTCAATGTCTGTCCTATCCTCTATTCTTATGCGAACAAAATCAATAAACGAATCCGAATGGTTGGATTTCTCCAAGAACGCGTTAAGTTTTTCAAAGTCGAATTGCTGGTCATTTCTAAACAAATCAAGAATAAAATCATTTAATTTGCTCATCATACCATCAAGCATCGCATTTAACTGGATTGAGTGTACGGAATTAACTACCTTCTTTTTTTCATTCCATTGGTCAGCGTATAGTTTCACTGATGTCCCAATCCATTTCCGTTTACCTTCTGATGTCACTTCAATCTGAACCAGACCTTTTTTGTTTCTTGTGGCGACATGCTTTCTGTCGAACACAAACCTCATTGTTGGATACTTCATACTTTTTGTTTTTTAATGTGAATCACTGGTTGTAATCGAACAGAATCACGATTTTTTATGTATACTGTTAAATAATGCATGTATTGGTTTAATAAATAAAAAACAGTATTTATTCTATTTGGTATCATGTTTTTGGGTATCATTTGATACCTTTGATACTTTATCGGTATCAAAAATAATACGTTTGATGCATTACTGTGCATGATTGTGCACTAATAAACGTTAATAAAAACGAGTTATAAATGCTTATATTCCAATATATTACATTGTAATTAGCTGATATACAATAAAAAAGGCGATTACCGAAGTAACCGCCTTTAGTGATTCCGCTGCGATTCGAACGCAGGACCCACGCCTTAGAAGGGCGTTGCTCTATCCAGCTGAGCTACGGAACCATCCTTGTTTGCGGGTGCAAAGATAATAGCTTTTATCAAAAGTTCCAAAAATCTTAGCAACTTTTTTTCGCTCATAACTTATTTTTTTCTATTTAACATTCCAATAAAAGGAATAAAACAACAAACATGAAAGACGTAAACCATTATGCTTGAGTCTATTCCAATCCATTCTGTCAAATTAGTATATAGTAGGGAAGAGAAGAACTGAACAATAAAAAACAAAATAACAAAATAATCGGCAAAGCGAATAAATAAGAAAGTCATTCCTCGAATTATATCTCTGTCATTACGAAAACGCCCGGAAGTATAGCCAAAAACTACTCCTGACAAACCTATCCCGAATGAAATAAGATAATATATGCCTTGCTGAAAAGGTGAATTTTCTAAAGAGCCGGTAATACTTCGCAATATCGTCCAAGGAGCAAAAGTAGTCATGATGATTGTCAACGAATAGATAAATAAAATACAAGCAGAAAACAGTAGGGCACGCTTTTCTTTTCGCGTTAACTGCTTTCCTCTTTTCAAAATCCTGCCAATGGCATTAACCATGCCACTATAAGAAGCTATTCCAAGACCAAAGAGTAAGATCATTATAATTCCCAAAGCAGGAGCCTTAACATAATTACTTGTAATATGTCTAAGCTCCCAGCGGATACCTTCCGGACTAAGCAGACTTTGCACTGTGCCAAGCCCGTAAATACTGCCTATCCATGAGACTAATGCCACTATTACTGTCAATAAAAAGAAGAATGTAGCTACATGGGGAAAATAGTAATTATTCTTCATCCGGCTCTAAATTATCAATATCAATAATACGCAACTCTAAAGCGCGCGTTACAAGACGACATGCATTGACACCGCTTCGCTCATTAATAGTAAACAAGCGATTAATAAGATCGTTTTGCCGCTTTTCTATTGATTTTACACCGAAAGGCATACCTTTTAGATTTGTAATCATTTCTTTGGTATACCCTAGTGCCAAATGTCGAAGAAGACGTTCGTCATATTCATCAATATCATAATTGATGATAACTTCCTGCCGGCGTTGTTCTTGCGCGACAGATTGTTTGAAGCGTTCTATTATTTTTTCGAGTATGGGATAATTAAACACAAGTTTCTTACCATCCATTACGGCTTGCACATCGGTCGCCGTCAGAAGCTCGCCTGTTTTGAGAATAATACCATCTGCACCGGCATTCAAAACATCTACCCAAAGCTTTTCATTCAACACCTCACCTGTGAATATAAGTACTTTTATTTCAGGGTGATTCTTCCGTAAAGAAGAACATATATCTACACCTATGGTAGTGGAACCACCCAATCCTAAATCGAGTAATACCATGTCAGGAGTATGTACTTTAAGAAGTTCCCAAAATTCATTTTCAGTCATAGCTGTACCAATCACCTCGGCATTAGGAATTTCATGTCTGAAAATCTCTTCAGTACCTTTTAATTCTAACTTAACGTCTTCAACAATTATAACTTTAAATTTCTTGCTTTCCATATTATCTTGATTTATTATATTTCATTATTTTGTTATCTTGCAGGAATAGTAAACCATATCATAAAACCTCCATTGCTTACCGGCTGGGCATTAATACGACAGCCACGCTTGCCTGCAAACTCGTCATGTTCACGAATTACCTGCTTGCATATTAGATATTCCGTACCTGTCAGAACTCCTTCACTACCACGTTTCATTCGTGATAAATGCGGATAGAATAATTGATTCAGTTCTTCTTGAGTTTTATCGCGACGTTTATCTATAAAGTCGAACCTGGCAAAGTCTGTGTCCTTATATATATGTAAATACAGTCTTCCGTCAACCTCATAAGACAAGGCTTCATCTATTAAATTTTCAAGCATATATTTTAATTGAATCATATCTCCAAGCATTGAAACATTTTCCACTTTTATTTTTAGTTCTACTTTACAAAAAAAACGTTTTCCCACACGTTTCATGTAGCGTTCTGCATAATCAGCTAAATCCTGGGCCTTTACAATACTGCGTTTAAAAGTTATTTCTTCTAATTGTCGAGCAGCACAGGAACTTAATATTGTAAAAATATCTTTGTAATAACTAATCAGCTCACTTACAGTCTCTATTTGTCTTCTTTCGTTCTCACGAACCGGTTCATTGTTTAGTTTGTCGATAATCTGCTTTATTTTATTAGGATAATAAATTGTTTCATGCTTAATGGTGGACAAACAGTTGTCCAAAACTAAATTCTGTACATGAAGCTGGTTTTCTTCACGGATAGCCCGGCGAGCATCGTCTTGAGCCGTCTCTATATCACGATATTTTTGTGCCATCAGCACCACCGCATTATAAGCGATTATAGCAACATATCCGGCTACTAACTCTACCATTAAGCGGTCATCTTCGCGCTCGCTATCAAAAGAACATCTTAAAGCCAGTACACCGGTGCAACGATTTTCTCCTCCGGTTTCCACCCACAAAGGAAGGCATTTAATGCGATTTTTTTCTGTCCAATATACAGTCTGTGTCTCAAAACAACGTGTCATAAGTTCACGCATATCCTCATTTCCCTCATCCGATAAAGAAAAACTGCATTTCAAGTTATGACTGTCTTCACTATAAACGGCTATGCCAAGTACATCAATGGCAATTAATTCATTTATTCCCTCAAACATGGCATTAACCAAACTTTCCGCAATATCTTTGTCGGCCTGTTCGTTCAGCAAAGATCCTGTAAAAACCTGTTTATTAATCTCAAGCACCTGCTCCAAATTATACCGGTACAGCAAACGATGGCGAAAATAAAGCAAATAATAACCTGTCAGTAACAGCAGCAATATGATAATACAAAGAATAATAGCGACAATCTTATTATTTGCCGACAGTTGCATCTGCCGGCAATATTCCTCAAGAGAAGTATCTTCACTTATCTGTTTATAAAGCGCAGTATATGCATTGTTATTGTATCGATAAGCATCTAAATGGCCTAACGCCAAAAATGCCACTGCTGATTCATTACGTACGTCCAGCAGGGTATAATAATCCGTGTCAAAATGATTATTGAACCACTCCAGTTCGGCTGCCGTCCCTTCTCCTTCCAATCTCAATAAAGGTGCTGTTTGATGAGAATACTGTTTATAGTGGGCATTCAGGCAAAATAATGCGCTGTCAGCATATGATAAGGCTTGTTGATAAAGTCCTTCGATATTGCAATTGTATACATCATAAGCATAATTATTTGCTGCCGTTAACCATTTGTCATAGCATTGGACGGAGTCTTCCGGTGTCATTGTTTCCTGTCGCTCCAAATGATTCTCTCCACAACTGCTCAATAGCGATAGAGTAGATATAAGAATCAACATCAGTATTTTCCGTATTCCTTTGGGGAGGCGAAAATAAAAGCGGCTGCCTCTGCCCGGTTCACTTTCAATATTAAATGTGCATATTCGAAAGATGTCGTTCGTTTTTCTATATTTATCGATAATGCCTTTACAATTCATCAGTCCGAACCCATGTCCTTTATTCTTTTGAAGTTCTGCTGCATTCTCGGTACTTTGTAAACCAATTTTTCCGGAATCATATACTTTTTCACTCAATATTCGTTCTTTGTCTTCTACAGAAAGCCCCAAACCATTATCTTGAATAGATATTTCTACATAATTTTCGTTTTCTTCTGCATACACAGAAATTTTCCCTCCTTGTTGGGTATACTTACGGGCATTTTCCATTAGAGTGTTAATCATAAAGAGTGTTAGTGCCTTATCTGCCTTTACTATGGCTTCGGTAGGTATTATCGTCAATGTCTGTTGCTTCATTTCGAAGGTCTTTCTTCCTTTGACTAAGACCTTAAACAGGTCATTTAATTCAAAATTTTCAATACTTAAACTAAGTGTTCCTTGTTTCATCTTTATCCATAAAGCCAGGATGTCGTTATACTCGTTGATACGGGTTATCAATTCATCTATATAATGATATTTGCTTTTCTTAATGTCTTCATTGTCAATATAATTATTCACTGTAAGCTTATGCGTCTCATTAATAATACGGTCGATATAAGGCATGATACCCATAACAATGAAGAGACATGCTTTCTTTACCAGATTTTGCCGTTTGTTTTCTGCCAAATGTTGTTCGTGTATATATTGTTCTTTTTCCAGCCGTTTGCGTTCATCTCCCAATGAAATAAAAGCCAGTCCGTTTTCCAATGTCCATGATATATAAGGAATTATAACCTTCATCAAAGCTTTATCATCCTTTTTCATTTTCTGTGAAGAATACAAGTTTATTTCTCCTAACGGTTGTTCTTTGTTGGGGACACTTAGAATAAACCGAGTACAACTGCCATCATACTGTATCGGTTGTTTCGTTTCATTTTCGTAAACGACAATTTGCAATAGCGATGCTCCTATCAACTGCAGAATATCTTCACCTACTGCAGTGTGCATGGCACTTATGACATCATCCACTTCATTTGCATCCGAAGGTACGGAAGCTGTAATCTTTCTGCAAATATCGAGAGTACGTTTCAACTTGGCAATATATAATGTATTGCGAACTTTCCATTGTCTGTTTAGTATCCAGAACAGCACAATCAGTACTATAATTCCGATAATGACAACAGCCAATAAGCCGGTTAATTGCTCGGATTCCTTTTCTAATGCAATATAGCGGCTTTCCAGTTCTTTGTCTTGTCGTGTATAATCAAGTATATCAAGATAAATGTTTCTGTTATAATCAGATTCCGGTTTCATTCCCAGGGCAGCATAAGTTACACTAAGTTGTTCACGAAAGCGGGCAATCCATTCGGGAACCGTTTTGATACCATCATCATTAATCCATTGAAGTTCGATGGAAGTGGATGCCATGGGAACATAAGGGCGAAGACGATCTGTCGTATCTGTACAATGATAAAATTTCTCATGATGGCGGTTCACATATCCTAAAGCCTCAGATAGATAACTTAATGCTTCCTCATACCTTCCTTGCTCATTACAACAGGAGGCCAAAGTGCGATAAGTTCCAGATATCTGATATAAATCTCCATAGGTTTTAAATAATTGTAGAGCATTTTCGGCAAAAGACATCACCAATTCTTCCCATGGTAAATCTTCTGTATTAATGCCTCTCATCACACTGGGACGGCGTGCCATCAACAAATCATAATTCTTTCTCTCTTTCAGTAATTCCGCCATTGCTTGCGAAGCATTAGCTTCAAAGTATACATATCCTAAATCATGACTGATGCGCAAACAATCCACTAAGTAATTAAACTCGCCCAATACAACTTCCTCTTGTGTAGGTGCTTCATACATACCTCCCGAACCTTTCATGTAATAATAATAGAGCAGTTGTGCCGTGTCGCGTTCCAGTCCTTCGTCTACTTTAATTTCATTTATGGCCTCCAAAGACTGCTGTTCTTGCTGTAAATAATAATAGTAGATGGCTGATGCAATCGAGAACTCGGAATGTGCATAGTTCAAACGTTCTAATATCGTAGGATCGGTGATGGCAGAACGATCATCGTTAATACGCTTCATACGGCGTAAGGCACTGTTACGGTAATCATAAAATTCTTTATTCATGGCGGTACGCTGGCAAATCTTCATCATGCCAATGTCAGCTATCAGACGCTCAAGTTCATTTGTCGTTGTTTCGTATACTTGTTGAAAGAACTTTTCAGCCGTTTCAAAATCCATGTGAATAAAGGCACAAAATCCTATATTATTCAGTGCTTCGGCACGCAAGGAAGAATTGTTCAAAGAAAAACGATATGCTTCATGGGCAGCTTTGCAAGAAGCCTTCAAATCTTTGTAACGCACTTTATAAGCAACTTGATTAAGTGAGTCGGCCCGAAGGTATAAAGAAGCATCTTTTTCGTTTTCACACGAGAAGAAACTTCCTGTGACTGTCAATATACTTGCACAAATAAGCAATAAACGCATTTTCTTCATTGGATATTTTTTCTCTAGGTTATAAGCAGCAAACAAAAATACAAAAATTCCGATTATTCCATAAATTAAAAACGAATAAGTATCAATGAAAAAGAGATTAATCTTTCAAGAAATAGAGATGATAAAAAATAGGGGACTGTGAATTTCATGGCAAATCATAAAACTAAAAAAGCTATCCGGTTATGGACAGCTTTTCTTTGTGCTCAAATAATCATGAAATTACTTTTTAGCTTCTTCCAAAGAAGCCTTTCTAAACTCTTTCAGTAATTTTTCCAGCTCTAAAGAAGCTTTGCGTGCACGTGTACCTGCAGCTTTATTACCTTTTTCTGTTTGCAATTCAGCATCCATAAAGAATGCATTGCTTAATTCCTTGATTTTTGCAACTAATTCGTTCATCTTACTATTTATTTATTAATTATTAAATCGGATTCAAATTAAATCCTTTTTTGTTAGAATACGCTTTAACATGCTTGTTTTTTACAGTTTTTCAACATTTTTAGCTGAAAAGATAGACGATGATACCTGTTATACACACATACACCAATGCATAAGGAATGGCAGCTTTTAATATTTCTCCTTCTTTCCCTTGTTGGTTTCCGGCGGAAGTAGCGATTGCAATGCTCTGAGGCGAAATTATTTTCCCTCCTGTTGCTCCTACGGTATTTGCAGCCGATAACCAATCGGGACTTACCTGAATATGTCCGGCAACACTAGCTTGTAATTTACCGAATAGGATATTGGAAGAGGTATCACTGCCTGTAATAAATGTGCCCAAGCAACCGATTATCGGTGCAAAAAAGGGATAAAGATTTCCGGTAATAGTTGCAAGTGCAGTAGCTATTACGGATATCATACCGGAAGTATCCATGACAGTGGACAGGCCTACCAGACAAATCACTGTTATAAATGTCTTTTCCAATTGTTTCACCGTTTTCCAAAGTACAACGAACAGTTCCTTGACAGTTGCTCCCTGGATAAGGCCACCTGCAAATGTACCCGCAAAAAGCAAAACGCCTGCATGGGTCAGCCACGAAATCGTATAATTCACTGTCGACATATTTATAGGAAGACTGATGTGTGTTACCCAATTATTCTCCAATGTGTTTCTCAGTCCCGGAAATAATGGACTTGTCACAATTATCAATAAAAGAATAAAGAGATAGATGCTCCACGCCTTGAATATATCCTTACTTTTCAAAATGTTTCTCCGATTCTTTTCTTTTTTTGTTGCAGTCAGTTTACCATATAAAATAATAACAATAATGGACAATATACTTCCAATGATAGCAGGAGATTCAGCACCCATATAACGTGCTGCTATATATTGACTCCCCAAAGAAACACTGCCTACCAATAGTGCTAATAATACGTTTTTAGGTAGTGATTTTAATTTAGGATCTGTAAGAAAGAGTAATATTAATGGAATTAAAAACATCAAGACTGAAAGTTGGAGGACAACATTTGTGCTTAATGTTTGTACATTCAGGCTTGTTTCTTTGGCAAGTACAAGCACTGGTGTACCAATAGCACCGAAAGCTGTGGCTACACTGTTGGCAATCAGACTGACTGTTGCCGAAAAAATTGGTTTAAATCCTAAACTAATCAGAATGGCAGCAGGAATGGCTACGGCTGTTCCAAATCCGGCCATAGCCTCTAGCAATCCTCCGAATCCCCATGTAAGCAATAATACCTGAATACTTTTATCAGTTGAGATAGAAGAAAATTGCTGTTTAATAATCTCCATTTTCTCCGTTTTAAGCAAGACGTTGTAGCTGAATATGGCCATCAGGATAATAATCAAAATAGGTGAAACTGCTTTCATGGCTCCATAAAGAAAGGAGAATAATAAATCATCCAAAGGGAAATGAAACCCGAAAAAGGCAATTAGCATGGTAACTACTAAAGATATAATGCTGCTTTTATCACCTGACATTTTAAAAAATGCCATTAGTACTATCAGTGATAATACGGGAACTATGGCTATAATCAGATTCATATAGTTAATGGTGGCTTAAAATTACTACAAAATAACAGTTCATATAAAGTTAAAGTTCATATTAGAGGAAAACAATTAACAACAATTCATAGAAAGACGGTATAACAAAGTGGACGATTTAAGGATGAAGCAAATAATGTTTATAGAGTAAATATGGAAAATTTAAAGTCGGTTGACCCACTATTATAAAAGTCACCTGACCCACTTGGGTTACGATAAAAATTAACCTTATAGAATTACCATATTTCAGTCTTGTTTTTGTACTTTACAAAGCATTTTAGCCCGGTATTATTAACCGAATAAAATTTCTAAAAGAATGAAAATAAGAATCAAGCACATACTGCGGTGTTACCAGTCAGGAATGAGTATCCGTAGTATCAGCTCTTCTCTTCTGATTTCACGTAATACAGTCAAACGATATATCCGTATATTATGAAGATATGGGTATAGAACTTGAACGCCTGTTAAAAATAGACGAGCAGCATCTGCATGAGCTTTTCGGTACGGAGACTGACAACGAATCAACAGGATCTGCAGAGTATAAATATCTTCAAGAACGTATATCTGAGTACATAAAACGACTTAAAGCCCGTGGAACAACAAAAAGGTCCTTGCATGAGGAATATCTGAGAGATCGTCCCCAAGGTTACAGCTACTGTTCATTCTGCCTGTATCTCAGACGTGAAAAGGAAGTAAAAGTTCCGGTTGGGCGCATAGATCATATAGCCGGTGATCAGATGTATGTGGATTTTGCCGGTGACAAACTTTATATTGCAGACAGGAATACGGGTGATAAGGTTCCCGTGGAAGTCTTTGCCGCTATACTTCCTTGCAGCCAGATTACGTATTACGAAGCTGTACCATCGCAAAAGAAAGAATATCTTATCCAGGCATGTGAAAATGCCTTCCATTATTTTGGAGGTGTACCCAATGCCATAGTTCCCGACAACCTCAAATCTGCCGTAACAAAGCCCGGAGGAACAGAGCCGGAATACCTGCAATAGTGTTTTGTTATCTTCGCCCACACCATAAAACAGTTTTCTAACAAGATCAACAGTAATAACCTTGCCGGACGTTTCCAATTCTCTATAAATTTGGTGTATGTGTGAACGTGTGATTTCTAAGTAGTGGTTCAGTTCCACCGACATACGATCTTTTCCTTTTGAATTCTCTTTTGCCGGATTCCATAGATTTACGAGACAGCTTCTTTTGATAGAAACATCTGCCATACAGCCGTTTACGGTGATTCTCATGCACACGGGTGCTTCTCCGTTCTTTAA